>Ga0209795_10001149_pt1 | contig 17172 bp, 15 predicted proteins | sample AgamicOrMarz_FD_187166 | JGI IMG/M metagenome (GOLD analysis project Ga0209795, IMG submission 187166) | Agave microbial communities from Guanajuato, Mexico - Or.Ma.rz (SPAdes) (version 2) | ecosystem: Host-associated > Plants > Phyllosphere > Phylloplane/Leaf | place: Guanajuato, Mexico...
TGTATTAGGCACGCCGCCAGCGTTCGTCCTGAGCCAGGATCAAACTCTCCAAGAAAGTTGATTAGCTCATTTTGTTACGTTGGCTTAGTTTCAATAATGAAACTAAAATTGATTGTTTGTTTGCACGATTTTGTTTGTTTAGTTTTCAAAGATCAATTACTCAATCGCCTTAAAGCGACTTTATTATCTTATCAAGTTATCACGATAATGTCAACAACTTTTTTAACTTCTTTTTTGTTACTGCCATTGCGTCGCAGCAACAGATATTAATATACCACCATTAAAGAACGGGCGCAATAGTCTTTTGTATTTTTTTCATCAAAAAATCAAAGTAATAATATTCTAACTCTTCTTGTTTAAAGTCATAAAAAAAGTGCCAGTGAAATGGCACTTTTTTTAAGATATTATTTATGACGCATAAGCGGGAATAATAGTACGTCACGGATGGATGGTGAATTAGTAAGCAGCATAACTAAGCGGTCTATTCCGATTCCTAATCCTCCGGTAGGCGGCATACCATACTCTAGAGCTTCAACGAAATCATCATCCATCATATGAGCTTCATCATTTCCTTGTTCACGTTCTTTTAATTGTGCTTCAAACCGTTCTCTTTGATCAATTGGATCATTAAGCTCTGTAAATGCATTCGCATGTTCACGAGCGACAATGAACAATTCAAAACGATCCGTAAATCTTGGGTCCTCATCATTTTTCTTTGCTAGCGGTGAGATTTCGACAGGATGTCCGTAAATAAAGGTAGGCTGAATTAACTTTTCCTCTACCTTTTGCTCAAAGAATTCATTCACAATGTGACCATAAAGCATATTGTTATTAATTTCGACACCGTGTTCTTTGGCAAGTTCACGTGCTTCTTCGACACTCATCTCTTTCCAGAAGTCCGCACCGGTGTATTCTTTAATGGCATCCACCATATGGAGTCTCTTCCATTCAGGTTTCAGGTCAACTTCATAATCACCATATTGAACAGTCGTTGAACCAACTACCTCTTGGGCAATATGGGCAATTAAATTCTCTGTAAGACTCATGATATCCCGGTAGTCCGCATAGGCTTCATAAAGTTCAATCATTGTGAATTCCGGATTGTGACGGGTTGAAACACCTTCGTTCCGGAATACACGGCCAATTTCGTAAACCTTTTCTAGTCCGCCCACGATCAAGCGCTTTAAGTGCAACTCAATAGCAATCCTCATAAATAATGGCATATCAAGAGCATTGTGATGCGTAATGAATGGACGTGCTGAAGCTCCACCAGCAATCGAATGCATCATTGGTGTTTCTACTTCTAAATATCCGTGGTCATCTAAATAACGACGCATGGATTGAATAATACGGCTTCTTGAAATAAAGGTAGCCTTGCTTTCCTGACTCATAATTAAGTCCAAATAACGTTGGCGGTAGCGCTGTTCAACATCCTTTAGTCCGTGGAATTTATCAGGGAGCGGACGCAAAGCCTTTGTTAAAAACACAAAGTCTTCAACTTTTACGGATAATTCGCCTACTTTTGTTTTAAATAGAGTTCCAGTTACCCCAATGATGTCTCCTAAGTCTGCGGAATCAAATAGCTGGTAATTTTCCTCGCCAATTGCATCCTGCCGAACATATACTTGGATTTGACCTGTTAAATCTTGAAGATGTGCAAAGCCTGCTTTCCCTTTTCCACGCTTCGTCATAATTCGGCCTGCTAAAGAAACGGAAACATTTTTTGCTTCAATATCTTCTTTTTCTAGTTCTCCATATTGTTCAACCAATTCTGTTGTACTGTGGGTGCGGTCAAAACGTTTGCCGAATGGATCAAGACCATTTTCGCGCATGGTATTCATTTTTTCACGTCTGACCCTTAATTGGTCATTTAAATCTTCCTGACTCATAAAATCCACTCCAATAATCTTTTTATTATGTAAAATGCTTTTTATATAAGGCAATTCCATTTTTCTACATACTTTATTATTTTACACAAACTTATACTTTCAGACATCAAAAAGTTCTTAATAAAATAAAAACTGCCAGTTTTTTCACTGGCAGCATCAATTAGTATAGAAAAGACACTTTAAGTGACAAATTTATCCTACAATCAATTGGTTTTGTTCTTTTTCTTCAACCTCTGCAACCAAATTATTTAATAATGCCACTAAATCAGCTCTCGTCTCACACTCATTAATCGCATTACGAACTATGGCATTGCCGCGTACCCCTTTTAAATACCAGGCAGCATGCTTGCGCATTTCGCGTACAGCAATATTTTCATTTTTCAGAGCGATTAAACGGTCTAGGTGAAGGATACATACATCAATTTTTTCTCTAACAGATGGTTGAGGCATTAAAATATCAGTTTCTAAATATTGAACAGTGCGATAGATCATCCAAGGGTCACCTAAAGCAGCTCTCCCAATCATTACTCCGTCAACACCTGTTTCATCAAGCATGCGTTTAGCATCTTGTGGTGTTTGAACGTCCCCATTACCAATCAACGGTATATTTAGGTTTTGCTTTACTTCACGAATGATATCCCAGTTAGCTTTGCCCTCATACATTTGAACACGCGTTCGGCCATGCAAGGATACAGCCTTTCCGCCAGCTCGTTCTACTGCCTGGGCATTTTTTACGGCAAAAATATGCTCTTCATCCCAGCCCATCCGCATTTTTACAGTAACAGGTTTTTCAACTTCCGCTACTACCGCTGAAACCATTTCGTAAATTTTATTCGGGTCAAGCAGCCACTTTGCACCAGCATCACACTTCGTAATTTTCGGTACAGGGCAGCCCATATTTATGTCGATAATATCAGCATTGGTATTCTGATCAACAAATTTAGCCGCCTCGACAAGTGTTTTTCTCTCACCGCCAAAGATTTGCAAACTTAACGGTTTTTCTCGCTCATCGATATAAAGCATATTCATTGTTTTCTCATTTTTATTAACAATACCTTTATCACTTACCATCTCTGCACAAACTAAACCAGCACCAAACTCTTTTACCGTTAAACGGAAGGCCGAGTTACATACTCCTGCCATCGGAGCTAGTACGACTGGATTCTTCATTTCAATATCGCCAATTTTCAACATGAAACCACCTCCTATTCTTCTTGAAATTATTTGTTAACGGACACTTCCGCTTTATTATTCTTTTGGCGTTAGGTCGTCTATGGTGATTTTTAAAGATTCCGCAATCCTTTCCAGCAATTCAGCGGCAGGAAGGCGGTTCCCTCTTTCAATTTCGCCTAAAATCGATACTGATACACCCAGCTCCCTCGAAAAACCTTCTTGCGTAAAGCCCTTTAACTTTCGATAGGCTCGAATACGTCTTCCCCATTTTTCCGCTTCCATATTCGGACTCCTTCTTTATTTGGTAATTCTTCTAACGATGCCTCAAGTACTTTATTTATCTCCGAACATTTCTTTTCCTTATATATTTCTAAAAGTGGAATTATTACAAACGCTCGTTCTAACATCCTTGGATGCGGAACAGTGAGCTTCTCGCTCTCAATATTTTCTTGGTTAAAGGTAAGAATGTCAAGGTCTATTGTTCGCGGACCCCACTTTATTTCCCTTTTTCTCCCAAGTTCTAACTCAATTTTTAAACATACCTCTAATAATTCCATGGGGCTTAGTGCCGTCTGGATCTCAAGTACCATATTCAAAAATAAGTCTTGATCTTCATAGCCAATCGGATCCGTCTCATAAATGGAGGAGTAATTTACCAATTGAATACCTGAATAACATGTTAATCTTTTGATCGCACTCGCTATATTATCATAACGGTTTCCTATGTTTGAGCCAAGGGCAATAAATGCTGTGTTTTCCACTTTTATCTTCTCCTTGTAATTTCTACTGCAACGGACCGGTAATGACCTGGAATCGGCGGATCTGGTTTAATCACCGTTACGGTAACTTCAGAAATGAGTGGGAACCCCGTCAAAATGTTTGCTGCAATTCTTTCTGCCACAGCTTCGACCAATTTATAGGGCTGCCCCTCCATGATATCTTTGCATACTTGGTAAAGGTCTGCATAATTTACGGAGTATTCCAGCTCATCCGTTTCGCCCGCCTTTTTTAAATCAATGGAAACTGATAAATCGACAGCAAAACGCTGTCCCAACCGAGTCTCTTCTAAAAAAACACCATGGTATCCATAAAACTCCATTCTATTGACGTGGATTTTATCCAATCGCTTCACCCTTTCCCATGAGGGCATCCATCATTTTTGCCATTCTGCTCATTTCCTTTACATCGTGAACACGGATAATATGACAGCCCTTTTGGATTCCGTAGCAGATGGTTGCTCCTGTCCCTTCCAGTCTTTCATGAACAGGGAGATCCAATGCATGTCCAATCATCGATTTTCTGGAGGTTCCTAATAGTACTGGGTAGCCTAGTTTCACGAACGTATCTAAATTCTGCATAGTTAGCAGATTTTCTTGATAATTCCTTGCAAAACCGATACCTGGATCGAGGATAATCTGCTCATCCTTAACCCCAGCCTTTTTAACGATGGCAATACTTTCATAAAGGTCATTAATAACATCTCTCATAAATACCTTATAGTCTCGGTCGTGCCGATTATGCATGAGGACAATAGGAACACCGTAAGCAGCGGCAACTTGTCCCATCTTTTCATCCGCTTTCGCCCCCCATACATCATTAATCAGATGGGCCCCAGCTTCAATCGCCTGCCTTGCCACTTCCGCTTTATACGTATCAATCGATATTGGGACCTGGACTTGTTCAGAAATCGCCTGAATAATTGGGATTACCCGATTGAGTTCTTCTTCCACATGGACAGCCGCAAAGCCCGGCCGTGTTGATTCACCGCCGATATCAATAATATCTGCCCCATTTGCCACCATTTCTTTTGCACGTTCAACAGCAATTTCTACATTATTGAACTTTCCGCCATCTGAAAAGGAATCTGGAGTAGCATTTAAAATGCCCATAATAATGGTTTTTTTACTACTATCCAAGGTATATGGTCCACATTGGATTTGCTCTTGAGATGTTCTCATACCTTTTCCTCCTTATGAACTTTTTTCACTCTTTTTATCATACATGAAATCATAAATAGTTTACAAAAAAAAGAAGCATCAGCAATCGCCAACGCCTCCTTTAATTATCGTTTTACCTTACTCAGCATCGTATTGGTAAAGCACTGTACTTAGATAACGTTCACCATTATCAGGAATAATCGCTAGTACCTTTTTACCTTTACCTAGTCTTTTACCAACTTCTAGTGCTGCGTGGATTGCTGCACCTGAGGAAATACCTCCAAGAATTCCTTCTTCTCTTGCTGCACGTCTTGCTGCTGCAAACGCTTCCTCCGTGTTAACTTGGAGTACTTCGTCATAAATGTCTGTATTTAATGTCTCTGGAACAAATCCTGCACCCAATCCCTGCAGCTTGTGTGGTCCAGGCGACCCGCCGGAAAGAACAGGAGAATCTGTTGGTTCAATCGCAAAAATTTTAATTTCAGGGAATTCTTCACGAAGTACACTACCTGCTCCTGAGATAGTTCCGCCTGTTCCGATACCGGAAACAAACGCATCTAATTGGTCCATTTGTTCCACAATTTCTTTACCAGTTGTTCTTCTATGAACTTCAGGGTTTGCTTGGTTTTTAAATTGTTGTGGTAAGAAATAACCATGCTCCTGAACAAGCTCTTCTGCTTTAGCAATAGCGCCCTTCATGCCGGCTGGACCAGGTGTTAACACTAGTTCAGCACCGTATGCACGAAGGAGGTTCCGTCTTTCCAAACTCATCGTTTCAGGCATAACAAAAACGGCTTTGTAACCTTTTGCTGCAGCAATCATCGCAAGTCCAATACCAGTATTTCCACTTGTAGGCTCAATAATAGTATCAACACCTGGTTTGATTAAACCTTGCTCTTCCGCCGCTTCAATCATTGCTAAAGCGATACGATCCTTTACACTGCTGCCTGGGTTAAAATATTCCAGCTTTAGATAAACCTCAGCACTATTTTCATCTACTATTCTGTTTAATTTAACAATTGGCGTTTGACCGACTAATTCGGCAACTGAATTTGCAACACGAACCATTAAGAGCACCCCTATTCCGAGTAAATTGATTGGATTTATATAATTAAATTTACCAGTTTTATACTAAGTTTGTCAATCGTTTTGTTTGCGTATTTTTTACAATATTTCAAATTTACTTTTATATATAAAGTTCTGTATATGGCCTGTTGATTTCCGCTTATATAAAGAAAAAGCACGGAATATTTCCTGTGCTTAGTTTCCTTCTTGACCATAAAACCATTCGACCTTAGCATCATCCCAAAAAGTAGTCGCAGATGCAGGTGATTTCATTTGTTCTAGTGCAATTTGCCTGCGAATTTGCTCCTTTACATTAGAAAAGGAATATTTTTTTCCGTTAATCTTTCCTTCTAACTTTAGGATGGCATAGCCTTCGTCAACTTTAATTGGCAGACTGTAGGAGCCCTTCTTTAATCCTTGGGCCGTTTCGATATATTTGCTCGGATAACGCTCGTCTCCTTCACTAATATACCCAATATCGCCGCCCTCATTAGCAGAAAACTCCTCAATCGAGCGTTCCATTGCTAATGTTGAAAAATCCGATCCTTGATCTAATTCTTGCAAGGCCTTGTCTGCTTCTTCCAATGTACTTACCACAATGTGTGATAAATGATAAGCAGAGGGTACATTAAAAAGTTCTTCGTTTTTTTGATAATAGCTTTCCAATTCTTTGGTTGAAACTTTAACATCTTTTGTTAAAAGTTCCTCTAAAAGAAGGTTGCTGCGGATTTGTTCCTTCCACTTTTCCTCATTCTTAATATTCTGTTTATTAAATGAAGTAGTGGTGGATTGCAGCATCCTAAATTCACGGTCGACATCTTGGGAGGAAACTTTTATTTTATATTTTGCAGCCATTTCCTCGATCACTTTTTGATCGACCATTTCCTTTAAAACATCTTTCCCATATCTAGATTCGAGTTCATTTAGCCAATCTTGGCGTAAGATCGTCTCTTTTCCTATGGTTGCAACTGCCTCTTCATCTAATACGGCACCGCCTGCCGGATTAGCCTTTGAAAGAAAAAAAGCGATTGTTAGGCAGTTCACCAATATCAAGGCGGCTATCACCATCCAAAGTTGCTTCCGTCCCAATCTCTCTCCTCCCATCAGAAAAAGGCAAGCACCCGTTTATTTGGCTTCCTTTTTTAGCTCTTCTAATTCCTCTCTTGAAAAGAGGTACTTTTCATTGCAAAAGTGGCAATGCGCCTCAGCTTGCCCATCTTTCTTCAATCATAGCTGTAATCTCGGCGGCCCCTAAACCGATAATGGCAGTAGCAAACCGTTCTTTAGAGCAATTACATACAAACCCCACTGGCATCGTTTCTAACACCTTTACTTGCTCTTTTCCAAAAAGTTCTTCGAGGATTTGCTCTGGCGTGAGTCCTCGTTCAATTAATTTAGAGATTGGCTCAATCGTTTTTAAGCGTTCCTCAAGTTTAGAAATGATTGACTCAGATGTGCCAGGCATTAATTGAAAAATAAACCCGCCTGCTGCCAAGATCGAATCATCTGGGTTCACCAAAACGCCTACCCCTACGGAAGACGGTACCTGCTCAGAGGTTGCAAAATAGTAAGTAAAGTCCTCTCCTAATTCTCCAGATACCAGCGGAACTTGACCGGAAAAAAAGTCACGCAGTCCGATATCTTTGACGACAGCTAATATACCATCTGTTCCCACCGCACGACGAACATCCAGCTTGCCATGTTCATTTGATTCAAAATCCACCTCCGGGTTCGTTACATAGCCACGAACTTCTCCTTTGGCATTACTATCGACAACAATCGGTCCTAGTGGGCCGCCGCCATTTATTTTTATCGTTAATTTATCCTCACCCTTAAGCATGGCACCCATCATCGCCCCTGCGGTCAACGTCCGGCCCAATGCAGCTGATGCCGTTCTCCATGTTTGATGACGCCTTTGTGCCTCAGTCACCATTTCCGTTGTACGAACCGCAAAGGCTCGAATATTCCCATCATAGGCAAGTGCTTTTACAAGATAATCCTTCATTGCTTAACCCCTTTCTAGCTGTTATTCCTTAGGTTGTCCTATGTTCCTTTTATAGATAAGCTGTAAACCTTTTAAAGTTAAAAATGGATCGACCACATCAATAATCGTTGATTCTTGGGCAATTAAATTGGCTAAACCGCCTGTCGCAATGACTGTAGGCTTTTTCTCCCCTTGCTCCATCATCCGCTTTACAATTCCCTCTACTTGTCCTACATACCCGTAGACAATACCAGCCTGCATGGCCGCCACCGTATTTTTGCCAATAACCCCTTCTGGACGGGCAATTTCTATTCTTGGCAGTTTTGACGCTCGCGAATAGAGTGCCTCTGTTGAAATCCCTATTCCTGGTGCAATCGCGCCACCCATATATTGACGTTCCTCATTCACATAACAATACGTTGTCGCTGTTCCAAAATCGACAATAATCAGCGGACTTCCATATTCATGAATAGCAGCTACAGCATTGACGATTCGGTCAGCACCCACTTCTCTTGGGTTTTCATATTTAATGTTTAGACCAGTTTTAATCCCAGGTCCAACAACAAACGGCTTAATGTGAAAATACTTTTGGCACATTCTTTCCAGCGCAAACATGATTGGTGGAACAACGGAGGAAATAATGATCCCGTCAATATCTGAAAAAGAGAGGCCAGCATGATCAAACAATGCTTTAATATTCATTCCAAACTCATCTTCCGTTCGGTTTCTATTAGTTTCAACACGCCAATGATATTTAAGCTCCTCACCATCATAAACACCTAGTACAATATTGGTATTTCCTACATCAAATACGAAAATCAAATCTATCACTCACTTTTCAGATTATTCTCTTCTATACTGAAAACATAATACCATACATTGGTTTATTCATAAAAAAAAAGAGCGCTTCTTCCGAAGCACTCTTTACATATTTATTTCTTATCTAATTCGTCAGAAGGGTTTTGAGGCTCAAGCTCATCCTTTTTCTTATTGATATTGACCTTCACATCTTCTGTTTTTTTCGGGCCGATTCTCACAGCTTCTAATGCTTGGTTAGGCTCTGGCATATGGCCATGGTCAACCAAGTATTTAATCTGTTCCGCCACAAGAGTTTCTACTTCAAGTAATGTTTTTGCAATGAGATCAAGCTTATCACGATTTTCAGTGAGAATCACTTTAGCTCTTGCATAACATTCTTTAATAATTCGTTGAACTTCCAAGTCGATTTCGTAAGCAATCGCATCAGAATAATTTTGTTCATTATGAATGTCTCGGCCTAAGAAAACCTGACCACCTGAACCTTGACCAAACTGAAGTGGTCCAAGTTTATCACTCATACCGTATTCTGTTACCATCTTACGGGCAATACTGGTTGCACGTTGGAAGTCATTGTGTGCTCCTGTACTTACTTCACCAAAGACAATCTCTTCAGCGACACGGCCGCCCAATAAACCAACAATTTTATCAAGTAATTCTGGCTTCGTCATAAAGTAGCGGTCTTCCCTTGGAAGCATGACAGCATATCCGCCTGCTTGCCCACGCGGTACGATGGTAACCTTGTGAACCATGTCTGCTTCATCAAGTACTAATCCGATCACCGTATGGCCGCCCTCATGGAAAGCAACAATATTACGTTCTTTTGCGGAAATAACCCGACTCTTTTTAGCTGGGCCAGCAATGACGCGGTCTGTTGCTTCATCGATATCTTCCATATCGATTTTCTTCTTACTGCTGCGAGCTGCAACTAATGCCGCCTCATTTAATAAGTTCTCTAAATCAGCACCTGAAAAGCCAGGTGTACGCATCGCAATATTTTTCAAGTTTACCGATTCGTCCAAAGGTTTGTTACGTGCATGGACTTTAAGAACGGCTTCACGTCCAACAACATCCGGACGGTCTACCGTAATTTGTCGGTCAAAACGACCTGGACGTAATAACGCTGGATCTAAAATATCAGCACGGTTTGTGGCAGCAATAATAATAATTCCTTCATTTGCCCCAAATCCGTCCATTTCAACAAGCAATTGGTTCAAGGTTTGCTCACGTTCATCATGTCCGCCGCCTAACCCTGCGCCACGCTGACGTCCAACTGCATCAATTTCATCAATAAAGATAATACATGGTGCATTTTTCTTAGCATTTTCAAATAAGTCACGAACACGGGAAGCCCCGACCCCGACAAACATTTCAACGAAGTCCGAACCACTGATCGAGAAGAATGGAACGCCAGCTTCTCCTGCAGTTGCACGAGCGAGCAAGGTTTTACCAGTACCTGGAGGTCCTACAAGAAGTACTCCTTTTGGAATCCGGGCACCCAGTTCAGCAAACTTCCGTGGATCCTTTAGAAATTCGACAACTTCCACTAATTCTGCCTTTTCTTCATCAGCACCTGCTACATCTCTAAAACGAACCTTTTTCTTATCATCGTTATAAAGCTTCGCTTTGGATTTACCAAAGTTCATGACACGGCTGCCGCCGCCTTGTGCTTGGTTTAATAAGAAAAAGAATAAAATAAAGATAATCACAAACGGAATAATTGATGTAAAGAAAGTCACCCATCCGCTTGTTTCCTTTGCAGGCATTACTTCAACTTTTGAATCAGCTTTATTAATTTTGTTAATAATTTCTTCACTGTTTGGAATATAGGTTATGAACTTTTTACTCTTCGCTTCCAATTCACCACGAACTTCATAAACCCCTCGTTCAGGCTGCATGGAGAACGATTTTACTTCGCCATTTTCTAACTGGGTAACAAATTTATCATATGAAATATGATCCGTTGGTTCATTGCTTCCATTAAAGAAGCTCACCACGCCAATAATGACTAAAAATATCAATAAATAAAAGATGGTATTACGGAAAATCCGATTCATCTCTTACCTCCTCCCACGATAGACAAACTATACTAAATGGTATCATAGAAAATCTTACAAATTCAAGAAATTACACTTACTACTAGGACTTGCTATCTCCGAGTTTTAGTAAAGAAGGGATACTTCTCTCTAGAGGTTATCGCTGTATACTTCCGGTTTTAGGACGCCAATATATGGAAGGTTTCGATATTTTTCTATATAATCCAAGCCATAACCGACAACAAATTCATCTGGTACAATAAAACCAACATAATCCGCTTTAATCGCACTTTTTCTACCTGTTGGTTTATCAAGCAGTGTCACAATCTTGATGGATTTTGCTTTTCTATACTTGAATAAGTCAACCAAGTAGCTAAGTGTTAAACCGCTATCGATAATATCTTCGATAATAAGAATGTCTCTTCCTTCTACAGATGTATCTAAATCCTTAATAATTTTTACTTCACCAGAAGAAACAAGTCCGGTTCCGTAGCTCGATACATCCATAAAGTCCATTTCAAGATAACAATCCATACGTTTTAATAAATCACCCATAAACGGCATGGCACCTTTTAGCACACCAATGGCGAGCGGGAATTTATCTTGGTACTCTTCAGTTAACTGTGCAGCTAGTTCCCTGATTTTAGTTTGAATCTCTTCTTCTGTTACTAAAACCTGTTTAATATCCTGTTTCATCTAAATGTGCCCCCTAGAAGATCCTTACTTTGATATGTGAATAGTATATATTGTTGAGCAGTGTAATCTATGCCTTCTATTGAAGATTTTTTTAAACCTGGCAGCCAAATAATCCTGCCATCTTTATCAGTTACTACTGGCCACAAGTTTCGTTCTTGAACTGGTACTTTTTGATCAATGAATATCGATTTTAATTTCTTCGAACCTTGCATTCCCTTTATCGTCATTCGGTCTCCTTCTTTTCGAGAACGAATAATGATTGGCCACTTTAACCTGTTAACACTAAGCAAGGCAGTGTTCCCATCTATGGGTGGAATTTCTCCAATAACATATCTGCTTCTAATTTCCCCGCCATTCGGCAAGTTAATCACACCAGGCTCCGTCATTTCAAAATGATAGGACGGCACCTCAATCGATTCAAATTGAAAAGAAAGGGAATAATAGGAACGGGTAACTTTTAAACCATTAGGAAAATCGAGTTGACCTGATGGGTGAGGATGCTGAATTAAGAAAAATACTTGATCAATATGTACGGCAGATAAAGAAGCTGGTTTTTCTTTGTAAAGATAGTTTAATATTAGTTGAATCCCTCTCCTTTGTAAAGGTAAAGCCACTTCAAGAAAGCGTTGAATATCAATGGTAATTTTGCTTTCTTCCTTTTTTGTCATTACTGTATTCATTTGCTGGACAGTTAATTCCTGAAGAAAGATTTCATCGCTGGTTAATTCTTCACTAAACCGTTGAAAATGTTCATGGACATGCGGGTTTTCTTTTTTTAAAAAAGGAATTATTTCTTTACGAAATCGATTTCTGCTATATATTCCTTTTTCATTACTGGGGTCTATTCTTGGGCTAAGGTTTTGCTTTTGACAATAGTCAATAATGTCAGCCCTCTCCAACCCTAAAAACGGACGAAAAATGGTCCCCTTATAAAATGGGCGGATAAAAGGAATACCTGCCCGAGCAAGCCCCGTACTGCCTCTTGTTACTCTCATCAGCATCGTTTCCATTTGATCATCGCCATGATGAGCTAACGCTAAAAATGGATACTGATACTTTTCCATGATCTTTAAAAAAAACTCATACCTCACATCTCGTGCCGCAATCTGCGAACTTTTACCTGTTTTATTCATTATTTCCGGGACATTGACCCGAGTCATTTCAAACGGAATGCGATGTTGTTCACAAAAATCCCTAACAAAAATCGCATCCTCATAGGACTCCTGACCACGAAACATATGATCTACATGAGCCACAACTAGGTGCAAATCTTGCTTTTCTTTTTCCGCGAGCAAATAGTGCAGCAGTGCCAGCGAATCCGGCCCTCCTGAAACACCAATGACAATTTTTTTCGATGTTAAGCTAAATGCCTGGTGATGAAGAAAGGCCTTAACCTTAGTTTCCAACATATTATTGCTCTCTTCCTTAAACCAAAGTTCAAAACTTAATAACGGTAAGAATAACCTTAGTCTACCACTTTTAAGAATAAAGTATCAAAGCATTGGTATTGCAAAATGCCTAGAAATTTTTCCTATTTATTTACTCAAAGCTTAACGTATAAATTCTTATACGAATGACTTAAAAAATAGTTTCAAACATTTATAATAATTTATTAAATGTGTACCATGCATACAGAAGACCTAACACGATCGTTATTAACCAAAATTCCATCCAGCCGCTTTTTTTCTTCTTTTTCCGAAAGTTCTGCCTTGTCATTGGCCGGCTTCCCATAGGTCCCGGCTGCTTTGGCTGTTTTTGTGCAGGTTTGCTCGTTCCGGCAGTTTTTGCTGGGGACGGATCAGGAATTTTTTTATCAATCATGAGCTCTAATAAATCTGCTCTCATTTGCTTAGCACTGCTATAATGGCCTTGAAGCGCTTTTAAGATGACCTTTTCCCATGCCAATAACTCTGGCTTTTGACGGATGGCTTCTCTTAATTGCGAAATCCCTCCGGTTGTTTTCGTCAATCGTTTAGGATAGGCGGTATTGATCATAATCATTGCCACGGCAAACAAGTCATAAGAGGGCTCTGCCTTCCTTGAACCCAGCCCCCAATATCCGCGGTCATAAAACTCAGTGAACTCCTTTATGGCTCTCCCTTGAATGGTGGTTCCGCCCACATCAATACACCTTATTTTAGGCGGTGGTCCTGTGACAATTAAATTTTCTGGCTTTAAGTCGCCGAATACCCAGCCATTTTCATGAAGCTTGTCTAAATCTTTTAAGAGCTGCAAAAATAAAACGCTGGTCCATGACCTTCCCTTTTGTTGTAAAAAAGATAAAAAGTCAGGACCCTGTATGTATTCCATGACATAAAAGGAAATACGACCTTGAGTACTTTGCCAATCATCGACATCAAGCAAAGAAGGCCCAAGGGTTGGGGTTCCCTGGACCTTTGCTAAGGATTTTAAAACATTTACCTCAGAAGTAATCGACATACCATTATCACTCATTTTTAAAGCTACTTGAGTGTTATTATGTTTGGCAAGGTAGACCACCCCGTTTGCTCCAAATCCAAGTTCCTTGATGATCGTATACTTATTAAAATGCCACTTCCCTGAAATGACGGTTCCGGGGCTTACCTTACATTGACTCTTCAAAGTATGATTCATCATCACGTGAAAGAAGGCTCCTTAGGGATTGTTTTTGATCAAATGAGGATAGCGCTGTCCGTAACGCTGGTCCTGTCGGGGTAATTCCCCCCGTAGACAATTGGGAAAAGACACTTGTCAATGTTTGCAGTTTCGGCGTCCAATCCAGCAATCTTTCGACATCTTTCTTTTTCCCAGGAAATACGTAAACTGAAAATTGATTATCACCTGTACGAGCGTTCAAGCTTAGTGACAGATCAAGCAGTGCTTCTTTTACTGTCGGCAGCTTGTGTTTCATACTTGCACTTGTATCGACAAGAATTAACACCTCTAATTCGATTGTTTCACCTAATTCATCAACAACCTCCATCACTTCTCCGCGTTTTTCAGGTGGTAGATCTTCCATCGTTTGCGAACGCCCTAATATTTGCTGCAGTTCTCGGTTCACCACTCCTTGAATCGTCTGATTCATAGCCTTACGAGTAACCATTTGGACGGTTTGCGATAGCTGCTGGGCATAGACAATCTGACTGACACCCCCGCCTGACATCGCAATTCCTTCAATTTCAGTCATTCCTTTTTCATCAATGGTATCCTGTTCCATTACTCCAATGACATTAACAGTAATTCCTTGTTCTTTTGCGAGTGCAGCCATGGCTATTGGATCGTCCCCTTGATTAGAGCATCCATCGGTAATCAGTAATATTTGGCGAATTTTCCCTGTATACATAACCTTCTCCCTCCACTACATGTATTGGTACCATTTTCGACGGGAAGAAGGTGATTTATACATATATTAATAGAAGACTGCGTAAAATAACGCTTTTAGGCTTGACGCTTTAACTTTTGAACAGGAATCGACGCCCATTTCGGTGTATTATGTTTGATTTTTGCCACCGTTACAGTCATATCATCATGGATGATCTCAGATCTCGAACGAATCACTTCCTCAAGGATTAAATCAGCTACTTCTTGTGGGTCTTCTGTCTCTAACCCTTGTAATTTTCGCTTCATCCATAAATCATAGTTCTCGACATGCATGGGTCCTTCAAATACTCCATCACTCATCATAATAAGCAAATCTCCTGCTTTCAATTGCTCACTGACTACATCTACTTCAAATTCTTGAATCATCCCAATCGGCAGATTGCTAGCTTGGATTTTAATAATTTTATTTCCTCTTTTAATAAAGCTTGGTGTAGAACCAATCTTAAGGAACTTCGCTGAAGCATTTTGCAGATCAATCATAGCTAAATCTAATGTAGAAAAAATTTCATCTGTTGTTCGGAGCGAAAGGATCGAATTAATGGACTTAATCGCTACCTTTTCCTCAATTCCTGATTGGAGAATTTTTTGCAAAAGAAGCAAGGTTTCCTTACTCTCGTAATGCGCCCTTTCTCCATTCCCCATCCCATCACTGATAGCAATTGCATATTTACCAAATCCAAGTTCAATGGTCGAATAGCTATCGCCTGATACTAGACCGCCATCTTTAGCAGCATGGGCTACACCTGTTTCTACCGTATACGCCTTGGACGACCTGAACGTTACATGACAAAAGTCATTCGGCATGGTTGCACATTCTTCCATTTTTACAACGATTGTCTCACAAAGAATGTCTGATAACATCGGCGCAATTAACTTTTCACATTCCCCGTGACCATTGCAAAATGGTAAAGACATTTCAATGTCGACATTTCCTTGTTCGAGGCTATATATTTCTACCTGTTCAATATGGATTCCGAATGATTGCATTGCCTCCATAATTTGTTCTTCCTGCTTGTGATGATTCTCTCTTTCCCGCTGAATCTCCTTTGCGAAATTTTCCATCACCTCAGACACACCTAACAATTGATCGGCAACAAGCTTTCGGCTCTCCTGGACCTGTCTTTTCAACTTTTGATTGGCTTGGAAAAATGTTAATTCCTGTCCAATCGATTCATATACTTTTTTAGAACGTGTACATATCTTCTCCCAATCTCGTGCTAGTTTCGTAGAAATCGTCCCATTGTTTTGATCCATTTCATGAATAATTTCTTCCATATAAGCATAGGTTGTATTAAAATTACTCGCCCAGCATTGGTCCTTCTTAAAGCAGGTTTGGCAGGTTTTCTCGGTCACATTGCTCATAAAGTAATCCATTTCTCGTTCACTTTCATCGTCCCTTGGCTGGACCTCCATTTGTGAAAAGCTTTTGGACAAGGCATGGAAGACATTAGAGAATTGAGAAACCCGCTGCGCAGTGACGTCGCGCATTTTCCGCATATACTTTTGCTGCTCCGCTGTGTATTCTGGTGTACCAGGGATATACTTTGCTAATCGTGAAGTGAGGAGCTGAGGTGTTAGAAGGAATAAAAAGACGGCAGCGGCTGTTTCCAATACCGTTTGCAGGATTGAACCGTCGCCCCCTTCCCCATACATGCCGATGAGGAGTGTGGCAATAAATAATCCAATCGAAACACCTATTTTCTTCCCTTCCTTCATTAGGCCGCCGAGAACACCTGAAAAGGCAAGCAAACTCATATGGTAAAAGCTCGAGATGCTCGCAAGACTAAAAATTAATCCCGTGACGACCCCAACGGTGGAGCCGACTGTTGCCCCAGCAATAAAAGAAAACACTAATACTAAGTATCTTGACAGGATATGCTCCACCGACAAGTCATATACCTTCCAGCCAATCGTCCCCGTCATGATGGAAGCAAGCATGATGATTAAGCAGACAATTTCTTCTGTTTTTAATAATTGCCTTCGTTTGTTAAAGGTTAATAATGGAATACTTTGTAAAAAAATGAGCGTCAAGATAAAAGCAAGGCTCGTCTGTACCCCGACCATCATGAAGTCATAAAGCGTTAATTGCGTCGAAAGGATAAACGCTTCCGCTAATTTCCCCAGTCCTAGCACAATACCGACAAAAAAAGGCAAAGCTTTTAGCTCGTTTTTTATCCATTTCTTGCTTATTCGAAAGACTACGATAAAGCAAAGGG
>Ga0209795_10001152_pt1 | contig 17154 bp, 15 predicted proteins | sample AgamicOrMarz_FD_187166 | JGI IMG/M metagenome (GOLD analysis project Ga0209795, IMG submission 187166) | Agave microbial communities from Guanajuato, Mexico - Or.Ma.rz (SPAdes) (version 2) | ecosystem: Host-associated > Plants > Phyllosphere > Phylloplane/Leaf | place: Guanajuato, Mexico...
GGCAGATAGGCAAACGCGCGATGATGCACGCTCGGCAACTGCCGATCCGCGCCGCTCGCCACCATCTGCTGCGCGATCTCCAACGCTTTGTGATCCGCTGCAAACGCACGCGCTGTGTCGCGATGGCAGTTGCGCGAAAACTGATCGAGCACGATCACGAGCGCAAGCGCGCCGAGCGGCGTGGCCGTCCAACTGTCGAGGCACGAGTCGCGCGCGGCATCGATAAGGGTTCCGAAACGTTCGCGCAGCATCACGTCGAACGATTCATCGACGGAAAACCACTGCTTGCGCGCCTCGCCGAAGCCCGGCGCATCGGGCGCGCCGAACCAGCAGTCGATCACCTCACGTGCTCGCGGATCGAGCGCGCTGCAAGCGGCGAGATCCGCCGGCGTGCGAGGCGGCGCCGCGCGTTCAACGTCAGCCATTGCGGTTGCGCATCCAGTCGGCCGTCTCGAAGAACGAACCAAGCAGGCGCTCTCTGAGCGGCTCGTCAAGCCCGATGTCTTCCATCGCCCAGGCCATGCAGCGCAGCCACTGGTCGCGTTCGCTCGACGCAATCGCGAACGGCAAATGCCGCGCGCGCAACCGCGGATGCCCGAAGCGGCTGATGTAATGGTCAGGCCCGCCCAGCCATCCGCACAGAAACCAGAACAGCTTGTCGCGCGAACCGTCCATCGATTCGGGATGCAGCGCGCGAATGCCGGCGAACTCGGCTTCAAGGTCCATCAGGTCGTAAAAACGGTCGACGAGTTCGCGCACGCGCGCTTCGCCGCCGACCAGTTCGAAGGCCGTCGGCTGCGCCGCGGAGACTTCGTTGTCGATCTCACTCATAACCACTCATCAACGGAAAATAATCAGGCGTCGCGCAGCGATTGCAACGCGGGACGCGACAACACATGCCGCAAGCTCAGCCAGCCGCCGACCGCCGCACACGCGATGCCGGCCGCGATTCCCGCCGGCAGCAGCCACGGGTTGAAGTCCAGATAGAACTGGAACACGCGCGTGGCCAGAATCCAGCCGATCACCTGCGCGCCGATCGCGGCCATCAGGCCGGCAAGCGCGCCGACCGCGACGAACTCCGCGATCTGCACCGCGCGCACCTGGCGATGCGACGCGCCGAGTGCCCGCAGCAGCGCGGATTCTCGCATACGCTCGTCGCGCGTGCCGGCGAGCGCGGCGTACAGCACCAGCACGCCCGCGGCGAGCGTGAACGCGAACAGGAACTGCACCGCGCCGATCACCTGCTGCAGCACGCGCTGCACCTGCGCGAGAATCGGACCGGTGTCGATGGCCGTCAGGTTCGGATAGGCGGCGATCAGACCGTCGATAGTCGCGCGTTTTTCCGGGGGCAAATGGAAACTGGTGATGAACGTAGCCGGGAAATCCTGCAACGCGGCGGGCGGCATCAGCACGAAGAAGTTGACCTTGAACGAACCCCAGTCGAGCTTGCGCACGCTCGTGACCGGTGCGTCGATCTGCAAGCCGGTCACGTCGAAACGCAGCACATCGCCGGGCTTCACGTTGATAAGCTTGGCGAGCCCCTCTTCGATCGAAATCTGCGGAGCCTTCGTGTCGCCGTACCAGGTGCCGGCGGAAATGCGATTGTCGTCCGGCAACTGCGTCGTGTACGACAGATTGAATTCGCGGTCGACGAGCCGTCTCGCGTCGTCGCCCTTGAACGAATCCGGATTGACCGGCTTGCCGTTGATCGCGGTGAGCCGGCCGCGCACCATCGGCGAGAGCACCGTGCCGGGCACGCCGTGCGTGTCGAGATAATGCGTGACCGGTTCGCGCTGATCCGGCTGAATGTCGATGATGAATTCGTTCGGCGCATCGGGCGGCGTCGATTTGCGCCAGCCGGCCACGAGGTCGTTGCGCGTCATCGCGATCAGCAGCAGGCACATCAGGCCGATGCCGAGCGCCGTGATCTGCAGCGCGCTCGCGCCGCTGCGCCGCTCCAGCGACGCCAGCGCGTAACGCCAGCCGATTCCCGCATTCACGCGCTCGCTGCGCACCGCGCGCGCCGCCGCCCACAACGCGAGCCGCGCGATGCACGCGAACACCAGCAGCCCGCCCGCGAACCCGCCCGCGACGATGCCGCCGAGCTTCAACTCGCCCGCCGCGACGATCAGCAGCGCCGCGAACAACACGATGCCGAGCGCGTACGCGGCCCACGCGGTGCGCCCCGCTTCGCCCCACTCGCGACGCAGCACGCGCACCGGCGGCACGCGCGTCAGCGGCAGCAGCGGCGGGAGCGCGAAACCGAGCAGCAGCACGAGACCGGCCGCAATGCCCTGGAGCGCGGGCCATGCCGTCGGGTACGGCAATTCGACGTCGATCAGACTGCCGAGCGACGTCAGCAACGCGAGATGGCCGAGAAAGCCGAGCGCCACGCCGAGCGCGCCGCCGGCCACGCCGACACCGACGAATTCCAGCGTAAACAGCGCCCGCAGTGTGGACTGACTGACGCCGAGACAGCGCATTGCCGCGCAGCCGTCCAGATGCCGGCGCATATACCGATGCGCGGCCATCGCAATCGCCACGGCCGCAAGCAGCGCGGTCAACAGCGACACGAGCGTGAGGAAATGACCGGCGCGATCGAGCGTCTGACGCACTTGCGGCTGGCCGTCCTGCAACGATTCGAGCGCGACGCCGCGCATCTTGCCGCCGTCCACCCTGCCGTGTGCGAACTGCGCGAAACGCGCGACCGCTGGATCCGCGCCCGCCACCAGCAGCCGGTACGTCACGCGGCTGCCGAACGTGATGAGCCCGGTGGACTGCACGTCATCGGCGCGCATCATCAGGCGCGGCGAAAAATTGACGAACGAGAAGCCGCGGTCGAGTTCGCGCGTGATCATCGCGCCGATCGTGAAGCTGCGGTTGCCGACCTTCACAGTGTCGCCAACGCGCACCTTCAGCGCGTCGAGCAATTGCTGATCGACCCACACGGTACCCGGCGGCGGAATGGATTGCGCGGCTCGATCCGGAGCGCCCGGCCCGGGCGCGATGCGCAGCGCGCCGCGCAACGGATAACCCGGCGACACCGCCTTGATCGCGGCAAGCCGCGACACCGGCTGCGCGCCGCTCGAGTTGATCATGCTGGGGAAAATCGCCGTGGTGGCGGTGTTCAGGCCGAGCGCCGCGGCCTCGCGCGCGAACTGCGGATCGACCGGATGATCGGCGCGCACGATGAAGTCGGCGGCGATCATGCGTCTCGCGTCGCGCTCCAGGCCCTGATGCAAGCGGTCGGCGAGAAAGCCGACGCTCGCGAGCGCCGCCACGGCGAGTACGAGCGCGAGCAGCAGCATCGTGAGTTCGCCGGCGCGCCAGTCGCGCGCCGTCATGCGCAGCGCCTGGCGCAGCAGATCGCCGACGCTAAAGCGGCGCGCCGCGGGGACGGCGACCCGCGCCGTGGAACGTCCGGCCGTATCGCTCAATCGTGCCTGCTCCTCGCAAGGCGCGACACCATATGCGTCGCCATGCCGCGAAAACCGCCCTGCACGCCGCGCCACAGACGCGGCAAAACCCAGCCGGCGAGCACCAGAAAGCCCACGATCAGCACCAGAAACAGCAGCGGCACAAATAGCGCGAGCAGAATGCCGCCGAACACGAAACCGTCTTCAGCCGCCGACGTGACGATGTTCGACACCGGTTCCGGCGACAGATTGATGAGCGCGCGCGTGCCCGCTTTCGTCAGATGCGCGGTGCCCGCGAGCGTGCCGCCCGCGAGCGCGGCGACCGTCAGTAGCGCCGGATCGGCATGGCCCAACGCGCCGGCTGCGAGCACGGCGCCGGCCGGAATGCGGATGAAGGTGTGAATCGCGTCCCATAGCGAATCGAACGCGGGAATCTTGTCGGCGAGAAATTCGGTGACGGTGAGCACGCCCGCCACGCCGATCACCCACGGCGAGGACAGCGCGGACAACGTATCGGGAAGATGAATCAGACCGAGGCGCTCGAACACGCCGGCCAGCAGGACCGTCAGATAGAGGCGCAGGCCGCTGCCCCATGAGAGCCCCGCAGCAAGCGAAAGTGATTCAAGCATGGCCGCCTCCAGGCGCGCTGTGCGTGCCGGGCGCTTCGGGGGCAATCAGGGATGAGCCGCCGCACCGAAGTCGTCAGACCCGCGCCAAGCCGGCCGCGCCGGGCAGGCCGCGGGCAATTTCAGATTGGTTTCCATCTCATTATAGCCACGTTAATTCGCAGAACGCAGAGTGGCTTGCAAATTGGCGGACTATGCAGCAGTGGCAGAGGCCGCGCGGGTGGCGGCCGGCGCGTGAGTATGCCGATGCGCGTTCTGATGCAGCGCGCTTAATGCCCGGACGAGAGCTTGAGCCCGATCAGCCCGACGACGATCAGCGCCGCGCTCGCCACGCGCGCGGCCGTCAGCGCTTCGCCCATCATCACGATGCCGAAAACGAAAGCGCCGACCGCGCCGATGCCGGTCCAGACCGCGTAGGCGGTGCCGAGCGGCAACTGCCGCATCGCCATCGCAAGCAGGATAAAGCTGCCGAGCGCCGTGACGATGGTGAAGACAGAAGGCCACAACCGGGTGAAACCGTCGGAACTCTTGAGACCGGCCGCCCACGCGACTTCGAGCAGACCGGCGATGAACAGAAGAATCCAGGACATGAAACAGCTCCATGATCAGATGGGGCCGTCCCCGTTTGTAAATGGCGTAAGGTCGTCCTTACGGTCCGTAATTATAACGACGCCTGCACCATCTTGCTGCGCCCTGCTCACACGACGCCGACCAGCCGATAGCCGACGCCCGTCTCCGTGACGATATGCTCGGGCTGCGCCGGATCGCGCTCGAGCTTGCCGCGCAGATGCGCCATATAAATGCGCAGATAGTGATAACTCTCGACGTGCGACGGCCCCCACACGTCGCGCAGCAGTTGCCGGTGCGTCAGCACGCGGCCGGCGTGGCGCACGAGCGTCGCGAGCAGCCGGTATTCGATCGGCGTCAGATGGACCGCCGCGCCGTCGCGCGTGACCTGGCGCAACGCGAGGTCCACGCTCACCGCGCCGAAGCGCACTTGCGGCGATTCGTTCGCGCCGCCCTGATTGCGCCGCCGAAGGTGCGCGCGAATCCGCGCGAGCAGTTCCGAGACGCCGAACGGCTTGGTCAGGTAATCGTCGGCGCCGGCATCGAGCGCCGCGACTTTCTCGCTTTCCTGCGTGCGCGCCGACAGCACGATCACCGGCAGTTCGCTCCAGCCGCGCAATTCGCGGATCACGTCGAGGCCGTCGGTATCGGGCAGGCCGAGATCGACGATCACGAGGTCGGGCTTGCGCGTCGCGGCCTCCACGAGACCCTGCTTGCCGGTCTCGGCGTCATGCACGACGATGCCCTCGTCTTCGAGCGCCGTCCGCACGAAACGGCGGATCTGCTTTTCGTCTTCGATCAGAACGACGGTGATGCTCGGGTCACTCATGGGTCGGTTTGGCAAGCGGGTTCGGGTTCATGTTGTCGGCGGATCGGTCTTCGGCGGATTGGTCTTGCAGTGCGTCGGGCGCATCTGGCGCGTCGGCGGCTTCGGGCAGGTCGGGCACGTCCGGCGGCGTTTCAACCGGCAGCGTAAACCAGAAACGCGCGCCTTCGACGCGGCTGCCCGCCGCCTCGTCCGTTCCCGCCGACATGCGATTCACCGCGCCGATGCTGCCGCCATGCGCTTCGACAATCGCGCGGCAAATCGCGAGACCGAGCCCGATGCCCGGCTTCGCCGATTCCTTCTCGCCGCGCGTGAACTTCTCGAACACGCGAGTTTCCATCCCGGCGGGCAGCCCCGGCCCATTATCGTCGATGGTCACGCGCACGAACGACTTGCCGTCCGCGTCGAAACGCTGCGCGCCGATCGTCAACGGCGTGCCCGTCGACGTGTATTTCGCCGCGTTCTCGAAGAGGTTCGAGAAGAGCCGCTCCATCAGCACGGCGTCGAGCTGCAGCAGCGGCAAATCCGCGGCGAGTTCGACCCGCACCGGATGCCCGCTCAGCACGCGCTTGCACGCACGTAGCGCGGCGCCCACGGTTTCCTCGAGCAGCGTCCATTGCCGGTTCAATTGCAGACTGCCCGCCTGCAGGCGCGCCATGTCGAGCAGATTGGTCACGATGCCGGTCATGCGCAGCGCTTCTTCATGGATCGCGTCCACGAGCTCGTCGTCGCGCCGCGCGTCGGCCGCGTGTTCGCGCGATTGCGCCAGCATCGACGAAAAGCCGACGATGGTCGTGAGCGGCGTACGCAAATCGTGCGAAATCGCGGACAGCAACGAGTTTCGCAAACGTTCGGATTCCATATTGACGAGCGCGTCGCGTGCGATGTCCACGTAATGCACGCGCTCGAGCGCGAGCGCGATTTGCGCGGCGAACGCGTCGAGCATGCGCTGCTGCTCGGGCGCGTTCAACTCGCGCTCGTCGCGCAGCACGGCCGCGAGCACGCCGCGCGTGCGCATCGGCGCCTTCAGCGGCAGATACAGCGCGGCTGCGGCCGGCAGGGTGTCGGTGCCGTGGCCGGCCGGCTTCTCGTGATCGTAGACCCACTGGCCGACGTCGGTATCGAGCAGTTCGCCTTCGAGCGTGATGGCCGCGTCGGGGTCTTCGATCTTCTGCTTCACGCGGTCCGCGCTGTCCGGCAACAGGATCGCGACGCGCGCGCCGAACACTTCGCTCACGTGACGGCTGCCGATGCCGACGATCTGCTCGGTGGTCAGCGCCGCCGCGAGTTCGCGCGCCATCGCATACATCGCGCCGGTGCGCTGCTCGCGGCGCCGCGCGATCCGCGCTTCGCGCCGCAAGCTCGACGTGAGATGGCTGATCACGAGCGAAGTCAGCAACATGCCGAAGAACGTCAGCAGATATTGCGTGTCCGACACCGACAACGACAGGCGCGGCGGCACGAAGAAAAAGTCGAACGCGGCGACGCTCATGAACGACAGCAGCACGCCGGGCCCGCGCCCGAGTTTCACCGCCGCGAAAATCACGCCGAGCAGATACAGCATGACGAGGTTCGTCAGATCGATGCGCTCGTTCAGTTGGCTCGCCACCGCAGTGATGCCCGCGCAGATCGCGAGCGCCCAACCGTACGCACGCGGCGGCGAGCGGCGCTCGCGCGCGGCGCTCAACGCGTCGCGCCATGCGTTGGCCGTCGTGCTCAACAGGCGGCGCTCGTGGTCGCCGCCGCTATCGGACGAAGCGCGAATCAGCGTGACGTCCGCATGACCGCCGTGTTCGGCGAGACGCTCGCCAAGCGGCCGGCGCAGCCAGCGCCGGATGCCGGTGCGTGCCGATGCGCCCGCCACCAGCTTCGACACATTGCGCGCCTGCGCATAACCGGTCAGCGCGGCCACCGCGTCAGCGCCCGCGAGCGTCGCGGTTTCCGCGCCGAGTTCCGCGGCGAGCTTCAATGCGTTGAGCGTGCGTTCGCGGCGCGCGTCGGGCAAACGCTGCAACGCGGGCGTTTCGACATACACGGCGATCCAGTCGGCCTTGAGGCTCGCGGCAAGACGCGCCGCCGCGCGCACCAGCATCGGCGCTTCGGGACCAGGGCCGACGCAAACCAGCAAGCGCTCGCGCGCCTGCCAGATTCGCTCGATCGAACGGTCCGCGCGATATTCACGCATTTGCGCGTCGACGCGATCGGCCGTACGTCGCAAGGCAAGCTCGCGCAGCGCGATCAGATTGCCTTTGCGAAAGAAGTTGCGCACCGCGCGCTCGGCCTGCTGCGCGAGATACACCTTGCCGTCGCGCATGCGGTCGAGCAGCTCTTCGGCGGGCAGATCGACCAGCGTGACTTCGTCGGCGCGATCGAACACGCGGTCGGGCACCGTCTCCCACACGCGAATGCCGGTGATCTGCCCCACCACGTCGTTCAGACTTTCGAGGTGCTGAACGTTGACGGTCGTGTAGACGTCGATGCCGGCGTCGAGCAGTTCATACACGTCCTGCCAGCGCTTCAGATGCCGCGCGCCTTGCACATTCGAATGCGCGAGTTCGTCGACGAGTATCAGTTGCGGCTTGCGGGCCAGCGCCGCGTCGAGGTCGAACTCGCCGAGCTTGCGACCGCGATACTCGATGTGCGCGAGCGGCAGCACGTCGAGACCTTCGAGCAGCGCCGCCGTTTCGCCACGCCCATGCGTTTCGGCGATGCCGACGACCACGTCCGCACCTTCATCGCGACGGCGACGCGCCGCCTGCAACATCGCATACGTCTTGCCGACGCCCGCCGATGCGCCGAAGAAAATCTTCAGCTTGCCGCGCTGACGCTTTTGTTCGTCGCGCTGCAGCTTGTCGAGCAGTTCGTCAGGATCGGGGCGGTTCATGCGTGAATGCTTTGATGTTTTGATGGTGGGCGCGCGGCGGTGCGTGCAATGGTGGCACGGCGGCGGCCCGGCCGCAAATCAGATGTGAATGGGCTTGGGCGACGCCGCGTGCAATCGCCGGCATTGTGCGTCAGCGACGCGCTCAGCCGCGCTTCATCTCATCCAGCGCAAGATTCAGTTGCAGCACGTTCACGCGCCGCTCGCCGAGCATGCCCAATTGCCGCCCGCTCGTATAACGGTCGACCAGCGCCTCTACTTCGTTCGGCGCAAGTCCGCGCGCTTTCGCGACGCGTCCGATCTGATACGCGGCAGCCGCCGGGCTGATCTCAGGATCGAGTCCGCTTCCCGACGATGTCACGAGATCGACCGGCACAGGTGCCGACATGTCGGTGCCCGCTGCCTTCAACGCGTCGATGCGGCCTTTGACTTCGTCGAGCAACGCCGGATTCGTCGGCCCGAGATTCGAGCCGCCCGAAGCCTGCGCGTTGTACGGCATCGGGCTCGTCGCCGACAGACGTCCCCAGAAGTACTGCGGCGCGTCGAACTGCTGACCGATCAGCTTCGAGCCGACGACCTTGCCGTCGCGCGCAATCAGACTGCCGTTCGCCTGGTCGCGAAAGAGCGTTTGACCCACTGCGGTCATCACCGCCGGATAAGCGAGACCGGTCACGGCGCTCAGCACCGCAAAAATAACGAGCAACGGACGCAACAAATTCTTCATGACGATCACTCCTTCAAGACAAGCCGCTTCAAACCCAGCCGAATGCGGCCAGCACCATATCGATCAACTTGATGCCGATGAACGGCACCACGATTCCGCCGAGTCCGTACACGAGCAGATTGCGTCGCAACAGAACGGCCGCGCCGAGCGCGCGATAGCGCACGCCCTTTAACGCGAGCGGAATCAGCAGCACGATGATCAGCGCATTGAAAATCACCGCCGACATGATCGCGGACGCGGGCGTCGCGAGATGCATGACGTTCAGCGCATTGAGCGCCGGGTAGGTGGTCGCGAACGCGGCCGGAATGATCGCGAAGTACTTCGCGAGATCGTTCGCAATCGAGAACGTGGTGAGCGAGCCGCGCGTCATCAGCATCTGCTTGCCGATCTCGACAATCTCGATCAGCTTGGTCGGATTCGAATCGAGGTCGACCATGTTGCCCGCTTCTTTCGCGGCCTGCGTGCCGGTGTTCATTGCGACGGCGACGTCGGCCTGCGCGAGCGCAGGGGCGTCGTTGGTGCCGTCGCCGGTCATCGCGACGAGCCGGCCTTCCGCCTGATGCGCGCGAATCGTCGCGAGCTTCGCCTCGGGCGTGGCTTCCGCGAGGAAATCGTCGACGCCGGCTTCCGCCGCAATCGCCGCAGCCGTCAGCCGGTTGTCGCCCGTCACCATCACGGTCTTGATGCCCATCTTGCGCAGCTCGGCAAAGCGCTCCTTGATGCCGCCTTTGACCACGTCCTTCAACTCGATCACGCCGAGCACGCGCGCGCCCTGCTCGCCTTTCTCCGCGACGACAAGCGGCGTGCTGCCGCGCCGCGCGACCTCGGCCACCGCCTGACTCACTTCGTTCGGGAAACGGCCACCGTTGGCTTCGACGTAATGCTTGACCGCGTCCGCGGCGCCCTTGCGAATCTCGCGGCGCGACGTGTCCGAAGACGTTCCCTTCGGCGCCAGATCGACGCCGCTCATCCGTGTTTGCGCGGTGAACGCGAGAAACTCCGCGTGCAGCGAGGCCATATCGCGTTGGCGGATATTGAAGCGCTGCTTCGCCAGCACGACGATGCTGCGGCCTTCAGGCGTTTCGTCGGCCAGCGACGAAAGCTGCGCCGCATCCGCGAGCGCTTCTTCCGTGAGTCCAGGCGCGGGAATGAAGAGCGACGCCTGACGGTTGCCGAGCGTGATCGTGCCGGTCTTGTCGAGCAGCAGCACGTCGACGTCGCCGGCCGCTTCGACCGCGCGGCCCGAGGTCGCGATCACGTTCGCCTGCATCATGCGGCTCATGCCGGCCACGCCGATGGCCGACAACAATCCGCCGATGGTGGTCGGAATCAGGCACACGAGCAGCGCGACCAATGCGGTAATCGTCACCACGTGGCCCGCCGAATTGGTCAGATGCGCGGCTTCCACGGAGAAGATCGAGAACGGCAACAGCGTCGCGGTCGCGAGCAGCATCACGATCGTCAGCGCGACGAGCAGAATGGTCAGCGCGATTTCGTTCGGCGTCTTCTGACGCTTCGCGCCTTCGACCATCGCGATCATGCGGTCGAGAAACGCCTCGCCGGGATTCGCCGTGACGCGCACGACGATCCAGTCGGACAGCACGCGCGTGCCGCCCGTCACCGACGAAAAGTCGCCGCCCGACTCGCGAATCACGGGCGCGGATTCGCCCGTAATCGCCGATTCGTCGACGGATGCGACGCCGTCGACCACTTCGCCGTCGGCGGGAATCACGTCGCCGGTTTCGATCAGCACCACGTCGCCGCGGCGCAAGTCCGAGGCCGTGACAATGCGGATCGGCGACTTCGGATGCGGCTCGTTGAGCTTTTTCGCCATCACGTCTTTCTTCGCGCTGCGAAGCGACGCGGCCTGCGCTTTCGAGCGGCCTTCCGCGAGGGCTTCGGCGAAGTTCGCGAACAGCACCGTGAACCACAGCCACAGCGTGACCGCGAGAATGAAACCTGCGGGCGCCTCGGCCTGGCCGGCGAGCGCGGCGATCCAGAGAACCGTCGTCAGAATACTGCCCACGTACACGCAGAACATCACCGGGTTGCGGAATTGCGTGCGCGGCGTGAGCTTCCTGAATGAATCCGCGATCGCCGGGCGCAGCAGCGCCGGGTCGAACATGGACATCGTTGCATTGTGTTCAGTCATTGAATCCTCGAATGTCGCGTTGACTCATGGCCGCGTCAATGCGCGCCCATCATCATCAGATGTTCGACGCCGGGCCCGAGCGCAAGCGCGGGCACGTACGTCAGCGCGCCGACCAGCAGCACCGTGCCGAGCAACAGCACGACGAAAAGCGGCCCGTGCGTCGGCAATGTGCCGCCCGTCACGCCGATGCGCTTCTTTGCGGCGAGCGAGCCGGAAATCGCGAGCACGGGAACGATCGTGCCGAAGCGGCCGAACCACATCGCGATGGCGGTCAGCCAGTTGTAGAACGGCGTGCCCACCGTGAGGCCCGCGAACGCGCTGCCGTTGTTGTTCGCCGCCGAGCTGAACGCGTAGAGGATTTCGGAGAAGCCGTGCGGGCCCGGATTGGCGATACCGGCCTTGCCCGCTTCGCTCAGCACCGCGATCGACGTGCCCACCAGCACGAGCAACGGCGTCAGCAGCACGACGATGGAGACCATCTTCATCTCATACGCTTCGATCTTCTTGCCGACATACTCGGGCGTGCGGCCGATCATCAAACCCGCGACGAACACCGCGAGCAGCGCGAACACGAGCATGCCGTACAGCCCCGAGCCGACCCCGCCGAAGATGACCTCGCCAAGCTGCATCAACAGCAGCGGATAGAGGCCGCCGATCGGCGTCAACGAGTCGTGCGTGTTCGCCACCGCGCCGCATGAAGCCGCCGTCGTCGCAATCGTGAAGATGCCGGATTGCGCGATGCCGAAGCGCGTTTCCTTGCCCTCGGCGTTGCCGCCCGACTGCATCGCGTTCGCCGACTGATCGACGCGCAACGCGGCAAACGCCGGATTGCCGCTCTGTTCAGCGCCGATTTCGCCGAACACGCAGACGCCGAATGCAATGGTCATCGCGGCCAGCACCGCGACGCCCTGCTTGCGATCCGCGATCATGCGGCCGAACACCAAAGCGAGCGCCGACGGAATGATCAGGATGGCGAAGATTTGCAGGAAGTTCGAGAACGGCGTCGGGTTTTCATACGGATGCGCCGAATTGCCGTTGAAGAAACCGCCGCCATTCGTGCCGATCATCTTGATCGCTTCCTGCGACGCAACCGGGCCCATCGCGATGGTCTGCGTTTTAACCGGCGTGTCGACGGTCAGCGCATTGCCCTTGGCATCCTTCAACGGATTGCCTTGTGCATCGAGTTTCGGCGCGGCGTAAGTCGTCGTCTGCAACGTGGGAATGTCTTCGTAACTCTTGAAGTTCTGGATCACGCCCTGGCTCATCAGCAGCGCGGCAAACACGACCGACATCGGCAGCAGCACGTAAAGCGTCACGCGCGTCAGGTCGACCCAGAAGTTGCCGATGGTTTGCGCGGTATGGCGCGCGAAGCCGCGAATCAGCGCGATCACGACGACGATGCCGGTTGCCGCCGACAAGAAGTTCTGCACGGTCAGGCCAAGCATCTGCGTGAGATAACCGACTGTCTGCTCCGGCGTGTAGTCCTGCCAGTTCGTGTTGGTCACGAAACTGACCGCCGTATTGAACGCACCGTCGACGGTCATCGCGCCAAGCTGCTGCGGATTGCCGGGCAGCCAGCCCTGCACGCGCAACAGCGCATAGAGAAACACGACGCCCAGCACGTTGAACGCGATCACCGCGACCGCGTATTGCTTCCAGCTCATTTCGCTCGACGGATCGACGCCGGCCGCGCGATACAACAGGCGTTCGATCGGTCCGCCGACGCGCAGCACGCGCGAACTCCCGTCCATCACGCCGCAGAGATAGCGCGACAGCGGCACGGCCGCAGCGAGCAGCACGACGATAAAGAGCCCGGCTTGCAGGACATTGTTCGAATTCATTCGATGTCCTCCGCGCGCAACAGCGCATAGACCAGGTACGCGAACAGCAGCGCGGTCGCCGCACCCGACATCCACAGCATCCAGTTCATGAGCGCGCTCCCTGTCTGCGGGAGAGCAGCAGCTTCTCGCAACCGGCGATCAATGCAAAGGTCAGCGCGGCAAAGAGCGCGATGGCTCCGACGTACAGCACATCCATTGTTGTTCTCCATTGACGGACTTTGGATAGCCGCAACGATAGGCGTGCGCGCGTAAAGGCCCGATCAAAGCTTGTACAGGCCGTATAAAAATCGCGTAAACGGAGAGACTCGCAATGCAAAAGGGCCGCTCCATCGCGAGATGGAGCGGCCCTTCCTGTGAAACGCGAAACTTCGGGAAAACTAAAACTACGGCAGCAGTATCGTCGAACCCGTGGTCTTGCGCGCCTCGAGCTCCGCATGCGCCTGACCGACGTCGGCAAGCGCGTAGCGCTGGTTGATGTTCGTCTTCACCTTGCCGGAGACCAGCACGTCGAAGAGTTCGGCGGCCATCGCTTCGTAGTCGCTGCGTTTGCCCATATACGTGAACAACGTCGGGCGCGTGAAGAACAGCGAGCCGCGTCCGGCGAATTCCGACGAGTCGATCGGCGGCAACGGCCCCGACGCATTGCCGAAGCTCACGAACATGCCGAGCGGCGCGAGGCAATCGAGCGAGCCGGCAAACGTATCTTTACCGATGGAGTCGTACACCACCGGCACGCCCGCGCCGTTGGTGATCTCGCGCACGCGCTTCGTGAAGTTTTCGCGCGTATAGACAATCGCGTGGTCACAGCCGTGCGCTCTCGCGATCTCCGCTTTTTCGTCCGAGCCGACCGTGCCGATCACCGTCGCGCCGAGCGCCTTCGCCCACTGGCACACCAGCAGGCCGACGCCGCCCGCCGCGGCCTGGATCAGGATCGTGTCGCCGGCCTTCACCCGATACGTGCGGCGCAGCAGATACTGCGCGGTGAGACCTTGCAGCATCACCGAGGCGGCCTGTTCGTCGCTGACCGCATCCGGCAGTTTGATGACCTGCGCCGCCGGCAGCACGCGCTCCTGCGCATACGCGCCGGGCGGCCTCGCCACATACGCGACGCGGTCGCCCGTTTTCAGATCGCTCACGCCCGAGCCGAGCGCGATCACTTCGCCGGCGGCTTCCATGCCGAGGCCGCCCGGCAACGGCAGCGGATACAGGCCGGTGCGGAAGTACACGTCGATATAGTTGAGCCCGACCGCCGTTTGACGAATGCGAATCTCGCCGGGGCCGGGGTCGCCCACTTCGACGTCGACCCATTTCATGACCTCGGGACCGCCGGTTTGATCGAATCGGATTGCCTTGACCATTCACGTCTCCTTGATGGAATGCCGGCTATTTATGTTGCCGTTGAATGTTGCCAATGAGTGTTTGCCGATCAGCCGCGCGCGTGCGGCGTCAAACCTGCTGCGTGATACGCAGCGTGAGCGCGTCGAGCACCATGCGCGCCGTCGAAATGTTCGTCGCGCACGGAATGTTGTGCACGTCGCACGCACATGTCCGGCTCGTGCGGTTGCGGCGTCATCGGATCGCGCAGAAAGATCACCATGTCCACGCGCCCTTCCGCGAGTTGCGCGCCGATCTGCAGGTCGCCGCCGTGCGGGCCCGACAGCATGCGCTCGACCTGCAGCCCATGTGCGTCGCTGATGCGTCCGCCCGTCGTGCCGGTCGCGATGATGTCGCAGCGCCGCAGCGTGTCGACGTATTCGCCGGCCAGCGCGACGATGTCGTCCTTCTTGTGATCGTGCGCGATCAGCGCAATGCGGGTGGTCATGTCGTAAGACTCCTGAAACCGTTGTGATTGTCGTTGTTGTGATGCTGCTTGAATTGCTGACTGCTGGGCTGCTTGTCGGGCAGGCGCTGCGAAGAAGACGACTGCACGCGCCTAGAAAGTGCCCGGATACGCGCCGCCGTCGATCAACCAGTTCTGTCCCGTGATGTAGCCCGCATGCACGCTGCACAGGAACGCGCAGGCGCGGCCGAACTCGTCGCGCGTGCCGAAGCGGCCCGCGGGAATCGCTTTCATGCGCTGCTCGCGCGCCTGATCGACGGAAATGTTTTGCGATTTTGCCGTCGCCGCCATCGTGACGGCGATGCGATCCGTGTCGAACATGCCCGGCAGCAGGTTGTTGATCGTGACGCCGGTCGGCGCCATCTTGCGCGCGAGGCCCGCGACGAAACCGGTCAGGCCCGAACGCGCGCCGTTGGAGAGGCCCAGCACGTCGATAGGCGCCTTCACCGCCGAACTCGTGATGTTGACGATGCGCCCGAAGCCGCGCGCGCTCATCGAGTCGATGGTCGCGCGGATCAGTTCGATCGGCGTCAACATGTTGCTTTCGAGCGCGCGAATCCAGTCGTCGTGCGTGAAGTTGCGGAAGTCGCCCGGCGGCGGGCCGCCCGCATTGTTGACCAGAATGTCGGGCTGCGGACAGGCGGCGAGCGCCGCGGCCCGGCCTTCGGGCGTGGTGATGTCGCACGCGACCGTGTTCACCTGCACGCCGCTTTGCCGGCGAATCTCGTCGGCCGCCGCCTCGAGCGTCTCGGCGGTGCGCGCGACGATCGTCAGGTTGACGCCTTCGGCGGCGAGCGCTTCCGCGCAGCCGCGCCCCAGGCCCTTGCTCGCCGCGCAAACCAGCGCCGTGCGTCCTGCGATTCCCATGTCCATGTGTGCGTTCTCCTCGCTGGCGTCTTGCCGATGGTTGCAAAGTTTCCCCCGATTCTAGAAGAATCGGTGCCAGGCTGCGCCGGCCCGCTGCAATCTTCGGTATCTTCGGGTGGCACTCTTTCGGTAAACTTGCGCCGTGGCGCGTTCGCCGGTCGTCGCAAGTTGTGTTTGCCGGCCGGGCGAAGCGCCGAACCGATCTCCGAATCGGCCTCGAATCGATCTCTTACCCGCCGCGTGTGCCCCCGCCATGACTCAGGACAGCCGTTTCCCCAATCTTTTCATCCTCGATCACCCGCTGATCCAGCACAAGCTGTCGCACATGCGCGACCGGGACACGTCCACGCGCACGTTCCGCGAGCTGCTGCGCGAGATCACGCTCCTGATGGGCTACGAAATCACCCGCAATCTGCCGATGACCACGCGCCGCCTGAACACGCCGCTCGTCGAGATCGACGCGCCGGTGATCGCCGGCAAGAAGCTCGCGATCGTGCCGGTGCTGCGCGCGGGCATCGGCATGTCGGACGGTTTGCTCGAACTGGTGCCGTCGGCGCGCGTCGGCCACATCGGCGTGTATCGGGCCGAGGACCACCGGCCGGTCGAATATCTGGTGCGCCTGCCTGATCTCGAAGACCGCGTGTTCATTCTGTGCGATCCGATGGTCGCGACCGGCTACTCGGCCGTGCATGCGGTCGACGTGCTCAAGCGCCGCAACGTGGCCGGCGAGAACATCCTGTTCCTCGCGCTCGTCGCCGCGCCCGAGGGCGTGCAGGTGTTCCAGGACGCGCATCCCGACGTGAAGCTCTTCGTCGCGTCGCTCGATTCGCATCTGAACGAGCACGCGTACATCGTGCCGGGCTTGGGCGACGCGGGCGACCGGCTGTTCGGCACGAAGAACTGAGCGTTGTCGAAAAGCCGGTGTGCGGCGCCTGGTTCGCGCCGCGCACGCATACTTTTCCTGCAATGTCGGGCCATCCCGGGCGACGGCGGCCTCTGCCGCACCCCCGCGGCGTGATAAAATTCGAATCCACTCGAAGCGCGGCCTCGCGCGCAGCGCGAGGCGCGGCGGGCATTCCGGTGCGCCATGCAGCGCAGGCAATCAGCCAGGACCGGCGGCGCGCAGCCGGGCAGAACGGCCGGCACGAATTTGACATCGAGGCGCCTTGACGAGCGCCTGAAAAATCGCAACGACAATTGCACACTGCGCGCCCCGCTGGCGCGCGCGACGGAGAAATGTATGGCGGGTCATTCGAAATGGGCCAACATCAAGCATAAGAAAGCAGCGGCCGATGCCAAGCGCGGCAAGGTCTGGACGCGGCTCATCAAGGAAATTCAGGTCGCGGCGCGCATGGGCGGCGGCGACATCGACTCGAATCCGCGTCTGCGGCTCGCCGTCGAAAAGGCGTACGAC
>Ga0209795_10001157_pt1 | contig 17094 bp, 14 predicted proteins | sample AgamicOrMarz_FD_187166 | JGI IMG/M metagenome (GOLD analysis project Ga0209795, IMG submission 187166) | Agave microbial communities from Guanajuato, Mexico - Or.Ma.rz (SPAdes) (version 2) | ecosystem: Host-associated > Plants > Phyllosphere > Phylloplane/Leaf | place: Guanajuato, Mexico...
TAGGAGAACAACAGGATGGCCATGCCCATTAACTTCGTAATACAAATCCATTGAAATTCCTCCACCCATTACAATTTAATATTATTTTATTGTCGAATGGAATTTTATTCATTGTTCAAAAGTGGTAGTAGGGTATCTTTATTTTAAAGAACCAATCACCTTGACATCGACTTATAGCCATTCAAATAATTTACTTCGTCTCATTTATAAAAAACCCTTTATGGATTCTGTCCATTTTATGTTCCTAAGTTGTATATAGTATTTATTCTTAGTTACCATAATGTGCTTTATCGGTATGAAATAGAAAAGAAATCTTTTAATTTTAATACAAAGTAATCGCTTTCATTTTTTACTTTCTCAAAATGATTTAATAGGTTATAATAAATATCTACAAAAATATTAAATGATATGTAAGTAACAAGCAATTACACCCTTAATATTTAGCTAAAAGAAAGGCCTACCTCTGACAAATCAGGTAGGCTTTTCTGCTTTTTTCTATGTATACTAACTATATACATCTCTAGTTACCAAGCAAAGGGAGGTCCTTTTATTTCACTATATATTGGTCTTCATTTCGACTTTTGGACAAAAACTTATATCTTAGTCAACACGACCCCGCATAGAGTAAGAATAATTCCTATTAATTGATATTTTTTAAGCCTTTCTTTAAAAATAATCAGGCTCCCAATTAAAACAACAATACAATTTAAACTAATGATTGGATAAACCACACTGGACGGACCTTCCTTTAAGGCAAATAAATAACAGCTATAACCAATCGTGCTCAATATACCAACAAGTATGCCTATCTTTATTTCAATTTTATATGTAGTTAATTTTTTAAGTTCCTTCCGAGCTAAAAAGGTTAAATAGACAGCTCCTCCGCCATACATTGAAACTAGCATTTCTCCCACACTAAAGTGTTGATACGTGCTGAATTTCATAATAACACCCACTGTGCCAATAGATAGAAGAGCTAAACAACAGCTTAAAATCCATAATTTATACTCTACCTGTGCCGTTTTGTTTGGTTGATACTGAATAATACAAGCTGCCAGTATAATAATGATGATACCAACCCAATTTGTTAAAGGAATAGATTGAGGAAATAATAAAGATGTAGCTAGAACAACAATGACTGTATTCATGGCAATAATGGTAGATGTAATACTGGCAGGTCCTTTCTCAAAGGCTTTCGACATTTGGATATTGCCATTGGCGTTTAAGATACCGATTAGTGCCCCTGTTAAAATAGGAAAAATGTGAAGTTCAAAATTTCCTTTAATAAAAGTAAATAATAAGATGATAAAAAAAGAAATCCAGTAAAAGAAGAGTTGAATACATACTTTAGATAAATGTTGAAGGGCACCCCATTTAAATAAAGTATTGTTTACTCCGAAGCATACAGCTGTCCCTAAAGCAGATATAAACCATAGCATGTTGTTTAATTCCTTCCTAGTAGTTTTTATACTACTAAATTATACAATTGAAAAAATAATTTCAAATACAAAGTCCGTAAAAGTATACTTTTACGGACACCTAACTTTATTTTGAATACAATTACTTATTTAATGCCACGAAATATACACGAAAAAGGGGTAGAATTTCTTCTACCCCTTTTGCCTTATAGAGAGAATTGTCTTTTATTTGTTGTCATTAGTTATTTCTAAAGAGATATTTTGGTTCCCAATTTTATTACCCAAATAAGTAAATAAAATGGTACTACACGTAATCATCGTTACAATGATTGCTGCTATTACTTTATAGTCGATAATTAACTTTCCAGGATCTACGAGTAGTAAAATATAAGTTAATACAATCCCTAATACTATTCCGATAATCAATCCAATGATGATATAGGTAGTAACCTGTGAAAGGACTATATTTCGAATTCCTTTAGGTTTAACACCCATTGTACGCAATACAGCATATTCTTTTCTTTTTGAGTAGATATTATTAGCCAGCGAATTAAATACACCAACCATTGTACAGACAACCAAAGTCGCTATTACTACTATAAAAATACCCCAACGTTGATAAAACATGGATGTAGCTTGTTTAACGGATTGTTCATAGTTACTAATTTTAATTTCTGGAAACTGACTCTTTATTCCTTCAAGCTCATTAACTGCATCTTTTATATGTGCGGAATCTACATAAAGCGAATAAAAATCAACGGCCATTAATCTTCCATTATTCCAATCCACATAGGCATCAGCACTATCAATCATCTGTTTTTCTATAGCAGTAACTTTATAACTTCCTTTTGGCTCAACAGCTTGTGTTGCGTTAGAAAACTCTCCTACTTGAACGGTTTGCCCTACTTTTAAATGATTTTGTTTGGCAAAACGTTCAGATATGATTAAGCTATTATCAGCAGGTTTACTTTTTAAACGAGACATGAGTCCCTGTGCTTGTAACCTTTTTAGATCGACGACTGCATAATCCATATCTATATTTTTGTCCTCCACTTGTAACTCTGCCCCTCCTAGGGTGCTAAAATTACTAACGGACTTCACATGCGGTAGTTTCTCTACTACTTTAGTAAATTCTGTAGAGTTTATTTTTGTATTAGAAAGTCGAGTTTCAACAACAATAGGAGTTCGAAAATCATTTTTTAAGCTTTCCTGTTCAGCTGTCTGGATTGTTCTTAGGGTGACAGATCCAAACACAGCAATAATCATTAAGGAGCTTATTGTTAAAACAATCAGTGTATTTTTTTTGATCTGAGGGATTAAATTTTTAATCGCTATGTAATATTCTCGACCGAATATTTTTTGTCCAAAAGGTAATAGTCCTCCTAAAATTTTCGGTAACCATACCGGAAAAATAATAAAGAATGCTAATAGGATAAGGACAGCAGCAATTAGTAAGAAAAAGACCCCATACTCCTCCCTAGTTGGCAGCACTTGACTAGCTATTATTAAAAATAAAGATACACCTATTAAAATCTTAAAGAGAATGACTCTAGCTTTAGAATAGCCAAAATCTAAACGCTCATTTTTCTGCATAACCTTAAGAGGTAATATTTTCGCGCTTCTATAAGATGGTATCAATAAAAATAATTGAATGATGATAAAACTACATAATGCAATAATAAGTGCAATTCCTAAATTAAACTGTGTTGGAGATGAAGAAATTTTAAAGAATTTGCCCATCCAAGCATAAACGTATTTTTGACTAAAAAAAGTTCCTAATAGGCCTATACATATACCCGAAAAATTAATAATGATACTTTGAGTGAAAATTAATTGGCTTATTTGCTTTGTGGTTGCACCTAATGAGCGCATAATAGCAAATTGATTTTTCATTTTATAAAGTAGTAACTCGAAATTAGAAATAATTAAGAGTGAAGTCACTATTAATACTAAGAAGGATAATACAATAACAAACACCTGTAAGGATTGTAGGTTACTCTTAACAAATGGATCTTGTTCTGCTATATCAATTCGTAAGTCTTTGTCATAAGATTTAATTTGATTAGACAACTTCAATACATTCGTATTCTTTTTTGCTTTGATCAATAAGTAGGTAGCATCTGCATGTATATGCTCATTTAATCTGTTGTACTCTTTGGCTGTTTTTTGATTCATTAGAATCATATCAGGAGCAATCCCCGTAGCATCTAGATCATTTATGATTTCTACTAAGGTAAAGGAGTGACTTTGAATAGACACTTTGTCTCCGACCTTAGCGTGTAATGTTTTAGCTAGCCCCTTATTCATCGCTATAGAATCATTGCTTAAAAACTGTTTAAAATGATAACGACTTTTTGCCAAGTTACTGTTTTCTACACCTACTGTGTAGATAGAAGAGTTAATTTTATCTAAAGTAACATGTGTAACTGATACTCTAGATAGTTGCTCAACGTTCTTATTTTTTGATATTCGTTCTGTTAAGCTAGGCAAAACAACTTTATTTTGGTCAATATTAAACCCCACAGATAAATCCATATCCCCATACATTTGCTTTAATTCATCTTTCAGAGTACTTTGAGCGTTAAATGAAAATAAAACTATGCTTAAAGCTAGCATGGATGCAATAGCAATACTGAGTATGGAAGAAAAAACAATAAATTTGTTGGCACGAAAAAGTCTTAATGCAAGTCCTTTTAACGATCTCATACCACTTGCCTCTTCGTAATCAGTTTAAACTTCTCCAAGATATATTCTAAATCATTATGTACATTACACTTGTATTCATCTACGATATTGCCATCATGAAAAAACAGAACACGATCTGCATATGTTGCCACGTGAGGGTCATGCGTGACTAACAAAATACTCTGTTTAAGCCTTGTTTTTGTATCTACCAAAGCATTTAAGATGTCTACAGATGTATTAAAATCTAAATTTCCAGTGGGTTCATCAGCTAAGATGATAGGAGGCTCTGTAATAATCGCTCTTCCTATAGCTACACGCTGTTGTTGTCCTCCAGAAAGCTGAATAGGTCGATGAGATTTCCAATCTGTCAGTCCCATAAGTTCCATCACTTGATTTACCTTTGAAGTAATTAGTGTTTCTTTTACTCCTTTTAAAATTAAAGGAAGGGCAATATTCTCCTCTACGGTTAAATCTTTTAACAAATGAAAGGACTGAAAGATAAAACCAATATTGTCCCTTCTATATAACGAGGCTTGAGGTTCCTGGAACATTTCTTTTGAATAATTTCCATTTACTTTAATAGATCCCGTTGTAGGTTCATCTAGCGCACCTAAAATGTTTAAGAGCGTACTTTTTCCTGAACCACTTGTCCCCATTATAGCAACCATTTCTCCTTGATATAATTGAAATGAAATATCTTTCAGAGCTTCTACTTTGTGTTTTTCACTTTTGTAAACTTTAGATAATTCTTTAATGTCTAATACTATTTGATTATTCATGTATTCACCTCGAAGTATGTTTTCATCATAAAAGCTAAATTTAATCTTTCTATCAAATTTTCATCATAGTTCAACATTTCCAACTATAAAGCTTTGGTTTTGTATTATTACAGAGCTAATTGTTCTTAACCTGACACCATCTACAGGTAATACGCTCCGAAATGGAAATAGTTTCATATTTTTATAAAAAATACTATACTTTGCTCATTAACTGCTTTTTACAAGTGAATTTTGGAAGATGCATTATGTTAACTTGAATTGAATGTAAAATATAAGGATTATTTAAGAATAGTCATGATAAAATGGTATAAAAAGGAATTTCATTAAGGGGATATATATGTCTTTTATTCTTAATAATTGTCTAGGCATTGGAGTAATTTTTAGTTTGATATTTTTCGCAAGTATAGTTATTGAAAAAAGAATAATTTCTCTTTTAGTTTCTTTAATTACTCTATTGTTTGGTTTATTTTTAACTTTTTATGCTGCTAATAAAATGAATGGATTTGAAGCTAGAGACGTATATGTAAAAGGGTTAATCTTCGTTGGAGAAGCTTTAATCTTATTAATTGTTACAAGTATATTCATAGTGACACAAGAATCGAAGAAGAAAACAGGCTAGCTTGAAAATTTTCAAGCTAGCCTGTTCCTAGAAGAGACATTATGTTAAGTTACACTTTTTTATTTTGTTGCAATTAATGCTTTAATCATTTCGTTCCAGTAATGTTTAAAATCATGTTTTTTCTCAGACATTTTCAACACTCCTTTAGTTATTTCATCCGTCCAAATAACTTATATTTGTTACCTTTATTGTATTTTATTAACACAAAATTGTTATCCAACTGTAAGAGTAACTTTTTAATAGATTTTTACGACTAAAGGATGAGGTTTAAAATAACAAAAGGAATATTTTTTTAGGTCCCTAGAATGATGCTTATGTTAACTAGCTTCCTCATGTAATTATTACAACTAATATTCTTATAAATGTTTAATTGAAGAAATAATAAAAGAGAACAACAGAAGTAATCTGATGTCCTCTTTTTTATTAAGATATTTTATTAAATATCAAGTTTACGGGTACCGAGCCATTTTACCATTTCAGGATCTCTATGTGAAAAGAACAAGCTCTCTTCCGTATCTAACGTCACAATCTTTTCCATGTCCTCTTGGCTTAATTCAAAGTCAAAGATATTAAAGTTTTCAATGATTCTTTCTTTGCGAACAGACTTCGGAATCACCACGACTCCCCTTTGTGTCAGCCAACGTAAAATTACTTGAGCAACAGATTTATTATGCTTTTCAGCAATGGATACTAACACTTCATTTTGAAAAATGTCATTTTTCCCTTCAGCAAAAGGTGCCCAAGACTCAATCTGAACGTTGTTTTCCTTCATAAGTTTAGCACTTTCTACTTGCTGGCAGAAAGGATGTGTTTCAACCTGGTTTACAGCAGGAACCACTTCATTATGAGTAATTAAATCGACTAGGCGGTCTGCGTAGAAGTTACTAACTCCAATCGCCTTAATCTTACCCTCATGATATAATTCCTCCATCGCACGCCAAGAACCATATACATCACCAAATGGCTGATGGATTAAATACAAATCGATATAGTCAAGTTGTAATCTTTCCAATGACTTTGCGAATGCTTTCTTTGTATTCTCATAACCAGTATCTTGAACCCAAAGTTTTGTCGTAATAAATAGTTCTTCTCTTGGGACACCACTTCGTTTGATTGCTTGGCCAACTTCCTTCTCATTTTGATAAGACGCAGCCGTATCAATTAAACGATATCCTGCCATAAGAGCGTCATAAACGGCTTGTTCACATTCCTTTGGATCTGTCATTTGAAAAACACCAAAGCCAAGTATAGGCATTTCAACACCGTTGTTTAAAATTACTTTTTGCATATAAACTCCTCCGGTTTTTTATATTAATTGTTAAGTCACTTATTTTCATTCATTTACATTACTTATTATTGGAATTTACTATTGAATTCTCGTCTATTATTTACCAACTCTATTTGCATATTCCGATGGATAGCGATCTCCCGAAATCTCAATTTTAGAGAGTGCTTCTTTCAAATCACTTAGTTCTTGTGTCGTCAACTCAACATCAACTGCACCAAGGTTTTCTTCAAGACGATCTAATTTGCGTGTGCCTGGAATTGGAACAATCCATGATTTCTGAGCAAGTACCCATGCAAGTGATATCTGAGCTGGTGTTGCATTTTTCCCTGCCGCAATCTTATTTATCAGATCAATTAAGACTTGATTCGCTTCGAGATTCTCAGGTGTGAAGCGAGGAACAATGCTACGGAAGTCAGAGTTTCCGAAGGTTGCATTTTTATCAATCTTTCCGGTAAGGAAGCCTTTTCCTAGGGGACTGAACGGAACGAAGCCAATTCCGAGCTCCTGGAGCGTAGGCAGTAATTCTTCCTCAGGGCTTCTCCACATCATTGAGTATTCACTCTGGATAGCTGTAAGTGGATGTACTAAGTGTGCACAACGAATCGTCTTCACACCTGCCTCAGAAAGCCCCCAATGTTTCACTTTACCTTCTTGTATCAGATCTTTTACTGTTCCAGCTACCTCTTCAATTGGTACATCAGGATCAACTCGATGCTGATAGTATAGGTCAATGGCTTCAACGTTAAGACGTTTGAGTGAGCCTTCGACTGATTGCCTAATCTGCTCCGGCTTGCTTTCAACCACCTGTTTACCATCCACGATTTTAATACCAAATTTAGTAGCAATAACGACATCTCCTTTGAACGGAGCAAGAGCTTCACCTACCAGCTCTTCATTCACATAGGGACCATAAACTTCCGCGGTATCAAAAAAATTCACACCTCGGTCAATCGCTGCATGGATTAGAGAAATCATTTCTTTTTTGTCTGGTGCTGGACCATAACCATGACTCATTCCCATACAACCAAGACCTATAGAAGAAACTTCTAATCCACTTTTTCCTAATGAGCGTTTTTGCATGATTGATCTCCCCTTTTTTGCATTATTATTGCCTTAAATGGTTCTATTATTTAATCACATCCCTATTATGCACCAACTGAGAAAGAAACCGGTATCCCATTCCTCTCAAATGATTGCCTAATTCTCTCAATGCAACTTAAGAGATGAAGAGATATGCATTATAAGGGCGCTATCACAAAGAAAAGAAGAAGGAGGATCTTATTTTATGTCTGAACAATTTATAAACGGCAGGATGATACCTACACAACTGCTATTCCATCTTTATATCTTAATAAAATGATGGCTTCGCCCAATCTGTATCTGGTTCGCCCACTCCAAGACTAGCTTGAAGATATTTATCACTTTTTTCTTGGATAATATCTATTATTAATTGAGTTACTGCTTGGCGAGTAACTTGTGCACCTTTAAAAGGTTCTCCTTTTTGCGTAATCAAATATTTAGTATTATCAGCTTGATTATAAAGCCAAGTTAATCTTAGGAGTGTATAATTCAGACTAGAATTCTCAAGCATCCGTGCAGATTCAATCTGGGAACGCATTCTGGGGCTTCCACCAATCATACGTTTATTCCATTCACCAAAAGCTCCCGGCACCTCATCATAAATTCCAAGAACTGATGCCGCAATTACCCTTCTCACTCCTGCATCATGCATTGCATCAATTATTGTTTTTGTTGATTCTTTATCACCCATGTCATTGATGTATACAAGGTCTACGTCTTTCATAGCATTGACCAGTTCATCTCTATCTTTAAAATCGCCATCCACAATAAATTCTCGGCTATCATCACTAATAGTTAAACGTTTATGACCGTTTCTTGCATAAAGAACGATGGAATGGTCAGTTTTATTGAGCAATTCATTTGTTAGCATACGGGCTATTTGGCCTGCTGCACCTAAAATTAAAATTTTCATCATACCACTCCTCGTATAATAAATGTTGTTCCTTGAAAACCACCAAGTCCGAGTATAGGCGTCTCAATACTATTGTTTAGCAGTGGAATCCTCTTGTACTAATTTCTTTTTATTCAAATAACCTTCTATTGACTGTAGAGCCTGATGCTCGTCAATCCCTTCTGCCCTTATAGTGATATAAGATCCAGGCATAATTGCTAATGACATAGTGTCCATAAGCGACTTGGTTGAATTTTTTAGATTAACAGATCTTCCCCTATATTCAAGAATTATGGTAGAGGTAAACTTACAAACAACACTTACTAAGAAGGTTGCTGTACGGGCGAATCCTGTATCTGCAATGATTTTATATTGTTTTTCAATCATTCTTCTTCTACCCCCTATAGCCCCTTTTATAAAAGGATAATTAATTAAATAGGGTCAAATTATTTACAATAACCGAAGTTTATTAGTATTAAATTATCTCTCTTGATGTGTAGGACGAATAAGCATTTCATTAATTGCTACATCTGATGGTTGTTCAATGGCGAAAGCAATAGCACGGGCAATGCTTTCAGCGTCAATGGCAACATCTTCATAAAGTTTATCAATTCCAGGTTTTAAATCCATATCGGTGATCAAATTAATTAATTCAGACTGAACCGCGCCTGGTGAGATAATAGTTGAACGAATATTGTTTCCAGCTTCTTCTTTACGTAATCCTTCGGAAATAGCGCGTACAGCAAACTTTGTTCCTGCATAGACCGTACTTCCAGGACCAACAAAATGTCCAGCTACTGAAGACAAATTAATGACATGTCCGGATTTTTGTTCTCTCATGGATGGAAGCACAGCCGCAATCCCATAAAGTACACCTTTAATATTTACGTCAATCATTTTATTCCAGTCTTCGATTCTCTTCTTATAAAGAAATGAATGTGGCATAACGCCAGCATTATTCACTAATACATCAATTTTTCCAAACTCTTGAAGAGTGTAATCAGCAAGCTCTTCCATTTGTTCATGTGATGTTACATCAGTTACTTTATAAATAGCTTTTCCACCATTTTTTTCGATTTCTTTCTGTAACTGTTGTAAACGATCTTCACGACGAGCTGCCAAGACTAACTTCGCACCTTTAGATGCAAGTTCTTTAGCTGTTGCCTCTCCAATTCCACTAGAAGCACCTGTAATAATCACAACTTTATCTTTTGTGTTAGATACCATTTATATCTATCCTTTCTTAATAAAAAATAAATTTATTAATCCAGATGATTTGCCATCTAAAAGCCAATTATCTGCTGAATCTATTTTCTAAAACTTCACTGCTGTGCACTTGAGAGCTCTCGGCTGCGTCTAAATGAAAACACTCCAATCAGTAGCGCAATCACGACTGATGTCGCTCCAACCCAACTGATCTCTAGTATTGATGACCTTCCCGCAACAATACCTCCAATTCCAGCACCCGCAGCAAATCCAAGTTGGACAAAGGAACTGTTTAGACTAAGCACGATACTAGAGGCTTCTGGAGTCAGTGAGATTAGGTTAAAGTTTTGGGTTGGCCCAAACGTCCAAGCAGCGATTTCCCAAATCATGAGCAATGGGAGGGTGACCATTACCCATCCAAATCCAGAGACAGTAGACAGCAATACTAGCGAGATGATGTGAACAGCCATGGATCCGACTAGCGTGCGAACGATGCCGATCCGGTCTGCTAATAAGCCACCAACCTTAGAGCCAATCAAGCTCGCGATGCCCATAGCTAAGAGAATCATACTCAATTTTTCTTTCATAGTCGGCATAACGGCGGTCAGAAAGGGGGTGATATACGTATTAAGCATTGAATAACTAATAAATACAAAGAAGGTTACACCAAGGGTGAGTGCGACTCTCGGATTCTTCAAGAGGGCAAGACGCTTGCTCAGAGAAACAGCTGCCTCGCTTTTCATGACCGGAATCGTCCGTGCTACGGCAAAGATAGCCAGTAGGCTGAAAAGTCCGATGCCCCAGAAGATGACCTTCCAATCATAAGACGAAGCAATCATACGACCAAGGGGAACGCCAAAGACAAGGGAAGAGCTATAACCCATTGCAACGTTGGCCATCGCTCCACCCTGACGTCCAGGAGCCGCCAGTTTTGCAGCTATACCATAGGCGGTGACAACGAAGACCCCTGTTCCAATCCCTAGTAAAACGCGAGAGGCCATCAGCAAGCCAAAGCCTGGAAGAGCAATTACCCCAATGATGCCGAGTAATATGATAGTGAGAGCCAGTAACAATTGCTTACGCTGATCCATCTTCGAGGTTGCTACCATGACAAGAGGCGTGCCGATTGCGTTGCCGAGAGCGAATACGGTAATAAGCTGCCCTGCGGTTGCTACCGATACATCGACAGAAGCAGCCACTTTATCCAACGTACCTACGATGACGAATTGTGAAGTACCCACCACAAAGCTAATAAGGGTTAACATGTAAATTTTCCAACTATTATTCACTCTGTTCTATCTACTCCTTTATCTATGAGGTGATATATTAAGTTTTATATTTTAAACTTTTTTGTTCTTGTTGAGTTACCAGTAAGGATTCCCTTCTTTGTATCATTATCGCTTTAAATGGTTATATTATTTAACCGCATCCCTATTATGCACCAACTGAGAAAACAACCAGTATCCCATTCCTCTCAAATGATTGCCTAATCCTCTCAATACCACTTACGCAATGAAGAAATATGCATTATAATGGCGCTATCACAAGGAAAGGACGAAGGAGGATCTTATCTTATGTCTGAACAAATTTATAAACGGCAGAAAGAACTTGCTAAACTTATTGAACGTTATTCGGGGGAGGACGGTAACTACACAACTGCTGTTCCGTCTTTATTTTTTACTCGTCTATCTAATGCTGTCGGACCAAGTCATGGAGTTTACAACCCTTCCTTATGCATTATCGTCCAAGGTATGAAGGAGGTATTACTGGCGCAAGAACGCTTTACATACAGTCCTGCTAATTACCTTGTTGCATCTGTTGATTTACCAGTTACCGCCCAAGTCATAGAAGCTTCTCCTGCTGTTCCGTATTTAGCTTTCAAACTTGAATTTACACCAAATCAAATTATGGAAATTTTAGGTAATGTTGAAATCCAAGCTGGTTCGAAAAAAACTAAGAAGAGAGCAATGTTTGTCAGCCCAATAGACTCATCCATGTTAGATGCGGTAATTAGATTAGTTCGCTTGCTAGATAACCCTAAGGACATTCCAGTACTTGCACCTCTATTCAAGCAAGAAATTCTCTATAGGGTTCTGCAAGGACCATACGGAGGAACACTAGAACAGATGGCCGTAGAAGGTAGCTATACCTATCGAATTAGAGACGTGATCGAACATATCATGCATAACTATGATCAGTCTTTTCGAATTGAGGATCTTGCAGATATAGCAAGCATGAGTGTTTCTTCGCTCCATAGACACTTTAAAGAGGTCACAGCGATGAGTCCGATTCAGTTCCAAAAACAAATAAGACTACAGGAAGCCCGGCGCTTGTTATTAGCCGAGTCAACAGACGCAGCTGATGTCGCCTTTCGAGTAGGATATGAAAGCCCATCGCAATTCAGTCGTGAATATTCACGCATGTTTGGACTTCCACCTAGAGAAGATATAAAACGTCTGAGAGAAAAAAATAATCAAAGAATAAACGCTTGAATCCCCTACTCAACAGGCAAGATATAAAAAGATTAAGTAATAAAATAGCCTTACTATAATTTTTCCTAGTAAGGCCTTTCTTGTTGTTTTGAGAATAAAACGTCTTCTCAAATGATTACAACATATTCTGCTTGAAGCACCTGTTGTCCCTTATATTCAAGGTAAGAGACTTTCTGCCCTATTTCTAATGAACTAGAGTTAGATAGATTACGAATAGAACTAAAATGGACAAACAAATCTTCTCCACCACTATCTGGAGAAATAAGTCCAAAGCCTTTCTCATAATCGAAACACTTTATCTTACCTATTTTACTTTCCAACACAATCACTCCTCCGACAATATTATTTATAAGGGGATAATATGATCGAAAGATTATTTTTCGTTAACAATTAGATCATGTAATTTAGAGGCTTCATTAGAATTAGTTGCTACCCCTTTTTTATTTCATATGAAAACGACGGCAGAGATGGCGTATTACATTTGTAATATAAGGAATAGCACCTTTAACTGCTGTGCCTTGAATTAACAGATAAATTTAATTAATACCTTCCGATTTTAAATCAATATGAGAGTTCCCCATTTTCTTGTTGTAATCCTTAATCTTTTCCAACTTCTGAACGAACAAATTTCAAAGCATAATGAGTCCCGCAGATATAGATTCCCATGATCGATAGGTAATCAATTAGAAACCCCATGGCGGAGTTATCTAAGATATAAGAACCAAATGGATCATATATGATTAGCTTGGAACCCAAGTCTCTCTCAAAAGAAGTATGCACTCCATAGACAACAATCAACACCGCCAACACACGTAACACAATTGTACGCATACGGCTCATACCTGTAATGCCCGTCATCTTTCTTACTGCATTGATAATGGTCCCCCAAGACAATCCTATATGTACAGCCATAAAGATAAATCCCCAATATGCAGTCAGAACGTGTATCTGCCGTACAATCATGTCATTATTTATAGGAAAATAGGGAAAGACGTCACGGGAAATCGGCACGGAGCTTATCACCACTACAACCATAGATACAAGAAAAAGCAGATTGACCACAATTTTAAGAATACGTCGTACATTGTACTTTCCCCTAATAATTGTCTTATACCATCGTCGATTTAAAATATTATGGAAAATAAACAGCATAAACAGGACAGCCCCAACCAGTTCATGGATTGCATTACCAGTAACATGGTAAGCCATTACCACTAACATGAGAACTGTCATAGCAAGGTCAATGACCAGCCTGATTAATATATTTCGATTCAAAAAAGTTCTCCTCTTTCTAGTTTAAGTAATTACCTTACAATGCACTCCTGAGTAGACAGCGTATACTATACGCAAAGATTCAGGAAGCCAATCACTTAATCCTTAGTAAAGTAATTCTCTTTTTTTACCAAATTAGTCATAGCACCCACTGTTTCTTCTATAGGAACAGTGGGGTATAACTATAATCTGAATTCTACTAAGCTGAAGGGTAGCAGCCTCAACAAACTACCACCGTCACTGGTTCGTCTTTCCCTTTAGGGTACTTCAAATGGAAACACACATCCATCAGTTCTTCTCGCGATGAAAATAAAATGTTAAAAGAGTATTCTGGATCATTTCCCCTTTTTTCTCGTCATCGATTATTTCATGATTATCACCTATGGCATTTACCTCCCAGCCCTCCATAGGGATACCTGCGAACCTGGATTCTGTACTGCTGTCTTTCGATCCTGTAAGTTCATAACTCTTCATCTCATCTAACGTATTCACGAAGTCATCCCGTTCCTGATTCGCGTGGCAGGTAAAGCAGCGACCGATGTCTTCCTCGTAATCCACTGACCTGTCGCCATTGAATTCCTGGTATAGCCAATCCCCATTACGCGGGGTATCGGGGGGGTTCTGGTTGCCCCAGCCATCGCGCTTTTCCATCACGAAGATTTCAGAAAGCTCTTCATCCTCATAGATTTCGAGAGTGATTACGGTGCCACTCGGGATGGGCTGGCCATTCTGCACAGCTTCGATTGCTTCCCGACTCGTGTAAGCCTCCTCTCTGACATTTCCTCGATTCACAGTCGCGTAGTTCACACCCTTATCGTAATTGTCAGGGAATTTGACAAGTTTACGGTCGTATTCAGAGGGATCCTGTTGGGAAGTCTCATTTGTGTCATTTGTATCATCGTTCCTGTTGCAAGCGATAAGAGTGAGGGCCACCACCAATGCTAGGATCGGAAATAATAGTTTTTTCATACTGTTTTCCTCCTACAAGTTTTTCTGCTTAATGTGTATTCATTACAGTTACTTAGCACATTTTTAGTCTTCCACTTCAACAGCATCCAAACTTCCGTTCAGACTCAGACAACTCAGCAGAATTGAAGAAATTTCTACACCACTTTTCCTAGTTCACAATTTTGTATGATCATCACCTCAAACTTTTGTATTATTTATTTAACATTCTTATTATCAATCAAATAAAAAGACAACTGTTATCCCATTCCTCTCAAATGATTGCCTAATCCTTTCATCACTACTTATTCAACAGTTTGGTTTTAGACTTAAAGTGCTTGATGGAGAACGAGGGTGAACCAATATACGCGTAATCCTCTGATAAGTTCTTTAATTCGAGAAAAAATGAAACAAATTTAAAAAGCCTTACTACACATTTCCAAGTAGTAAGGCTCTTCATTTTAATCTAAATATAACAACTTTTTGGCTCTTATACACGGGCCCCTATGTTGGTCGTCATGGTTGAATCCCCTAAAGATTGTTTATACAAATTTGGTATATGAAAATTTTTTCTACACACTATTCAAGTATTAAGGGGTTTATAAGGAAAGTATTTTATCATTTACTTAAAGGTTTAGATTTTCCATGAGTTTTTCTTTTTTTATTAAGGAGTAGATTCACATAACGAAAGCTCTAGGCATCATCGATAAAAAAATAGAAAGGCATGTTCATGCCTTTCTATCCCCTTAGTTATTTTGAATAATAGCCATTAATTCTTTGGCTGATTTTGTATGAACCATTTTTTCAATATTAGCCATATCTGAACACGTAATAGCAATACCTGATAAAATCTCTAAATGCGTACCGTCCTTTCCTGCGATTCCAAAAATCAAACGAACTTTCTGACCGTCAAAATCAACACCTTCTGGCACTTGGATCACAGTAAACCCTGATTTTAAAACGTTCTTTTTTGCTTCTTCTGTACCATGCGGAATGGCTACATCATTCCCCATATAGGTAGATGTTATATTTTCACGTTCAATCATCGCTTCAACATAATTTCCTTCTACATATCCGCCTCTTACTAACACGTTGCCTGCAAATCGAATAGCTTCCTCTTTCGTTGAAAATTGTTGGTTTAAGAAAATGTTTGCCTCAATTAATAAGTCATTATTATGATCTATGTTTTCTTCTAAAGATACTGCCGTTTTTTCTTCTGTCCCATGAACAATATCACTATTTTTTAATTGATTAATTAATTTGTCATATTCCGGACTAGATAAGAAGTTCCCAACAGAAATATGATAAGCGTTTGGTACCTTATGTTGCGCTCTTGGCGTCAGCTCTTCTTGAGTAATAACGATTTGAGCATCATTTGGAATATTACTAACGGCAGTATTGGTAACCAGAATATCTAAATCTGTTTGCTTTATTTTCTTACGGAGAAGTGAGGCGCCCATTGCGCTCGATCCCATGCCTGCATCACATGCAAAAATAATTTTCTGAACGTTTGTTGGTAGTTCTCCTTGTTGTTTTGTAAAGCTTTCTGTTACTGAACTTTTCTTACCTTTCATTTCTTGCATTTTGCGCGCAGCTCTATCTAAATCTTCCGTCTGCGTGCCTGTTTTTAGGATAATGGAAGAAGCAATAAAAGATACGCCTGTTGCTACAAGAACACCAGCAATATTCGCAAAATATCCCCCTGGCGGAGTAGCAGCTAAAAAGGCTAAAATACTTCCTGGGGATACAACAGCTTGTAATCCACCATCTAATAAAACAAATGTGAATACGCCACTCATTCCACCTAAGATCGCACCAATAATTAATAATGGGCGCATTAAAATATAAGGGAAATAAATTTCATGAACCCCACCGACAAATTGGATAAGTGCTGCGCCTGGTGCAGATTTTTTTGCTGTGCCTTTTCCAAAGAAACTATAAGCAAGTAGAACACCAAAACCAGGACCAGGGTTTGCTTCGAGGAGAAGCAAGATTGATTTACCACTCGTTCTAATCTGTTCTGCACCAATTGGTGAAATAATCCCATGATTAATGGCATTATTTAAGAATAGAATTTTAGCTGGTTCAATCAGAATACTGGTAAGAGGAAGTAAATGTTTAGCCAATAGCCAATCTACCCCTACAATAAGCCAACCAGTGAAGGCATCTATAGCTGGGCTCGCCCCTAAAAAGGCTAGAATCGCTAGAATTCCTCCAAGGATACCTGCCGAGAAATTATTAATTAACATCTCGAATCCTGTCTTAACTTTACCTTCAATAAACTGATCAAATTTCTTAATAACATAACCTCCGAGTGGTCCTATAACCATTGCTCCAAGGAACATTGGAATATCAGAGCCGACAATAACACCCATTGTGGCGATGGCACCTACCACCCCACCCCTTTGGTCGTGCACT
>Ga0209795_10001159_pt1 | contig 17070 bp, 18 predicted proteins | sample AgamicOrMarz_FD_187166 | JGI IMG/M metagenome (GOLD analysis project Ga0209795, IMG submission 187166) | Agave microbial communities from Guanajuato, Mexico - Or.Ma.rz (SPAdes) (version 2) | ecosystem: Host-associated > Plants > Phyllosphere > Phylloplane/Leaf | place: Guanajuato, Mexico...
CTTCTGGCGTTAGTTCTTGCCCTAAATCTTGCTTTAATTGAATCATTTCAAGCTGCTGATCCAGAGAAATAGCTGTTTCTTGTGTAGACTCTTTTTGCTCCTGTTCAGCTTTTAACCAAGCAGGAACGATTTCCTTACGGATGATATGTTTAGGCGTAAATAAGGCTGCTGTTTCAGCTTTAATATGTATGTCTGACTCAGATGATTGTTCTTCTGTATTCCCTTTTAGTAGATTGGTAAATTGATTGTAAGCAATTTGATAAACAAGACGGCACATGTCATCCAGGGATAGGGTAGTACCCTTATGATTTGCCTCATGGACATATTTATCTAAGCCTACAATCGCTGTATAAGCGACTTCATGAACTTGTTCTTTCACAATCTCAATCTCTGTATCTCGTTTTACTGCTTTAGCTGCATTTTGAATACGAGAATAAAAGTCTTTTAGTTGATGACCATATTTACCTGCATACACATGATTTACTTTTTTAGGCACACCTTTGATATAAGCAAATGACTGTGAAGCAGATATTAAATGATTATTTAAATGATTTTTAGGTAAATCAAGGTTAATAAAGGGGGACGCTTCTTTTTCGTCCTCAAAGCTTGGTGTATCAACGTTTTCGGCACTTTCTGGACTTGTCACAGGAGTTGTCACAGGAGTTGTCATTTCTTCTTGTTGAAGTGTTTGTACACCTGTTGTGTCATGGTCAAAAAAGATTTCCTCACAAATTTGATCAAAATTCGTATGGCTTTTAAGGATAAATACATAGCTATCAGGATGAGCACCTGTTGTATCTTCTTTGATATAACGGGCCACAATCATAAACGGTGTTTCCTTTAATGATTTTACAAAGCGAGAAACGGTACTTTGAGATACATCAAATTTTTTCATGAGTGTTTTTGAGTGAATGGCTTGAATACCTGTGGCAACAAGGTTATAAATCACGTAATCTAACATTTCCATCCGTTTTTTAGGGAATACTTTATGTAGCGCTACTTGTTGTTGCTTAAAGTATGTACGAAGTGTTTCTAAAAACGCTTCTTTCTTTTTACGAAGGGTAGTTTTTTCTTTCCATAACCATGTAAACCGTCCATTGAAGGTATTTACATCTTGTAAATAGCAGGTAAAGAGCTTTGTCATTTGTTCATCTTCTCCTTTAAGGAACACAAAAAAGACACTGTCTCCCTTATGAAAGGAAAACAATGCCGTGATTTTGATGAACTAAGCCCTTGAAATAGATGTCAATTTCATATAAAATAAAGCCATAAGTTTTATTTTATAAAAACTAACTATATTAACAAGAGACTTCGACAAGTGTTTTTCCTACCGTAACTAGGAGGAACGGTTTAAGAGTGTGAGTGCACTACTTAAACAGTTGAAGTCTTTTTTCTATCCGCACGTTTTTGTTAGTTTTATTATAGCGTTAACTAGTCTCATAATTCAATAAAAATTAGCAAAATATATCAAAACAAGTATATTTAGCTATGACTGATCCTGTATTGCTGTAGGAATCATCTTTATCATATATGGGTTTTTTAGGTTAGAGGAGGGGAAAAAAGTTTCCCCTCCTCAAGAATTTAAAAGTATGTTATAATGTTAAGATTTAACAATATCGAAAATTTAATGATAAGAATATGATATAAGCAGTTTCTATTTATGAAAATAGAGGCTGCTTTTTTTGTTAATGTATGAGAGGAAAATCTTCCTATTGGAAAATAAGGGATTACAAGTTAATCTTAAGTTAAACTAATTTATTTATATTTACAAATAAGGATAATTATAGATACCAAAGAGAGGAGTAAACTATATGAGAGTGTTGAAAAACAATGTAGTCCCAATTCTTATATCTTTCCTTATAGTTGGTTTAGCTTTTACTGTTTTGTTTATGATGAAAGGCTTTGTATTACAGCTTATAGGAGCAGCATTAATTATTGTAGGAGTAATCTTTTGTATCTTTTGTGGCTTGTATATGTTGGGTTATATATTATTAGGAGGAATAGGAATAGGAATAGTAGCTCCTTTAATTGGTATTTTAATAATAATTGGAATATTTATATGAATTTTCTAAAGGGGCATATGAAAAAATGAGTCTTAGGAAGCTTATTTTACGGTAAAAATAGGTATATTAAGAACAAAATACATTTATATGTAATTTTTAAACAATTATGTAGGTCTAAGGAATCCGTAAAAAGACTTCGATAAATGTAAAAAAAAGGAACTATGTTCTATTTGATAATGAATAATTGTTTGTTAAAATAAACCAAACGAATGTTCTATTTGGGCATGAAAAACGGGGAGAAATATATGAATAAAGTTATACTTTTTAATTTTAATGGCACTATTGTAAACACAAAGAATTTGGCAATTGATATTTTTAATGAAATTGCAGAGAAACAGGGCTATAAAAAAATTAGTGAAGAAGAGGTTCCACTTTTAAGTACATTATCAATACGTGATCGATGTAAGACACTTAATGTACCCATATATAAAATGCCCCTTGTTGGAATTGCAATAAAAAGAAGGTATCAAACGTACATTCCTAATTTAAAATCTGTACTTGGAATAAGTGAAGTTCTTAAAGAATTAAAAAAACAGGATTATAAATTAGGTTTTTTAACAAGTAATAATAAAAATAAAATTGATGAATTTTTGATAAATAATACGATCAACAGCTTTGACTATAGTCACTATTCATTTAACCCTTTCTCTAAATCAAAAGACATTTCATCTTTTCTAAAAAATAATAGATTAAAAAAAGACGAGGTTATTTACGTAGGTGATGAATTAAGAGATATTAAAGCAGCTAAAAAAAATGGCCTTTTTTGTATAGCTGCTTCTTGGGGATATGATTCAATAGAGCTTTTAAGCACAGGTAATGCAGATTTTGTGGCAAAGCAACCAAAAGATATTTTAGACATTTTGTCTGGCACTTAAGAATGTTATTTATATTTGTTTTTAATTTACTATTTGCCATTATTCTGTTCATTACTCAACCTAAAGAAAATGAAGCAAACCGATGGATGATTACTTTTGCAATGTCTGGAGGGATAGGTGCATTATCAGAAGCCATATTGACTGACATTATACCAGGTGTACATAAATTTGGAGTTGAGAGTATATCCCATATATTATTTACAGCACATATCTATTTGCAATTTTTAGGTGAAGTTATTTCTCCCTATGCTATTCTAATGTATTCAATTGTTTATTCACAAATAGTTAAAGGGAAAAGGAAAAAAGCTTTAGCTTATGTGCTTTCTTTACCAATGGTTTTTATGATATTTTTCACTGACTTTCACCCAGATATAGATATTAACTTTCGCATCCTTTTAATTTGGTCTGCTCCATACTTTTTGATTGCTAGTTTTATTATGTTTTGTACATGGCGTGACGAGATAAATGTTTATCAAAGAGAGCAAAAGTTTCGAGTCTTTATCGTGCTCGTCCCTGCATGGTTAGGTGTATTTATATTTAATTACGTTCTTAGGGCTATTGATTCACAGACAGAGTTGTTTCGAATTGTACCTATGTTTTTCTTCGGGGCTTATATATTCTTTATTGGATATATCTTTCTAAATGGTGCCTTTGGAATTAAGGTGAAAGTAGAACAACAGCAAATATTAGATAAGTCCATTCAAATAATGAATGGGGGAACAGCTGTATTAAATCACACTATTAAGAACGAAATAAGTAAAATAAAGTTTTTCTTTAATATTGCTCAAAATTCTATTGAAAAAAGAGATCTAGATGAGGCCGAGAAAGCAATTGATTCAGTTTTTTCTGCAATTGAAGGAATAGATAACATGGTGGATCGTATTAGAGCAAAGACAGAAGAAATTGTGTTGAAAGAATCAAATGTAGAAATAGTAAGTTTACTTAATGAGTGTGTGCACAGGGCAAGTGATATTTTTAGTGCAAAAGGTATCGAAATAACGACTGAATTTAAAGTTGATACGGTGTTTTACGGTGACGAAATTCTTTTAAAAGAAGTAATCAACAATATTTTAAACAATGCTATGGAAGCAATTACTGTTGCAAAAGGCTTAATTCATATTCAAATGTTTAAAATGAAAAATGGTGGAATTAGTATTGAAATTACTGACAATGGAATTGGAATCTCTAAGGAAGAACTAAATCGTATTATGGAACCCTATTTTTCTACAAAGAAAAACATTAAAAATCATGGTCTAGGACTTAGCTTTTGTTATAACACGATTAGGGCACATGATGGCGAACTTTCAGTACATAGTGAACTAGGAAAAGGGACTTCAATGATTATTAAACTTCCTAAATCCAGAGTGCTTTCTACAAGCTTAGCTCATAACCAAATGGGAGGTAAATCTACATGGGAAATAAAATTATAAAAGTGGTTCTAGTAGAAGACGATCCTTTTTGGCAAAAAAATATATCCACATATATCGAAAAAGAAGCAGATGATATTGAGGTAATATCAATTGTTGATTCTAAAGAGAAAGTTCTAGAAGTTGTAGAAAATGAAAGTCAGATTGATATAGTTCTTATGGATATTAACCTAACAGCAGCTAATCTTGATGGAATTGAGATTATTGAAATATTGAGTAAGCAAGATGTCAAAACTATCGCACTTACATCAATTAATGAGAAAGAGGTTATTGTTGACTCCTTTGAATCAGGAGCAATTAATTATATAAATAAGAGTAGCATTTATGATATTATCTCAGCTATACATGAAGCAGTTGAGGGTAGAAATCAAATACACTCGGATGCTGTTGGAGCTCTATTGGGGAAAATGAGAGAAGAAAAGAAATTGCGTAGTCTTACCTCTTCTGAAAGGGAGGTATATAACCTTGAAAAGAAAGGTTATAAAAAAAGAGACATTGCTGAACGTCTATATAAAACTATAGATACTATAAAAAAACATTCTCGATCATGGAGACGCAAACTAAATGCTTAAAAGGGATCTTAGTATTGATACTAGGATCCCTTTTTTGTTTTTTGATAAAATATGTAATTATAACACATTTTTGTAATATTGAGGAGGGGAAAAAAGTTTCCCCTCCTCAATATGTACAATTTCTTGTAGCATATATTTATAATTTATTATTCATCATTCATTAACCATTTGCTTAAGGTTTTAAAGAGTTTACCTCATATTTCTAAGAACGTAAAACTATTAAAAATCATTTTTTATAAAACTTGTATTTATTCTGCACTTGAATTTTTTAGCAATAAATTGGCCTATTTGTCTTCATTAGAATTGTTTGAGTTTACTTTCTGCGTGTAATCAGGAGGCAAAACATTATACAAGCTAATATCTCACACTTTGCAGATATTAGTATTAATTCAAAGGTTTCGAATCTTGTTCCATGCTCAATGGCACTAATAGTAGCTGGTAAGGTATGAAGCATCCAGATATCGTGTGAAGAGTTACGACTTCTTTATTATTTTGAGGATAAATAGACATTCAGTTTAAAGAAAGGATGAAAAGAATGCCCAATCGAAGCACAGCAAAGAATCAACAAAGCTCTTTTATGGTGAGTGTCGAGTATGGACATGAGGATCTCTTCTTAGAATTAGAACTAGGAATATTCCGTGCCACTCCTCTTCATGCTCAACGAATTGCCGATAGTGTTAATAGCGTAATCCTTCTTGAAAATCATATGGTGGTTATTTTTAAAAATGCTGAGTCCATCACGATTAATGATGACTTTCTTAAACACGCATATAAGTTTAAAGTATGTATCAAGCCTAAGTTACCACCTTTTGAGTTATCAGCCCTTACCCATCAAAAGCGAGATTTGTTTATCCAAAATCAAGCGTATATCGCAACCGAAGAGGATATGAAAGAGGTCAATTGGGACATTAAAACGGCTTTTAAGTACCTTCAACAACAATATGATGCATGGGATCAATCCTACTTTTTGTTTTCATTTAGTTCATCGTATGTGATTCCACTATCAACGCACGTGCAACGGAAGGTAAAACATGCGACCTAATAAGTTCATAAAATATATCATAGCCGACAAACAAGCGCTTATTCCTTTAAGTGCTTGTTTTTCTGGCAAATGAACACTCATCAGTATGCAGCTATTTGCTGCATACTGATATCTATCACTTTGTTATAAAAGACGAAGATAAGAGAACAAATGGGTAGTTTATAGTATCGAAGAATCAAAAACAGAAATCATGAAATGCGGTGAAGCAGGTGGCATTTAAGAAGCAACTGGAAGACTACCGATTTAATTTAAGTCACAATCGAACATGGAAGTATACAGCGATGTTGATCTTTTTCTTTATCGGTTTTTTATCCTTACTGACATCTGAATTTTATTTACAAACAGAAGATCCGTTGTACCATACCAAAACCTATGAGGCGGTTTCTTCCAACATTACAGGAACCGTCACTATTGAAAAGCGTGTGTATCATCCTGCTTCTCATTCACTCGATATGGTCATTAAATTGGATCAAACAGATGAAGAAAAGGTAAGCTTCCTTGCACAGGAAAAACCGAATCCAAGTATGAAGTTACCTGTTCACTTATTGTATGAAGATGATGGCTATTATGTGGTAAGGATCAGCGATTTATCTCCGAATTGGGAAGCACTTGCCTTTGATCTGTATCAAGAAAATGACGAAAAAGAAACGGTAAACGTAGAGGATGTAACGAATGATTCTGACACAGATTCAACAGAGGAAATAGACGCTCATGCATTAATTATCACTCTTTATTCTGACCAACAAAAAACGAAAAACGAAAAGTGAAGAAGGAAAAGGAATAAAAAACAAACAAGAATATGCGCTATTGGTGAATGAGTTAGAAAAAGATTTTGTCGAAAAGAAAATGAAAAACTATGAAAAAGCAATCACGGTAGAAGCCAAACATAAACGTCAAACACAACAAGAAATGAACGAGTTACAACGTGATATGAAGTACCAAGTGGACGAGGAAAAAGCTGATACAGAATCAAAAATTGCGATGAAAAAGGATGCCATTCAATCAAATGATGAAAGCATTCAGCTCTATGAAGATGAACAAAAAAGTTTACAAGAAAAACTCCAAAAATTGAATGAAAAGCAACAAGATTTAGCTATGAAGTGAAAAATCACACGGGGACGCAAAGGGGACATGGCTCCAAAACAGGGGGACATAAAGGGGACATTGAGATTTTAAAAGGGGACGTAAAAGGGACGTACACCAAAAAAAGGGGACGCAAAGGGGACATATAGCGACTTTCTTTGATATCACGGTTTTGCTAGGCTCTGCCTAGCCTATCACCCCGTGTGATAGCAAAAACCCCTTATGCTCTTCTCTCTTTTGTAGTAGGGAACCACAATCTACAGGAAAGGAATAAATATTATGGATTTGTTCTTAAAAAATATTGATCCAATTGTGGTTAAAAAAATAGATGAAATTGAAAAGAAAAAAAGATTTCTTGCAAGGACTTCTTTAAAAGTCAGTTTAGAAAGGAGGGAGGTACTGAGAGAGAGAAAGGATTATGACAAAGAAAGAAAAGAGAAATCATAAAATAGATTCACAAAATTTTTTGCACGGAATAGTGGAGCACATTCTAAAAAAACGGAGTACAACACAGGAAATGGAACGTTAAAAAAAGCAAAAGTTTGAGAGCAAGAGAGGGAATGAAAAATCCTCTTCTCCCATACTACGATGGTAGAAGAGGGGAAGAAGTAGCAAGTAAAACATGGCGAAGTTTTTTTGGGTATAGAGGATCTATATTCATAAATTCATAATCAATCAAATAGTATAAAGACTTTTTCCCTTTCCACCTTGCGAGCAATGCATATAATCATTACAGAACTCACAAGGGGTTAAATCATCCTTTATAATTGGTGGATTAACAAATACTCTCACAATAAGGACAAGGTGGCGTAATCACTATAAACCCCTCTTATGTTTTAAAATGGGAGAGCATTAATACTCTCCCTTAAAACTCACGATTCATATTCCTTTTCTTCATCAATCCATCTATCTTCGGTCAATAGCCCACACTTAGGACATTTATATTTTGGATCTAGTTGAGTTGTTATTGCCTCAAAATTACAAGGTTCACATAAATGAATTAAAAACAAGTATTATCACACTCCAAATCAATAGAAACCACATCATCTTTGTAGGTTTCATAAGTGATAATAACATCTTTTCCATCCTTTTATATTTATTGTACTACTTTTAAAATGAAAAATTTGTAGTGATTTGGCTAATACTCAATGGACATTATTTTAAAGGAATTTGTCTTCTTATTAAGTTATATGTAACAAGACTGTTCGTTTTTGTTACGTATCAAATACATAGTTTGCATTTTGGATTTCATAAAATGGAGAACAGGTGAAAGAATGTTTTTTGAAGGAAGGAAACATCCCTTTTTTATAGAATGTAAGTACTTTACTTAGGAGGAGGGCGATCCCGTTGAAGAAAAGAGCTTTACAGGTATTTTCATTACCAGAATATAAAGAAGAAATTGGCCGATGGCTATGGTGTTTAGAAGATGTTCGCTGCACGCTTCTAACACAATTAAATGGAATCAGCCAGCGTATGCTCGATACAAGAATTGATGAAAGACAAACAATTAGCACACTATTGTATCACATTGCATTGATTGAGGCAGATTGGTTATATGAAGAGGTCCTTGTTACTGAATGGGATCCCGAAATACGTTCTTTGTTCTCATTAGCAGTTCGTTCTGAAGATGGCTCTTTAGCCCACATCGAGGGGCAAAGCTTAGAAGATCATTTTCACCGCCTTAATAAGGTACGAGAAGCATTTCTTTCCCACTTTCGTTCAATGGACTTAACAGACTGGCGTAGGCCAAGAATACTTGAACATTATGACGTTACACCTGAGTGGGTTGTTTACCATTTGATCGAACATGAATCTCATCATAGAGGCCAAATTTTCCAATTGCTTAAAGAATTACGAAACAATTAAGATGTCAAAGTAATGAAATAAAACAAAAGAGGTGCCTAAAATAACTATTTATATTGCTTTATTACGAGGCATTAACGTAGGTGGACACAAATTAATAAGAATGCAGGAATTAAAGAGCCTATTAACAAACATGGGATTAGATAAAGTTAAAGCCTATATTCAAAGTGGAAATGTTATATTTCAGTCTGAAAGAAATGCAGAACAATTAGAAGAGCAAATGGAGCAAGAGATTAGAAGGGCTTTCGGTTTTTCTGTCATTATTATTTTAAGAACAGCTTCAGAATTGGAACAAATTACTAGCAGTTGTCCTTATCCAGTTAACTCGTTATCGGAAGGGGAGAGTGTACATATATCGTTGTTAGCTAAAGAACCTTCTAAGGGATGCATAAATCATTTACTCAGCTATAAAAGTGAGATGGAGCAATGTTACATAAAGGGCAAAGAGATTTATTTATATTTGCGACAAAGCATTCGACATTCTAAGCTTTCCGTTCAACTTCAGAAGGTAGGTGTTCCAGGAACATCACGCAATTGGAAAACAATCAAAAAGCTCGGCACTATGGTAAATGAAATGCAGTAAGTAGTAGTTTGAAGAAATTGATGTAATTCCATTGTTCAAGTGTGTTAGTTAGATAGGGTACATCTAAAAATAATTAAATTTTATTCTAAAGTACCATAAATTGTCTTGTATAAAAGTCCCCTTTTTTATACAGTACGTATGATTCAACAAAAGCTAAAAATATTGATAAATCAACGATATAACGTAAAGTTTATATCGTCACATTGATGTATAAAGTCCAAAAAGGTACACCTTTTTGGACTATGTAGAATCAAATGACAGAACGTCTATTTAGTTTATAAAATAAACCTTTATGAACGCACAAAAAGTAATTTACCTTTATAGACTATATGTCATATTCAATTTTAGATCATTGCGTACTTGCAATAATGAATAACATTCTATATGTTGAGCAAACTACAAAAGAAGCGCGAATACTCGGTTGATGACTCTTCCTTTTTTCCGAGGTTCGGACAGAAAAAAACTACCTTACTCCCTTAAGGTAGTTTTTTCATTTGCTGTTAGTATATTTTTTAGGAAATAGGAACAAAATGTAATCGAATACCTTCCAACATTGGTATTTCTAACCCACTTTCTTTAATGAAAAGCTACTGTTGAGGCATAGTAGCTTTTCTATTTTAGGCTGTATATGCCGTTTTTTATCAATAATGTGTCAGTAGTGCTACAAGATGTTTCATTTTCTATACATACGTGTATCAAAGGTTATAGGAAATAATATTAGGGCAGGCCAAATAAGCAGGCTTTAGCCTGCTCATTTAACCTAAAGGCTATTTTATATATACTTTTAATTATTTCACTTTTTGAATGTCGTATCCAAAAAATCCACCTTTTACTTTTACTGTATGAACTCCTGACCATGTTGTACTTACTTTGAAATAGTGCCAATCCCCATTTTCATTCATGAATTCTTTAACGTCATATCCTTTTTTAATTAAATGATCTTGAATATCATCTTTTTTGCTAATATACATCTTAATTCCTCCTTTTTCCCAATTGAGTGGTAAACTTACTGTTATTACCTTCTATGCTTAAAAAGAAGAATCCTGTTAGTTTTAAATTTCTCTTTTTCGCTTTTATTTTACGTGCGATTTAATCAGCTAATGAAAATTAAAATTTTACCTAAACATCCACTTTGATTAAGTAATAGTTAAATCATCTTCTTAAAAATAGCGTTAACTATTACACATATTGTAGAAAAATGTCTTTCTAAACACATGTAGAAAAATTCTAATTTGTCTATATTGTTACTTTTCATTTGTTGTGTCATATATTTTTCCAACAAAAATGGCAGTTTGGATTTAAAATAAAGTTTAACGGTTTATAATAAAGTTTTCCTATTTAAAAAGTTAAACCATTTATTATGTAGGGTTCTATCTTATTAAGCAAATGAGCCATATTCTTGAATATGAGAAAGAATTATTCGTAAGTAATCGAACTATAAGTTATTCAATTAACGGGGGAAGGATAGAGCAATATTTTGCTTGCAGTTATAATGTTCAAAGATGGACATTTAATGGCTCCAATTCATTGGATGTTTGCTAGTGATACACGTTGGAATATTCAGAAAAGCGAGGTGGGTGTGTAATGAAGGACTCTGATAAGATTTACAACACTGCGGTAGAGGCAACTTTGGAGGTCATTGGAGGAAAATGGAAACCTGTGATTCTCTTTCATCTAACATTTGGCAAGAAACGTAACAATGAATTAAAAATCTTGATACCCGCAATTACTCAAAAAATGTTAACGCAGCAACTTCGGGAGCTTGAAGAGGAAGGTGTCATCTTACGTATTTCTTACAATCAGGTTCCACCAAGAGTCGAGTATGAGATGACAGACTATGGCTGGAGTCTAAAGGAGATCTTGCATCTGATGTGTAGGTGGGGGGATTCGCATATAGAGAGAAAGTATGGGGGAAGGGCTACTGTTCTGGCCAATCCACAGCTTAAAGACGTATATGACATATAAGAAGCCGACCTAATATACAAGGCCGGCTTTTCGTTTATGGGATGACTTTACGTTTGCGGAAGTCATCGAAGATGTTCATAAACATCGCTTCGGTATCGACGTATTCGTGAAAACCTAAGCGACGTGCCTTAGTTCCGTCGGAAAAGAAATCGTAATCCCAAGAGAACACGAAATCACCGAATTGCCAGGAAGATACGTCTTTATAGGAATGCCGAGCAAGCCCATGTTTCTCCACCATTTTGTTCCAAAGGTGCTCCTTGTCCGCCATGACGACGTCCAGTGACATCTGTAGTGGAGGTGCCGTCTCCAAGCCGAAGTAGTGAGCAATTTTTGGCCATAACTCATTCCAACGGAACAGATCGCCATTCGTGATGTTGAATGCCTGATTGGCACAACGCTCTTCAGTCGCTGCCCATACTGTTGCCTTCGCGAGAAGCCCCGCATCTGTCATCTCCAAGAGGCTGTCGTAAGCACCCGGCTTGCCCGGAAACCGCAGTGGAAGTCCAAGCTCCTTCGAAATTGAGGCGTAGATCGCAATAACCATAGCAAGGTTCATCGGATTTCCAAGCGAGAAGCCGCAGACTACAGAAGGACGGAGCGCCGACCAAGTCCAGGTCTTACCTTTTTGCCTTTGTTCTAAGAAATCTTGCTGATCAACATTGAACTCGGGCGGCATATGGTTAGCGTCTGTCTCACGAGCTGGAGTCTTGAATGGGCCGAGATGTGCTCCATATACCTTGTATCCCTGCATCAAACTAACATGTTTTAAGCTAGACGCGATTGGTTCGATCGCTTCTACTGTGTTCACTAGCATGGATAGGTTGGGCGGAACAAGTTCGGCCCAAGTCGGACGGTCCTGATAGGCGGCATAGAAGATGTGTGTTACTTCAGTTAAACCACCTAACTTCTCACGGGTTTCGTCTATATTGAGCAGGTCCGCAGCCACATACCGGACACGGCCGACAGATTCCCCTCCTCGACGCGATACTCCGATCACTTCCCAGTCAGGGAGAGTAATGAGGTAATCGATGAGGTTGCGACCGATAACACCATTTGCGCCTACGACCAAGGCGACTTTGCGTGTTGATTGAGATTCATTATTCATAGTGTTACAGCTCCTTCTGTACTTGTACTTTGTTCACTTTTATTTTGCATCATAGAACTACACTTGAGAAGTACGCACTTTGAAGTGCCATAAGCACTTTTTTGTAATCTAGCAGTGCTCTTAGGACAAATACCTGGTGTTAATAACATCATCAAAGCTCAGGTTATACTGTAGATACCATCTGACTATTAGTCAAAATAAGGTACTAATGATAATATGTTTATTTAAATAATTCTCCTTTCTCATACTAATAACACTCTTTTTTAGATCGATAGTATTAGTAGGTCGAAGGTTAAGAGATTACTTGTAAATTTGTTAAATTTTTACACCAAGGCCATATTTAGTATTGTTTCTACTTTAAAAAACAAAACTCCTATATTGTATACTCTACACATTCTTAGTTAACGTAATCGTAATTATGTTTAGTTTTACTTTCCACCATAGCATTATCCTATTGCACTGAGGTAGTTTTTCGTTTTAACGTATAGATTACTTATTTCTCCAATACTTTATTATTTTGTAATAAACAGTCATTAATATATAAATGTTACAAATACTCCTTCATCACACCTATAGAAATATACACTAGACCAAGTATAATGAATGATATGAGAATTACTAAAAAAGAGGTAACTATAATGTTAAAAAACAAGTCAGAAAAACTACAAATGTTTAAGGTGGACTACTCAGTATTAAAAAAGAAGAAAATAGTTAATGGCTTTGTCATGATAAAATCTGTTGAGGATACAGATAAAATTGTAAAGTTAGCTAAATTAGATATATCTACAAAGGAAAGAGTATTCATCCAAGATGTGAAAATCTTAAAATTTAAGCCCTTTTCATCTTAGATATATAACTTAAAGACATAAGAAAAAGTGTGAATAAGAAATTAAATTTTGAACAAACTACATAGGAGCGTAACAACTCCATACGCGAAAATCTTTTTTCTTTTGAAACACTTAAAAAACCACCTTCTGTGCAGGTGGTTTTTTCTTGTTTTAAGATGTATATCGGATCCACTTCTAATTACATAATAACGATAATGTATCTTCATTTTCTACTATATCGTTAAGTAAAATCAAACATACTTTATAAAAATTAGTGTTATCATTTATACACCTTGTAGAAAAACCCCATATTTGTCGCCGATAAGAGTAAAAGATAAAACTATATTTTTTATAAGTTAGTTTATACGTTTACTCTTTTCTATAAAATACGTTTATTTTTCATTTTCAATAAGGGTTATATTATTTAAGATATATCGAAGTTAAACACTTATAAATTTTCTAATAAATTATTATAAATATAAAAATTTCTTAAAAGATAAATAGAAGATAGAGTGTTATATGATAAGAGGTGGAAATCTCTATTTGTCATCAATAAGTGTAATTAATAAAAAATTGATCATCAAAAGCTAATTTTTATCTTTTCTCTAGTAAATAAAATTAATTGTTACTCACTATCATTTCTCTTTAATCAATTAGTCATTAATGATGTAGACTTATGAAAAATATCTAAAAGGAATATAGGAGTGTAATCATGCATATTACATATTACTCTATGTCTCACTTCATCTATCAACCTTGCATAAAAAGAGTGCAAAAGGGAATACTGTTTGCAAAAGAGAAAAGATAAAGGGGTTGACGTTTTATGGAAAATAATGTACTTAACGGAATGGAGCGAGTTGATCCAAATCTCCGTGATGAAATGTTGGCTGAATTGTTTTTGGATCAAATGATGAATGACTTCAAAAGAAGTAAAATCCTCGAGGAAATTGATAATTCCTTAAAGAATAAAGATAAAGAAGCTTTTTTACATTTAACAGAGAAATTAAAATCTGTATCTTAATAAAAACAATATAATATAGAGGAAACTCGTCAAAAGAAGCCTTTGCTCATGTTGAGCAAAGGCTTCTTTTCATAAATTTCTCCTATATTCAAATCAGATTAACTTCCCTTTGTATAAGAAATAAAGAGAAGAATAATACTACCTGGTAAATAAAAGAATTTCCCATGGAGTAAATAACGATATTTTAAGGGTGTTTGTGTCTAGACCCTCCTTAATATAAAGATAAATAGGGTGATTAGTATGTGGAAATCAATGGTTTCCTATCTTCCAGAGTGGCAAGTTTTTATGCAAGCGTTAATGGTATTTTTCATCCCATATATAATCTCCAGATTGTTTAATTGGATTCGTACTTCAGAGGAAGAGTGATGAAAATGAAAAATTGGAAATCGAAAAGTAGAAAAATAGGAAACCATGTTAATGAAAATGAAAACAAACAGGAATCTGTATCTAAAAATTCAGCTAATCCATTTACACGTGATTTCAATTCAAATGTAAAGGAAGTTAGAAAAGAAATTGGTCATAACTCTGACGTTCATTTTAGGGAGTTTATTATAGGACGTACCGGCATTCAAGCATGTATTGTCTTCGTTGAAGGACTATCAGATAAAGATCTTATTGATAAACATATTTTGTCATCATTGATGGCTGATTTTTCAGCAGAATACCAATTGAAACAGCCTTACGGAAAGGGAAGCTTTTCAAATGAATTGATAAAAAATCAAGTATTATCGATCAGTGATGTAGAAGAGGTTCAATCTGTTAAAGAGTTAGCATCAAAAGTCTTAACAGGATCTACGGCACTTTTAATTGACGGGTTATCACATACATTTATTCTTGGTACAAGTAAAGTAAAAACAAGGACGATTGAAGAGCCCGTATCAGAAGCATTAGTGAGAGGTCCACGGGTAGGCTTCACCGAATCTTTAAGTGATAATACATCTCTTTTAAGAGGGAACGGAGAGATTGAGAATTTGTCGCTCGTAAAGTTCCAAGTAGGAAAGCGTTCGAAAAAAGACCTGGTTGTTTCTTACATAAACGGGATCGTTGATTCAGAATTAGTCCAAGAGGTAGAAAAGCGAATTAAGAAAATTGATGTTGATAATGTGCCCGAGTCAGGTTATGTCGAACAACTCATTGAAGATAATTATCTTAGCCCCTTTCCTCAGGTACAGAATACTGAACGTCCTGACCGAGTAGTCGCTGCCTTGATGGAAGGTCGGGTGGCCATTTTATTAGACGGGACGCCTTTTGCTTTGATTGCCCCTGTTACGTTTAGCATGATGTTACAGTCCCCGGAAGATTATTATGAAAGGTGGATTCCCGGTACATTTCTTCGTGTTCTTCGTTATATCGCAGTGGTTCTTTCCCTTTTTACACCGGCTTTGTATATTGCGTTTATCTCATTTCATCCAGGATTGATTCCGACTAAGTTAGCCATTTCCATTATAGGATCAAGGTCTGGCGTGCCGTATCCAGCCCTTATCGAAGCGTTATTTATGGAACTATCCATCGAAATTTTGAGGGAAGCCGGCCTCCGGTTACCAAAACCAATTGGTCCAGCAATGGGAATTGTCGGTGGATTAATTATTGGGGAAGCTGCTGTGCAGGCAGGGATTGTTAGCCCTATTTTGGTGATTGTAGTGGCGTTAACGGCGATCTCATCATTTTCTATTCCGCAATATAGTCTAGGCATTACATTGCGGATTCTTCGCTTTGTAGCCATGCTTTGTGCTGCCATACTTGGATTATATGGCGTCATCTTATTTTTCCTTTTCATGATGAGCCATTTAGTGAAACTAAAAAGCTTTGGCGTGCCTTATATGAGTCCAGCTGTTCCTTATCGTTTAAGTGAATGGAAAGACTTGATGGTCCGTATGCCTCTGATGATGATGAAACGACGTCCAAAGATGATGCATACCAAAGATCCTCTACGAAAAGGGTAGCTTATGATGAAAGGAAGTGAACTGTGAGTAATGATCAATTCAAACGATCGTATTACGACACCTCAAGCAACCGTGGTTGTTATCAATTTTATACTTGGAACAGGAATTCTTACCTTGCCCCGGACAGTTACGGAACAAGTAAAAACACCAGATGTTTGGTTAAGTGTTATTTTAGGCGGAATAATTGCCATGATAGCAGGAGTAATTATGGTGAAATTAAGTCAACGCTTCCCTGAAAAAACGTTTTATCAATACAGTCAAGAAATTGTAGGGAAATGGATGGGCAAGTTATTTAGTTTCTTCATAATAGGTTATTTTTTAGTACTTGGTGGGTTTCATGCCCGTTCATTGGCAGAAGTAACAGGATATCTATTGCTGGAAGGAACCCCTAAATGGGCTATTATTATGCCCTTTATGTGGGCAAGTCTCTACCTAATCAGAGGGGGGATAAATCCAATTGCTCGTCTATTTGAGATTATATTACCTATTACGGTTATTCTTTTTTTACTTGTTGCCTTGATGAGTATCAAAATATTTGAAGTAGACAATCTGCGCCCAGTACTAGGTTCAGGTGTCACACCGGTGCTAAAAGGCATAAAAACAACTGCTCTTGCATTCACGGGTCCTGAAATCATGTTAATCATTTTAGCTTTTATGAAAGAACCACACAAAGCAGGAAAAGCTGTACTAGTTGGAATTAC
>Ga0209795_10001160_pt1 | contig 17041 bp, 16 predicted proteins | sample AgamicOrMarz_FD_187166 | JGI IMG/M metagenome (GOLD analysis project Ga0209795, IMG submission 187166) | Agave microbial communities from Guanajuato, Mexico - Or.Ma.rz (SPAdes) (version 2) | ecosystem: Host-associated > Plants > Phyllosphere > Phylloplane/Leaf | place: Guanajuato, Mexico...
CATAGGTCATTCCAGCTCTCAAACGTCAATCCTTCAACCAGCTCAGGATTGTAGACAATCCCCACCGTTCCCCAGAAGTACGGAATGGAGTACTGATTGCCTTCGTCAAAGGACAAGTTCAGAAAATCAGGATCAATATTGTGCAAATTGGTTAATTTGCTGTGATCGAGTGGAACGAGCAGGTTCTCTTCTTTCATTTTGCTAATCGCATATTCGGAAGGAATCGCCACATCAAAGGTTGTTCCTCCCTGCTCAATCTTGGTCAGCATCGCTTCATTGGAGTCAAACGTCTGGTAGATGACCTTAATGCCAGTCTCCTCCTCAAACTCCGTCAGCAGATCCGGGTCGATGTAATCGCCCCAGTTGTAGATGGTCAGCGTGTTGCCGCCCGAGTATCCCTGACTCTTGTTGAGATAAGAGGCCAGGATCATCAGAGCAAAGGCTGCCACAAATACAATTGCAAACGTCCGTACCAGTTGCTTCATGGACGCAGCCCCCTTCCGGCAGGTGTCCGCGAGGCGCGGCGGTTAATGAAGTAATATCCAATAACCAGCAGCACCGTCAGCAGGAAGAGCAGCGTTGACAGTGCATTAATGGACAACGACACACCCTGTCTCGCCCGGGAATAGATCTCTACCGAGAGCGTGGAGTACCCGTTCCCCGTAACAAAGAAGGTAACCGCGAAGTCATCCAGGGAGTACGTCAGTGCCATGAAGAAGCCGGCAAAAATTCCTGGTTTGACGTATGGCAGCACCACACGTGTGAGGATCTGCCATGAGCCTGCTCCCAAATCCCGTGCCGCATCCATCAGCGTTGGGCTCATTTCCTGCAATTTCGGCAGTACCATAATAACGACAATCGGCACGCTGAACGCGATATGGGACAGCAGAACCGAAGTGAAGCCCAGTTTGATCCCAATCATGGTGAACAAAATCAGGAAGGATGCACCGATGATGACATCCGGGCTTACGATCAGTACGTTATTGAGAGATAGCAGCGTATTCTTCGTCCGTTTACGCCGCACATGATAGATCGCCAGGGCCCCTGCCACGCCAAGGATCGTCGAGATGGCCGATGACAGCAGCGCGATAATAAATGTATTGAGTACAATGATCAGCAGCCGGGTATCGGCAAATACTTCCCTGTACCATTCCAGTGTGAATCCTTCGAAATTACGCATGTGACCGCCGCTGTTGAAGGAATAGAAGATCAGGTACGCAATGGGTGCATACAGGATCGCAAATACGACAGCCAGATAGACGTTAGACAGCTTTCCGTTTCTTCCCATTACGCACCTCCTTCTTCCCTGATCCGGTCAGAAACATAATGATCGCCATCGCAATAATCAAAAAGACGGCAATCGTCGACCCCATCCCCCAGTCCTGGGTGACGAGGAAATGCTGTTCAATGGCTGTACCCAGCGTAATAACCCGGTTTCCCGCAATAAGGCGGGTGATCATGAACAGGGACAACGCAGGGATAAATACAGCCTGACATCCCGATTTGACTCCAGTGAGCGTCAGGGGGAAGATGACCCGGCGAAACGTCAGCCAGGATGAAGCACCGAGATCCCGAGCCGCATAGATCAACGAAGGATTCATCTCTTCCAGCGCGTTGAAGATCGGCAAAATCATGAACGGGATGAAGATATACACGGATACGAAGATAAAGCTGAAATCGGTGAACAAGATCTGCTGTGATCCAATGCCAATCACTTCAAGCAGGGAATTGGTCAGGCCGTATGTTCCGAACAGGCCGATGAAGGCATAGGCTTTTAACAGCAGATTAATCCAGCTTGGCAAAATGATAAGCAGCAGCCACAGCTGCTTGTGCTTCGTCCGGGTCAGCAAATATGCTGTCGGATACGAAACTAACAGGGCAAACACCGTAATCAACAGCGCATACCAGAATGAACTCAGTGTCATCTGCATATATACGGGCGTGAAGAAGCGGGCATAGTTGCCAAATGTGAAATTACCCTCTACATCAAAGAACGAATAATAGATAACCAGCAGTACCGGAGCGACAACGAACAGCACCATCCATAATACATATGGAATCAGATACGCATTGCGTGTACTCGCCTTACTCTGCATGGACGGCCTCTTGATAGGCTTCAAGTCGTTTGTCGAATTCTTCCTCGGTTTCATTGAAGCGCATGACGTGAATGGCTTCCGGATCAAAATACAGCCCGATACGTTCGCCCACAACTGCTTTCTTCGTGGAATGTACCAGCCATTCGTTGCCTGCATCGTCATAACTGGAAATCTCGTAATGCACCCCGCGGAACAGCTGGGAGTCGACATTGACCTTCAGCTTGCCCTGTTCCACGGTCGTAATCTCCAGATCCTCCGGCCGAATTACAATCTCCACCGGCTCGTTCGGCTGCAATCCCTGGTCGACACATTCATACTGTGCACCAGCGAATTCCACCACGAAGTCCTGTTTCATCTTGCCCGATACGATGTTTGATTCCCCAATAAAGTCCGCCACAAAGCGGTTAATCGGTTCATCATAGATGTCATTCGGCGTTCCGCTCTGCTGAATCACACCGCCGTTCAGGACGAAAATTTCGTCCGACATCGCCAGCGCTTCCTCCTGATCATGCGTGACGAAAATAAACGTAATGCCCAGACGCTGCTGCAGCTCACGCAGCTCATACTGCATTTCGGTCCGGAGCTTCAGATCGAGTGCAGACAATGGCTCGTCCAGCAGCAGGATCTCAGGTTCATTGACAATTGCACGTGCGATGGCGACCCGCTGGCGCTGTCCACCGGACATTTCGCCAATCTCGCGGTTTTCATACCCGGACAGGTTGACGAATTTGAGGGCTTCCAACACTTTGCTGCGTATTTCAGCCGTTTTCATCTTTTTGATCCGCAAGCCGAAAGCCACGTTCTCGAATACATTCAAATGCGGAAATAATGCGTAATCCTGAAATACGGTATTGACCTGGCGCTGGTGGGCAGGAACACGGTTGATCAGTGCTCCATTAAAATAAATACTGCCCTGTGTCGGCTCCGCAAAGCCGGCGATCAGCCGCAATATCGTTGTTTTGCCGCAGCCCGAAGGGCCAAGCAGCGTATAAAATTTACCCCGCTCAATCTCGAAGCTGACTTCCTTCAATACGGCTTCATCCTGATCGTATTGCTGGGTCACCCGGTCGAACCGGATAATTGGTTGTTGATCTGACATGTTTCATCTCGCCCCCTTAAACTTGAGGTACAACTTACCCTGTACACTTTCTATAATCACATCGTTAATACAAATCCCATCTATTATATATGATTCAGCTATATCCGCAATGGTTTTGATGTAAACGCAGTGTGTCTTTTCTTCTTATTTTCATAAATCCTGCATACATTACGTTTATATGTCGATATCTACGCATACCTATAGGCGAATGGAGGGATCTTTGAGTTCACCTGAGTCCGTAGGAAAGGAGTCTTGGAACGTGGACATTCGCCGTAACCTGCCTTTGTTGATGATCATTTGTTTTCTTAGTCAGATGGGCGGTTTCATGATCCTCCCCCTGTTTCCTTTGTTTATTGAAGAATTTGGCCTGTCCGGCTGGATGATGGGGGTTATTTTTGCACTCTTTTATGTTGGAAAAGTCATTGGAGGGGTTCCGGCTGCGGCACTCTACCGCAAACTTGGAGGTCAACGGGCACTGATCGTCATGCTGTTCATTCTTGCAGTCTGTATGGGCGGCTTCGCAGTCTCTTCTGCTGCGCTTCTGTTTGGTCTGCTGCGGCTGCTGCAGGGACTCGCTTCCACCGGACTTACGGTCATTGTACGATCCATCATCGGGGATGGGGGCAATACTGAAAACCGTGGTCTATACAATGGATATATCAGCAGCAGTGAAGGTGGAGGTATGGTTCTTGGTCCGGTGATTAGCGGCTGGCTTGCGCTGCACTGGCCGCTGTCGGTTCCTTTTTTGCTCGTTACACTATGCTGTCTGATAGCCATGGGAACCGCTATGGGAATGAAGACCAGGCCTGAATCTGAACAGATGTTTAACCGCGACGAGCGAGAGCAAATGCCAGATCTGGACTCCGGGGGAGAACCAGACATTCCGATTAATCATGCCCATGAGAATAAACGGCTCCCTTCGGCATCTAACGATACCGCCATTAACGATATTACTGTGGACGATATGGCTGCTGCTTCTCCAACATCCGCTGCTCCAAAATCCAGTGCTCCCGCCCACATCATTGCAGACACTTCGGCAGGTCTAACCCCGCGACACCAGTTAATCGGTTACAGTACGGTACATTTTCTCGAGATGAGCGCCTATGCGGTATTTCTGACATACTTCGCCCTCTATGCTGCCCATATCATGCATTGGGACCCGTTTGCAACCAGCCTGGCTTTTACCGTGGCTGGAATCTCCACACTGGCTGCCGCACCAGTAGCCGGTTATCTATCCGACCGCATGGGTGATCGACTGCTGCTCTGCATGCTCGGCATGTTGATGATCGGCATTGAAGTGGTTGTTTTTCTGAGTACCTCTTCTTATGCATGGGTTTACGTTGGCATGCTGATTGGCGGGGTGGGCGGTGCCTGTTACATGGATTCATTCTTTGCTCATATCGGGGACCACATCCCTGATGCAGGTCGAAGCGAGGTCATTGGCAAAATCGTCTCTGCGGCTGAGATTGGTTCCATCGTTTCTCCTCTGATTGCTGCGCTGCTTGTAGAGTACGTTTCGCTTTACGCCGTATTTGTGTTCAATCTGGTCCTGATCGCTGCTGCTATCGCGGTTCAAGCCGTAATGCGAAGCAGGTACAGATCGAAACAGGGGTAACGTACAAGACCACTCACACAAGTGGGCAGTCTAGCCTTTTAATTTCTTCCTATTAAAGAAATGTCATGTTGTGCAAATAGGCAAAAAACAACCCGCTCGCACATCTAATGTGCAAACGGGCATCTCAAGGATGAATCTCCGGCCTGTGGCTGATGATGATTTACATCCGTATTCTGTTTTTCAACATTATAGTGTTCAGCTCCAGATGACTCTCCATCCAGTGTATACGCTGAATCCTGACGGAAAAAGTTCGGTCTCACGATTTCATTGCGATAGGAGCTGTGGAAAATAGGGGTCGTTGCCGGAGAAACGGGTGGAATCAGCCAGACCCAATCCCCAGTTAGCTCGCGTCCCGCCATTTCCTCCCTCTGCTCAAACAAAGCAAATTGCGCTGCCGCTGTATGGTGATCCACAATGCTGACGCCTGCTTTCTTGAAGGAATGCAGTACGGCTACATTCAATTCAACGAGTGCGCGGTCCTTCCATAGCGTCGTTTCGCTTGATGTATTCAGTCCAAGTGCTGCTGCCACTGCAGGTAGTTTATTGTACCGGAATGTGTCCGCCAGATTACGTGCACCAATTTCGGTCTCCATATACCAGCCGTTAAACGGCGCAGCCGGATAAGAGATGCCACCGATCTCAAGCCGCATGTCCGCAATCATCGGTACACCGTACCAACGCATGCCGAGTTCGGCAATTTCGGATCGTTCGGGGTGTTCAATTTCCACTTCCACAATGTCCTCATGAGGTACAGCATACCATTCGGGAGCTTGACCTTGTGCCTGAATCATGAGCGGCAATACATCGTGATCTCCCCCTGCCCCTTGCCAGCCAAGTGACATGGCCGCCTTCGTCAATTCCACGGATGCAGGATCTCCAATGGTACCTTGGTCCGTCTCATATCCGGCATAACGGATGAGCTGGTGATTCCAGATCCGTACAGGAGCTCCGCTTGGCCCACTCGGCGGAAGAATTGTAATCATGGGGATAATCTTGCCGCCATTGGAAGCCACGCGGATGTGATTCAACACGGCCTCTGCAGCTGTTCCGGCTGTGTCTGCGTGACGCGCATCCACAATCCGCAGCTTGTCCCAGAACAATCGTCCGATACAGCGGTTGCTGTTCCGCCATGCCATTTTGCAGCCCTGCTCCAGTTCTTCGGTTGTATGCACATAAGTGCCCGTATCTTCAATCTCCTGATGAACAGCAATAAGCCGGGCCTCCGCGTCTTCTCGCGAATGGCCCAGCTCTTCATAACATGTATATATAAACCGTTCAGCTTCTCCCTGCAGTTGATCCAGGTCTGTCCGCATCGTTCATTCCACCAATCTGTACATCTCGAATGCCATTATTATACGGCAAGCACACCGGATTTGTAAGCGAACGGGGACTTTGTTCACGGACTCTACATATCGTTGTCAGGATGCGGGTTATCTTAGCTTATTTGCCCAGAAATGCGTTTAACATCCAGATTTCTTTATCCAATGCCGCTGTGAACCCAATCAGCATATCCTCAGTAGCGTTATCCTCTGCTTCTCCTGCTGCATGGATGCCTTGCTCAATCACTTCCACCATGGTGCGCAGATCGGCAACCACCGACTCTACCATTCGTTCAGCAGACAGCTGTCCCTGTGCCTCATCAATTGGAGATAAACGAAGCTGTTCGGACATCGTAGCTACCGGAAGTCCACCAATAGCAAGCAAGCGTTCTGCGACTTCATCCATGTTCGCAGTAGCCAGGTTATACAGTTCTTCGAATTTGGCGTGCAGTGTAAAGAAATGTGGTCCTTGAACATACCAGTGGAAATGGTGCAGCTTCGTATACAATACGGACCAGCCTGCAATCTGGCGGTTCAGGACGTCTTGCAATGCTGAGGCGTGGTTTGCAAAAGTGTTCGTTGTGGTTTGAATTGTGCTCATGGATATGTTCCCCTCTCGTATACCAATATATTTTGATTTAAGGTCATGTAATTCTGATTCAATTTCTTTTCCTTTAATTTAGACTTAATCTAAATCTTGTTTTAATTATAACACCACCCTTCTACTTTGTGAAGGCTTTAGCCTACTCTTCCAGATGAAGATTCCATGAAGTTCCACTTCATCTTCCGATAGAAGTGAGATCTTGCCTCTTACCAGAATACACACAGCATTTATACCTCGAATTCACTCGATGTGCAGCGATCATCCTCACATTTTTCACAACCCAAAAAGCCCTGTTACAAGGTAACAGGGCTTCATCAACACACATATCACTCTTTATTGTAGAACAAACTCGGATGTAAGAATGCGAGTTATTTCATTATAATCTCGCGCCACATGATGGGGCTGATGGTTCGATTCCGGCAGAGCATCCCGATGGTTGAACCAGATGACATTCCATCCGGCGTTTACCGCACCTACCACATCATTACGCCATGAGTCCCCGATATAGTAACTGGAGCGAGCATCCGTGCCTGTCTGTTTGCTCACATGCTCGAACAATTGCCGGTCGGGCTTGGCATACCCGATGGTTCCTGAGATGAAGATTCTCTCCTCGGGAACGAGGTCAAACACATTCAGTGCTTCGAGCTTGCGCCTCTGATGTCTTCCCTCCCCATTCGTGATGAGTCCTACAACGTGTCCGTCTGCCATGAGACTCCTTATCAGATCATATGCACCTACAAATGGCTGAATCTGAAACTGTCTGCTCAGATACTGCGCTTGCAGTGCTTCAGCCTGCCCCTCTATTAAAGGTACGCCGAACTCTTTCATCGTCAGCTCAAATCTGCGTCTGCGCATCCGTTCCACGGCTTCTGCCTCAGGAACGGCAGAGAGCCCCTCCTGATCGGACAACCAGTCGCTGTAGTAGCGGAATCGGTGATAAACCTCGGCATAAGGAACATCATTGGCTAGACCAAGAACCTCCTGCAATGCTCCTCTAAGGGGCTGCAAGTGGTCATACAATGTATCATCCACATCAAAAAATATGGCTTTATGAGTTTGGTCTTTGGATAACATATTGGACCTCCTTCTCTATCTTCAATTAAGTGAGTTATATTTCACTTATAAAATTAATAAGCGATTTGAATATTATGGGAATAAACTTTAATAAATGATACAATAACTTTTTAACGAATTTGCAAGGAGGCAGCCAAACTGCATGACATTCTCCACATACCCGATAGAAAAGAAACAACAAAATATCTATAGCTTAGTCCTAAATCTCATTCTTTTCGTGGTTGCTGCATTTGTACTAGTTTACGCCTATTATACTTACGATGCCAAACCCTCTTCCAGCTATCTGTTAATCGTAATCCCGATGACGGGGTGTGCAATAAGGTCAGTGTACCACGCAGTAATGCTCATAAAAATGAAGAAGCAGTAAAAATGAACATTGAACGTGGAAAAGAAAGATCTATGTTTATCTCGCCTTTAAACCAACTGCAAAAAAGGTAGATATACTGCACTCTTTCTACAGTATACCTACCTATTCATGTTCTTCAATTGAATGAACTATCCGTTCACTCTACAACCAACGGTACAACCTTGCCTGCATTGACATCAATCAAACCGTGATCCGTAATTTTCAGCGCAGGGCTCACTGCAAGGGAGTGGGTGCTGATCGACATGATTGGATTGTAGTGCACATAGCCAAGAGACAGCATGGCTGCACGCAGTTCCTTCACTTGATGAGACACAACCGCGAGCGGCTCTTCCGTCAGAATACCTCCCACAGGGAGTTCTAGGTGAGACAGCACTTTGCCATCCTCTACCACACAGAATCCGCCCTGGCTCGAAATAACCGTGTTAGCCGCCAGAATCATATCTTCACGGTTGCGGCCAACGACCAGAAGGTTGTGGTTATCATGGGAATATGTCGTGGCGATGGCTCCCCGTTTAATCGTATCTCCACCGATCAAACCATGTGCCCGATTGCCGTTCACACCATACCGTTCAAAGGTAGCAATCTGTCCATATCCACTATCTTCCCACTGAAGTTCGCCACTCGCTGCCTGAACCTCTGCGATATGCTCTTCCACAAAGGTCGATCCGTCCTTCACCATCATCACGCGACAGTTAAATGAACCTTTATCCGCATGAGCAGCGGTACCCATAACCTTGGGATCGCTCAAGGAAATCGTGAAGTCCTCGGCTGTCAGCTTATCCAATTGTACACTTTTATAAAAATGGGACGGAAACTGCCCAGTCATCCGTTCCTGCTTATACGGTTCGTAGTCGTCATAAGCTTTTCGGCCATTTTTGTACACTTGATCAATCGCCAATGTCTCCAGATTGGATACCAGAACATAATCGGCCACTTTACCTGGGGCGATGCTGCCCCGATCTGTCATTTTCATTCGCGATGCAGGCGTAGACGTTGCTGCGTAAATGGCATCTTCCGGGCGCATGCCCATGTGAATGGCCTTACGCACAATATGATCCAGATGACCTCGTTCCACGAGGGAGTCCGGCATAACGTCATCCGTCACGAAGCAGAAATGCTGAGCCACATCATGCCGAATCAGGTAATCCATAACCTCAGGGGTCATCGATTTCTCCTGGATCTCAATGAACATGCCCGCTGCAATTCGCGCCTGAAGTCCTTCAATACTCTGATGGGTATGATCCGAGTCCACACCCGCATAGATCAGTCGGTGCAGATCCAGCCCTAGCAGCTTCGGTGTATGACCTTCGATCACGAGATCCGGATAATTTTGGCGAATATGCTGGAGAATCTGGTTGGTCTTGCATTCCGGGTCACGGATGACATCTACGTAGTTCATGATTTCACCCAGACAGATGATCTCTCCGGTTGCCAGAAGCACATCCATATCTTCGATCTCAATGGACCCGCCCGTTGTTTCCATCGGCGTTGCCGGAACGGAGCTCGGGATGGCATAGAACATGTTGACCGTAGTCTCACGACTCGCAGCCATCATCTCCTGCACACCTTCCAGCCCAAACACATTCGCCATCTCATGCGGTTCCGCTACAATGGACGTTACTCCGCAGCGAATCAGGCCATGGGAAAAAGTCGCCGGTGTTACCATTGTACTCTCAATGTGCAGGTGAATATCGATCAGGCCAGGAATCATGTATCTTCCCCGGGCATCGATCACTTCCTCTGCCTGGATCAGCTCAGGTCCACCTGGTCCGACATACATGAATCTGCCGTCAAGTACAGCGACGTTGTTTAATTCAAACCGTTTATAATAACTGTTATACACATTTACATTCACAATCAGTTGATCTGCGCGCATGAGCATAATCTCCTTCTCCATGAGCATTTTGCATCAAATGAACGATGCAAAATGCCTCTGTTGCTGCTTCCTGCTGCTATTCACTACATTACTGCTATTCAACGAGGACAAGCTTGTCCTGCGGGAAAATCAGGCTGACACGCTGCCCGCTGAGGTACGGTGTCTCCATCTCCTGGTTTGCCGTAAAATCACCCAGCTCTGTCTCGATCACATACTGATAGCTGCGTCCCAAATACGTGCTTACCTTCACGATGCCTGGCAACGCATTGGCCAGATCAGCTGACGTATCCCCGCTAACGATCAGATCATCCGGGCGGATCGCACCTTTGCGAGCCCCGGGACGTGCCGTTCCGGGATGAGCTGTCGCCGTAAACAAACGGCCTCCCGCTTTCAGCGAGATCCGGTCTCCTGCATCGCTCCGTTCAGCAAACTCAATAAAGTTATGGAATCCAATAAATTGGGCTACAAATTCCGTTGCCGGATATTTGAAAATGGTTTCCGGTCGGTCGAGCTGCTCGACCACGCCTTTGTTCATGATAGCCACCTGATCCGAGATGGAGAAGCACTCTTCCTGGTCATGGGAAACATACAGCGTCGTAATACCCAGCTCCTGTTGAATCCGGCGAATCTCCACCCGCATGTTAAGTCGCAGGTTGGCATCCAGGTTGCTGAGCGGTTCGTCAAACAGCAGCAGATCCGGTTCAATTACGAGTGCGCGGGCTATCGCCACACGCTGACGCTGTCCACCGGACAGTTCCTGCGGGAAACGTTTCTCAAAACCGTTCAGGTTCACCACTTCCAGAATACGCATAACGCGTGCAGAGATATCCTTGTCTTTTACCTTGCGCATCCGTAGGCCGAAGGCCACGTTGTCATAGACAGACAGATGCGGGAATAGCGCATAACTCTGAAATACAAATCCGAAGTTCCGCTTGTTTACCGGAACCTTCGTATAGTCCTTGCCGCCGAACATAAACTTGCCCTGTGTTGCTTCCAGGAATCCGGCGATGAGGCGCAGCGTAGTTGTTTTGCCGCAACCGCTCGGTCCGAGCAGGGAGAGCAGCTTACCTTTTTCCAGCTCCAATTGAAAATCCTTCAGGATCGTCTGGTTATCGTAAGCCACCGATACGCGATCCAATGTCAGCAATGCCATAGCGTTCTGCGCCTCCAATTAACGTTTAGTAAAGTATGAAAATCCGCCCATGATCCGTTCGATCACGAACATTAAAAGTCCGGTCAGTACCATCAGCAGCACGGAAATGGCTGCAATTGTCGGGTCAAAATAGTTCTCAACGTACGTCAGCATCTGAATCGGCAATGTACTTACCCCTGGTCCGGTCATGAACACGGAGATATCCACGTTGTTGAACGACTCCAAAAAGGCAATCAGCACGGCCGCAAGAATCCCCGACCGAATGTTGGGCAGTACGATCTGGAAGAACGTTCTTACCCGTCCTGCGCCGAGACTCAGTGCAGCTTCTTCCACCGCAAAGTCAAAGCTCGACAGACTGGATGCAATGACGCGAATGATAAATGGAAGCATGATAATCGTATGACCGATCAACAGACCCAGATACATCGGCAGGTGGTAGATGACGATCAGGTATTTCATCAATGTAAAACCAAGCACGATTCCCGGAATGAGCACCGGAGACAGGAACAGTGCATTCAGCACGGATTTGCCTTTGAAATCGTAACGACTAAGTGCATACGCAGCCGGAACTCCGAGAAGCAGCGCCAGCAAGTTCCCCAGCAGGGAAATGATGATGGACGTCTGGAACGTGCGGAGGAAACCGCCTGTGTTAAATATATTTTCGTACCAGCGGAAGGAGAAGCCCTCCGGTGGAAATTTGAGTACCGTTCCCGGTTCAAACGAAGTGACCGATATGATCAGAAGCGGGCCCAGCAGAAAGATAAAGACCAGCAGACTGAACAGGCCCAGCCCGATATGTTTCTCCCGCATATGTGTCTACCCCTTCGGATTTAAAGTTTTGGCCATTTTGTTCATGACACCGACCACGACAAACGTAATGACAATCATAATCGCGGCAACGACCGAGGCCAGATACCAGTCGTTGAGGGTCATGGCGTTTTGATACAGGAACGTGGCGATAACGCGCTGCTTGCCTCCAAGAAGCGCAGGTGTCGTATACGCCGTAAGGCTTCCGACAAATACAAGCACGGCTCCGATGACAAGCCCTGGCACAGCCAGTGGGAATACGACCCGGCGGAATGCCGTAATACGGGAAGCTCCCAGACTTTGTGCCGCTTTGAGCAGATCATTATCGATGTTCTCAAGCACACCGACCAGGGAAATGATCATGAGTGGCAGGAACAGGTGAGTCAGACCGATCATCATGGCTGCCGGTGTGTACAGGATATCCAGCGGCTTGTCCACGATCCCCAGGCCAACCAGTGCATTATTGATCAGACCTTTGCGTCCAAGAATGATCATCCAGCTAAACGAGCGCACAACCGGGCTTGTCAGCAATGGGAAAATGGCCAGTGCCAGCAGGATACCTTTGCGGCGCGGCGCTTTCTGCGAAATATAATAAGCTGTCGGGAATCCGAGCACCACACAGACAAGGGTGGTGACCACGCTGACCTGCAGCGTCGTAAGCAATATTTTCAAAAAGTAAGGGTCTCTGAAAAAATGCATGTATCCTTCAAACGTGAAGGAGTTTTCCTGGAAAAACGTTGATCCGATCGTCAGGACAATCGGAATGATCATAAATGCCGCCAAAAACACGAACCCTGGCAGCAATAGCCAGTAGATTACTGATTTCTTCATCGCGGTACTCCTGACTTATAAAGTGGTTGTATTCCTACGTTCCATTTAGTCACATTTCAAAAATATAGTACTTTACGTTAATCGCACCAACCGTTCCGGTTACGAATCGTTCTTTCGATCGCTGTTATCCTTGGATTTTCTTGATCTCCTTTTTATAGAAGGAAAATCCAAGGATAGCTTTATGCTTCCGAAGCAGCTTTCTTTCAGAAAGCTTTTAGGCGAACGCTTCGCTTCTACAGAATCGATTTCGTCCCCTCCACTAGCAGCGAAATACGTAAGGACTGATTTTTAGACTGAACCCAAATTCCGTAAAGATCATAGCTACGCATTTAACGCGCCTATAAACAGTTCAAGGAACGCTTCCGCGTCCACCGTTTCACAGACAAGCGTGTTGGGCTGCTGGCCCAAACGGTTTTGAAAGTCGCATACCATCTGGCCATCGCACAGGCGGCTGGCCGTTTCGACATCCACGTAATACGATTTGCGTCCTACCAGTTCCGGTGCAAGGACAACGCCTACTGCCAGCGGATCATGCAAGGCGCAAGCCCGGATGCCGTTCATTTCCTCATAACGCTTGATATAAATCTCTGTGCTCTGAGCTACATAAGCACGCAATACGGGATCGGTCAATCGGCTGATCGCTTCTTCATTAAGCAGCGTCTGACGCGTGACATCCAGACCGACCTGCGTAAGCTTCTCAATGCCGGCATGCATTACGATGCGTGCCGCCTCGGGGTCAGCGTACGTATTGTACTCTGCCGTCGGTGTGATATTGCCATGTCCACGTACAACCCCACCCATGAAGATGACTTCCTTCAATAAAGAGGGCAGTTCTGGACACTTCAGCAAGGCAAGTGCCAGATTTGTTAAAGGCGCAGTCATAATCAGCGTAAGCTCACCCGGATACAGCTTGGCTTGCTCCACAATAAAGTCCGGCGCAAAGCCCTCATCCGCTTGCTTGGACACTGCCGGATCAGGCAGCGCACCGCCTAATCCATCCTGTCCATGTACCCGATGTTCATAATGTGATTTGCGGGTGAGCGGACCAGCTGCTCCGGCAATCACCGGAATTTCAGGCGCATCTGCCAGTTCCAGAATCTTGCATGTATTATCCGTTGCCTGCTGGAGCGATACGTTCCCGCAGACCGTGGTAATGCCGAGAATGTCCAGCTTCCGGCTCTTGACGGCCAGCAAAATGGCCAGCGCATCATCAATACCCGTGTCAACATCCAGGATGATGCGTTGTAACGCCTTACTCATACGTTCTCCACTCCCCTACCCTTTATCGTGCTTGCTGCAAATGTTGTTTCCCGATAAGTCGTTTGGGCTGTCGTTCTGATCAAGCTCTATCCCATTATTTCTTATTGTGCAATCTCACGGTTCCAACGATCCGTCCATGCTTTCGCTTGTTGATTCACAAATTCCATATCCAGCTTGTTCAGCTTCTCAACCACGTCAGCACCGTACGTTACGCCTTCCGCTTCTTCAGCAGTCAGTTCAACCTTGGTGTTTACCGGGGAATCGACTTTGGCTTTGGCAGACTTCGCTTGTACATCCTGGCTCAGCTGCCAGTTGATGAACTCTTCGGCGAGCTCTTTGTTTTTGCTGTCTTTAACCACGTTGATTGTATTCATGACAGCATATGCGCCTTCGCTAGGTGCAACAAACTTCGCATTTGGCACGGCTGCTTTCAGATCTTTGAAATACATTTCCATGATCGGTCCGCCTGCAATCTCTTCTTGCGAGAACATGTTCACGAATTCGGACGTTTGGCTGTAGAATTTCACGACATTGCCGCTCAATTCTTTCAATTTTGTAAATGCTGCATCTTCGTTAAATGTATCGTTTCCGGCTACCCGGGAAGCTGCATCCACGACCATTGGGCCTGCTGTTGCCGTAATATTCGGGATCGTCAGGTTATTCTCGAATGCCGGGTCCCACAGATCACTCCATGAAGTCACTTCTTTGGAAACGAGGTCCGGATTGTAGGCAATACCGAGCTGTCCAATCGTGTAAGCCGGGCCATAATCTTCGCCAAGCGGTGCTTTGGCAATATCGTAAATATCATTAATATTCGGAATTTTGGAACGGTCAATTTTCTCAAACAAACCTTCATCAATGCCTTGTTGTGCATAGTAGTCGGACAAGTAGATGACATCCACATTCGAAGTACCTTGACGGATTTTGTTCAGACGCTCAGCGTTGTTGCCGACTTCAAGCACGATATCCACATTATGTTCTTTTTCGAATGGACCAAATACTTCTTCATTGAAGAAATCTTCGGAGAAACCCCAAGTCGAGATCACCAATTTGTTCGCTGCTGTTCCCCCGCTGCTTGATTCGCCTGTCGCATCATCCGTGCTGCTGCCGCAACCCGCAAGTAATACCGATGTCATTGCCACTGCTGCCAAACCGCTAATCCACTTTTTCATCATGATCCTGAATTCCTCCTGAAATGTGTGATGTGTACTAAAAAAAAACAAAAAGAAAAGCATTCTTGTAAGAACAAGAACACTTTTCTTCGTAAACAAAGGAAAGCGACACCCGCTGCCGGTACATCATTGGTTTCTGCTTCAGAATCAATCCGAAGACTAGACGCCATCATATGAAATTGTCAGGGACGATATAAACGAAACCTTCGCATGACCCGAATCGAACCAGTCGATCCACGTTATGCCTGTTCCAGAATGATATTCGTAATGGCCCACTGCGTGGACGCATCGTAATCCCTTAGTACAGCTTCAATTGGCAAACCCATGTGCTGCTCGAGCTTCTCCCGGAATTTCTTCTTATATAAGACAGACATGCGGAAGTCCACTTCCAGCTTTAAGCCGGGGGCCTCCCCTTCCAGGGCGTCAGAGCGTGGCGAACGTCGGTGCTTGGCAAAGAAGGTCACAATATTCTGATCCACGGTCACTCTCAGGAGAGTGGTACCGAAGCCGAATAGTTCCTTCGAAATTTCGTTGTAATACTGGCACATCTTTTTCTTGCTTTCATTACTGTCCAGCAGTTCCATGAATTCACCTTCATCATTTACTACCGTACATTCGACGTGTTAACACGTTTGATTATACATAAATATGAGGTAAGAGGCAACCCAAAAGATATACTTAACATGCAAATAACACATAAAAGCGAACGATGACCAAAAAAACACTGAAATTCATATGCCAATTCTGCTGTATACGAAAACTCTCTACCTCATGACTTCCTATAATATTGTTGCTTAATAACTCATTTTTGATACACAAGTCACTCCATTTGGGAAATTACGGTTATTAATTTGGCTGTAAACATAGACAAAGTTCGGCACCAGCCGTTAAAATGAGACAAAATGTCTGTGTTACTTAATATATGAAATTGGAGGCTCATCCCATGAAATGCCCAGTATGTAATCATGAAAATGGAAGTGCACATTACTGCGAGAGGTGTGGTACAGATCTGACTCAGTCCTCATCTTCCTCGACAGCTCCCCGTGACCACGAATCAGCAGCTGCTGCCGAATCGGAATATACACGTTGGTCCAGTACCCAAGCATCATCTTCTCCATCCGTCTCATCCCATACTCCATCGGCTCCAACACCTACTGAACAGGGATATGACACTTCACGCCCGAATAACCATTCGTCTGCTGGGGACAGTAACACGAACCAGTGGAATAATGTCATGCAAAATGAGAAAGTTCAGCAAGCCAAAGAAGTCAGTAAACAGTACTTATCCTATTTTCTTAGCATCCTAGCCCGTCCTTATCAGGCCATGAAAACCGTTGGCGAACAACATGCATTGAACGGATTAATTACGATGGCTCTCATTGCAATCCTGTCCTCTACATATTTTTTACTTACCTTCAGCCAGTTAGATATGGGTGGTTTATTCGTTGCTGGATTCATACGCCCACTGCTGTTTACCGCTATCATCCTGATTATGGCCGTCGTACTGATCTACGCTGTATTGAAAATAGAGAAAGTCACGTTCCGTCCGAAAACGCTTGTGGCGCAGTATGGTACCCTACTCGTTCCGGCCGTTGCAGCCCTCGTACTCGCGAACCTGATTATCTTTATTTCATATCCGATCGCGATCTTCCTTCTGGTTGTTTCTTATGTCATTGTTTTTGCAGGCTTGAATGCAGTGCTGTTCCAATATCCGCTTAATCGTACCAAGTCAGCCCTCGACAGCATGTATACGATACTTATTGCCAAC
>Ga0209795_10001161_pt1 | contig 17021 bp, 14 predicted proteins | sample AgamicOrMarz_FD_187166 | JGI IMG/M metagenome (GOLD analysis project Ga0209795, IMG submission 187166) | Agave microbial communities from Guanajuato, Mexico - Or.Ma.rz (SPAdes) (version 2) | ecosystem: Host-associated > Plants > Phyllosphere > Phylloplane/Leaf | place: Guanajuato, Mexico...
TTGTTGATGAATACGGTGAGCAAGGCGAACAGGTAATTATGCGAGCAGTAGAACGCTTTGGCAAGAAACGCGGTGAAGGTATTGCACAACGTGCTCGTACAAACGGTTTAGAAAATTCTGTTGAAAATTATTTAACGAACTATGATATGGGACGTAGTGATTTATTTGAAATTGATACAACTTACAAAAAGAATGAGGTTGAACAAACATTTACCCAATGTCCATTTGGTCAACAATGGGCGGATGATAATATGGGTAAATACGGTATTCTTTATTGTAAAGTAATCGATCCTTCCATTGCAAAAGGATACAATAAAAATTTTGAAGTTGTGCATGATCAATTTGTATTACGTGAGGGTCAATGCCATTTCCAATTTCAAATGAAAGAGTGAGTATAATGATCAATGAAAACCGGCTGCTACAGCGCCTTCAAGATTTAAGTCAAATTGGGCGTAATGAAGTAACAGATGGAATAAATCGCTTTTCCTTTACATCTGAAGAACAACAGGCTATTGAGCTAGTAACATCGTATATGAAAGAAGCAGGTATGACTGTCACCGTTGATGGTGTTGGGAATCTTATTGGAACATACGGTGACAAAAGTGAAACAATTATGTTGGGATCTCATATTGATACGGTACCAGAGGGCGGAAAATATGATGGTGCTTTAGGTGTTCTTGCAGCAATTGAAGTCGTACAAACAATTCATGAACATCAGCTACCACTTTCAAAAAACATAGAAGTTGCAGTATTTAAGGATGAAGAAGGGACACGTTTTGGATTTGGACTAATCGGCAGTCGTGCAATGGCTGGTCTATTAACACATGAGGAATTACAGAAAACAGATACAACAGGTATCTCTATTGAAGAAGCAATGCAGCAATTCCAACTGTCACCTCTTCCTCTAGAGAGAATAAAACGCAATGACATTCAATCCTATTTAGAAATGCATATTGAGCAGGGAAAAGTACTAGAAAATGAAGAGCTACCGGTAGGTGTGGTTACTGGTATTGCAGCACCGTTATGGCTAGAAGTGAGTGTGACAGGAGTTAGTGAGCACGCAGGCGCAACACCAATGTCTATTCGCCAGGATGCTTTAGCTGCTGCAAGTGAAATGATACTAGTAATCGAACAAATATTAAATGACACAACAGATTCTGTAGCTACTGTAGGAAAACTGAACGTAGAACCAAACGGTGTAAATGTCATTCCAGGTAGAGTAACCTTTACAATAGATATCCGTGATATTGATGAGCAAAAAATATGCACTTTAGAAAGTGCTATTTTAGAACAACTACAAAAGGTTGCTGAGCGCAGAAATGTTAGAGTTACATCGAAAGTTTTACAGCGCGTAAAACCTGCAAAAACAGCGCCTATGCTTCAACAGCAACTCGCAAGTAGTATTGAAAAATACGGTGTACAACCTTATTCATTAATAAGTGGTGCGGGACATGATGCAATGAATATTGCGAATGTGGCACCAATTGGAATGTTATTTGTTCGTTCAAAAGACGGGATCAGTCATAACCCGTTAGAGTATAGTTCGGACGGGGATATTGTGATTGCAACGAATATTTTTTATGATACAGTAGTAGAACTTGCAAAGTAAAAGTAAAAGTTTAAACATAAAAAAGCTAGGAGTCTGTCACCTCTTAAGTAGCGCAATGGTTAGAGTACCACTTTGTCCTGAACGATTAGTGAAAGTATCTATATTTATTAGCAACAAATTGACACTTAATCTATCCTGAATATCAGTTTTCTGCAAAGATACGCATTATAATAAGAAAAGAAGCCTTTGCTTTTATATGCAAAGGCTTCTTTTTGACGATTTTCTTCTATTATATATGGTGTTTGTTTTATTATGATACAGATTTAAGTTCCTTCGTTAAACGCAAAAAGGTTTCTTTATCTTTCAGCTGTAAAGATCGATCGATTTTCTTAAGAATCTTATCTTTTTTGAAATTCTTCATAACTTGATCTAAAAACAATTCAGCCAACATTTCATCTGACACCCTATTTTCCATAAAACGTCAATCCCCTTTATCTTTTATCTTTTGTAAACAGCATCCCCCTTTTTGGCTATTTTCATACGAGTTTAATAGATAAAGTAAAGAATAGACTACTATTTACTATGTATTTCTACAACCCCACTTCTTTTATTTAAAAGCGAATGAAAAAATGTAAAACTTTTTCTTTAGTAACTGTTTTTTGAAATTATATTATAGAAGTTACAAATTAATGATTTATTGTGATTATGAAAGGAAATTTAAAATTCAATCCTTGATGAATCGTATTAATTACACTTATTGGCGACGAATGGCAATTTTCCTTTCTCATCATAAACCACTCTATCTTCTACTCCTCTTCCGAGAAATTGTTTTATTTACTTTATTTTAATGTAAAACTTATAAGGATTTAGAATTAATATGTTTTTAATAAGGTAAATTTACTATGTAGTGTGAAATTAGTTTACTTTATATTAAGGAGTAAATATAAAAATTTTATTATAAAAATAAAAGTTTTATCTTTTACTGTTAATGACGACAAATATGATCTTTTTCTACAAGATAGGTAATAGTTATACTATTATTTAATAAAATACGTTAAATATTACTCTTATTAATAATATAAATTTAAATATTATTTTTCATTTATAAATAATGATACTAATACTTTTTAAAAATAATTATTTATTAATTAATACTTATTATTTTTATATTCACACTATTTACTATAAAAAGGTGTATCATAAGATACACCTTTGAAAGATATGGGGTTTGATTACTATATAGTCAATACTTAAAATAATTTTGAAGAAAATAAGTTAACCGTTACTCGTTTATATAATATATCTGGATTCATTAATATCTGGAATAAATATATATATTTAAACACCTATAACATTGAACTTTTCAATCATGAATGTACATTATCAGGATCAATATAATAAAGTAAGATAACATTAACAAGTAAAAATTTTCATGGAATAAGAATTAGAAAGGGGCATTTCAATTTAATATGAAATCCCCCTTTTATTCATAAACGAGTTTCAAGTTTTGCTCTTTCTTTTTCAAAACTTTGCTTCCCTAAAAAAGCGAACATGTTCTTTTTATAAGCTTCTACTCCTGATTTCACTTTGAATTTTGAGAGCCTATGTAAATCACATCCAATTGCCTTTCTTCACAAACGTCTTAGGTCGTTGGTAGGCAAAGTTTTATTGCTTTACTCTGTTTTTGAATTCAGATGTACTAAGTCTTACTTCTATTTAATGTGTTTTACCAGAAGAGCCAAATTCACGAATTTTTTCAATAACAGTTTTTTTAATTGCTTCGCGTCCGGGACCTATAAATTTACGTGGATCGTATACGACAGAGTCTGTATTTAATACTTCACGCACAGACTTTGTAAATGAAATTTGATTTTCTGTATTTACGTTAATTTTAGCTGTTCCCAGAGAAATTGATTTTTTTATTTGTTCAGTTGGAATACCTGTACCACCATGTAATACTAATGGCAGACCAATTCTTCCACAAATCTCTTTCATTTGTTTAAAACCTAAATTTGGTTCACCTTTGTAAGGTCCATGAACTGAGCCTAAAGCTGGAGCAAGACAATCGATACCTGTATGTTTAACTAGCTCTTCACATTCGTTTGGGTCTGCATAAATAACACCTTCAGAAATTACATCGTCCTCCTGTCCGCCAACAGTACCTAACTCAGCTTCAACTGATACTCCACGTTTATGTGCATATTCTACTACTTGCTGTGTTGTTTTAACGTTCTCTTCAAAAGGGGAATGAGAAGCATCAATCATAACTGAAGTAAATCCAGCATCAATGGCTTCTTTACACTTTTCAAAGCTAGAACCGTGGTCCAAATGAATTGCTACTGGAACTGTAGTATTCATTTCTTTAATAAGTGCTTTTACTATTGCTGTAACTACTGTAAACCCACCCATGTAACGAGCTGCCCCTTCAGAAACACCAAGAATTACTGGAGATTTTTCTTCTTCGGCAGCTGCTAAAATAGCTTGCGTCCATTCTAGGTTATTTAAGTTAAACTGACCAACTGCATACCCTTCCTTTAATGCTTTATTTAACATTTCTTTCATTGAAACTAATGCCATCATAAATCCTCCTTTAACAGTCAAATAACTCCTGTTTCATAATTAACTGCTTTTTTAATTGCTTGAATTGCAGCTTGTCTGTCAGCGTGGTTATACACAGCAGAACCAACTACTAATATAGTTGCTCCAGCTTCCACACATAATTTAGCTGTATCAACATTAATACCACCGTCTATCTCAAATTCAATTGATAACCGACGAAGTTCAATCATCTTTGTAATTTGTTCAATTTTTGGTATTACACTTTCAATAAACTCTTGTCCACCAAATCCAGGATTCACTGTCATTAATAAAATAAGATCAATATCATCCATTACATGTTTAACTTGATCAATTGGTGTAGCAGGGTTTAATACAACTCCTGCTTTAATTCCATATTGTTTAATTAATTGAATAGTACGATGTAAATGAGAACATGTTTCTACGTGAACAAAAATGATATCTGCCCCTGCCTTTGCAAATACAGGGATATATTGATCTGGATTCGCAACCATTAAATGAACATCTAATAGAAAACTCTCATAAGCTAATAAATGATCTTTAAAACTTAAAAACAATGATCTATGCATGAATACATAGATCACATTTTGTTAAATTGCCTTTTAAAAAATAAATTCTTATTTAGCTATTCCTTCTTTTTTGATTACTGCATCAAGACTTGTAATAACCTGTTCTGCATCATCACCATTAGCAATCACCTTAAATTGTGCATCTTTTGGAATTCCAAGTGACATAACACCCATAATCGATTTTAAATTTACCCGTTTTCCCTTGTAGTCAATTAATACTTCTGATTGAAATCCAGATATTACACTGACTAATTTTGTTGAAGGACGTGCATGAAGTCCCGCCTCATCTACTATAATGTAACTTTTTTCAACCATTTAAGATTCCTCCCCTTTATTTGTCAATATACAGTCGTTACTTCTATTAACTCTTTTACTTTTGCTACAACACTTTCAACTGTAAATCCAAACTCTTTCATAATTGTTTCACCAGGAGCAGAAGCACCAAAGTGATTAATGCCAAGAACTTGTCCTTCGTCTCCAACATAGCGTTCCCATCCAAGTGTAGAAGCCATTTCAATACCTAAACGTTTTTTCACTGATTTAGGGATAACACTTTCTTTGTACTCAGCAGATTGCTCTTCGAAACGATCCCATGCAGGCATACTTACAACTGATACATCAATTCCTTCTGCAGCTAGTGCTTTTTGTGCTTCAACTGCTAGGCTTACTTCAGAGCCTGTTGCAAGTAATAATGCATCCGCTTGGTCTTTACCGGCTTTCGATACAACGTATGCACCTTTAGATACGCCTTCGTATGCATTTTCTTTTGTACCTTCAAGCGTTGGCAAGTTTTGACGAGTTAGAACAAGCGCCGTTGGACGGTCAGTTGATTCTAATGCTAAGCGCCAAGCTGCTGCTGTTTCATTTGCATCTGCAGGGCGTACAACAGAAAGACCAGGCATTGCACGAAGTGATGGCAATTGTTCGATTGGTTCGTGTGTCGGGCCATCTTCTCCAACAGCAATACTATCGTGTGTAAATACATATGTTACAGGAAGTTTCATAAGTGCCGCTAAACGAATTGCAGGACGTAGATAATCTGAGAATACGAAGAATGTACCACCAAACACTTTCACACCTCCGTGTAGAGCCATCCCGTTTAATGCAGCACCCATTGCAAATTCACGTACACCAAACCAAATGTTGCGTCCGCTGTAATCAGCTGGAGTAAAGTCTTGAGAACCGTTAATCATCGTTTTGTTCGAACCAGCTAAGTCAGCAGATCCACCCAAGAATTGAGGTACTGCTTGCGCTACTGCGTTTAATACTTCTCCTGAAGAAACACGGCTAGCTAAACTTGAACCTGTTTCGTATGCTGGTAATTGCTCTTCCCAGCCTTCAGGTAATTTTCCTTCTACTGATAATTTAAATTGATGAGCAAGTTCAGGATATTTCTCTTTATATTGAGCAAATAGATTGTTCCACTCGTTTTCTTTCTTTTGGCCATTCTCAGCAATTGTTGCTTTGAAGTGAGCATATACTTCTTCCGGCACGTAGAAATCTTCCTCAATTGTCCATTCATATGCCTCTTTTGTTAACTGTATTTCCTCTTTTCCTAGTGGTGAACCATGCACATCAGATGTGCCTGCAAAGTTTGGTGATCCATATCCAATTGTTGTTTTGACTTCAATTAACGTTGGGCGTGTTAAATCACTTTTAGCTTCTTCAATTGCATTTGTAATAGCCGATAAGTTATTGCCGTCATCAACGCGAATTACTTGCCAACCATAAGCTTTGAAGCGATCTTCAACATTCTCAGAGAACGATCGATCTAGATCACCGTCTAAAGAGATATCATTTGAATCGTATAAAACAACTAAACGTCCTAGTTTTAAGTGGGCTGCTAATGAAGCAGCTTCAGCAGATACACCTTCCATTAAATCTCCGTCGCCGCATATACCATACGTGAAGTGGTCTACGATTTCTAAACCGTCTTTGTTATATGTTTCAGCTAAATGACGTTCAGCCATAGCCATCCCGGCTGCCATTACAATTCCTTGTCCAAGTGGTCCTGTGGTTGCTTCCACACCCGGAGTATGTCCAAATTCAGGATGTCCAGGTGTTTTACTACCCCATTGACGGAAGTTTTTAATATCTTCCATCGATAAATCATAACCTGATAAGTGTAATAAGCTATACAATAACATCGAACCATGACCAGCTGATAAAACAAAACGGTCTCTATTAAACCAAGTTGGATTATTTGGATTATGATTCATATGGTTAGTCCATAATTCATATGCCATAGGTGCAGCACCCATAGGTAAACCTGGATGTCCTGAGTTTGCCTTTTCGATAGCATCTATTGATAATGTACGAATCGTAGTAATTGCAAGTTCATCCATTTCATTAAAATTATTCATTATATGTCTACTCCTCTACCTATTAATTCATTCGAAGGCATTTTCTTTAACTAATGTTTCTCGAAATTTTCGAATATCCAACTAAACTTAGAATTTCTATCTCTCACATTTCCTCATTTCATAATGCCTTATAAAATGAGGAAACTGTTCAACTTCTTTCATCTCTTTGGTTATACCTTTTATCACCAATTTGATAATAGTCAATATTTCTATTATGCTAAGCCGAAAAGTTTCATAATACTTAAGATTAATATTCCAATTACTCCAAAGTCCGAATCACCAAATGTCGATCCTTCAAATCCAGCATTTCCTAACAATACTAATAAGATTGCCGGTATAAAACTAATGATAATTCCGTTAGCAAATGATCCAAACATAGCTCCACGTTGACCACCTGTAGCATTTCCGAATACTCCTGCTGCAGCACCTGTAAAGAAGTGTGGTACTAGACCTGCAACGATTACTTTTAACCCCACGACAGGAAGAATGAACATTGATAAAAGTCCCGCCATAAAGCTAAATAGAAATCCGATAATGACTGCATTTGGTGCAAATGGGAAGATAGTTGGACAATCTAACGCAGGCTTAGTATTTGGTGCAACTTTCTCAGCAATTCCCTTAAATGCAGGAACAATTTCTGCAATCAACATACGTACGCCAGCTAGAATAATGTACACCCCTGCGGCAAATGTGATCGCTTGCATCAAAGAGAATACAATAAAATTGGAGCCGCCCGATAGTTTTGATTCAATATATCCTTGACCAGTAAACAAAGCTACGACAACAAAGAATAATGCCATAGTAAGCGAGACAGCTACTGACGTATCTCGTAAAAAACCAAGAGATTTAGGAACTTTAATCTGTTCTGTTGTTTTTTCTTTATTTCCAAACCATTTCCCAACGTTTGCAGAAATAACATATCCAATTGTACCAAAGTGCCCGATTGCAAAATCATCGCTTCCTGTAATTTGCCGTACATATGGTTGTATGATAGCAGGGAAGATTACCATACATAGTCCCAAAATAATAGAACCAACTAGGATAAGTGGAGCTCCACTTAGCCCTCCAATAGACAATGTAACGGCAATTAAGCAAGCCATAAATAATGTGTGATGACCTGTTAAAAAGATATATTTAAACTTAGTAAAACGGGCAAGTATAATGTTAACAACCATTCCAAATACCATAATAAGTGCAGTTGAGGCTCCAAATTTGCTTTGTGCAGCAGCTACAATGGCTTCGTTATTTGGAATAACCCCTGCAACATGAAAGGCATGGTCAAACATTTTGCTAAATATATTGAGTGCACCAATCAGAACTGTTGCACCTGCTCCGATAATAATAAAGCCCATTACAGTTTTTAACGTACCGGATACAACATCTGCAGGGGCTTTACGTTGTAATAACAATCCGACAAGAGCGAAGATTCCTACTAAAATGGCAGGTGTTCCTAAAATATCTTTCATAATGAGTTCTAACATAATTTCCAACCCCTTTTCCTTTTTATTTTATGCTAGATGAGGTTCTATCTTAGATTTAATTTCAACAATACTCATCATATTTTCTAATGTAACAATAGTGCGAGTTCCGTCATCCAATTGTCCTACAATGTCAGCAGCACCAATGAAAAGATCTGCTTGTACGGTTCGTGCCGAAGCTAAATCCGTATGATCTACCTCAGCATTTTTTTTCATTTCCGTTAGCGCTTTCTTTACGTTCATTTCCATAATGAAACTACTTCCTAATCCGTTTCCACATACAACCATGATTTTCATGTCGCTTCCTCCTTTTATTTTTTCTTATGCTAGATGAGGTTCTATTTTAGATTTAATTTCAACAATACTCATCATATTTTCTAATGTAACAATAGTGCGAGTTCCGTCATCCAATTGTCCTACAATGTCAGCAGCACCAATGAAAAGATCTGCTTGTACGGTTCGTGCCGAAGCTAAATCCGTATGATCTACCTCAGCATTTTTTTTCATTTCTGTTAGCGCTTTCTTTACGTTCATTTCCATAATGAAACTACTTCCTAATCCGTTTCCACATACAACCATGATTTTCATGTCGCTTCCTCCTGCGAATATTTATTAATGTAATCTAATAATACTGATTTATCAGGGCTTTGTAGAATGTCATCAATATTAGAGGGATCATTAAGTAACTGCGTCAATTGTACTAGTGCACGTAAGTGAGACTCGCTATCCGCAGCAGCTAACACGATAATGAGTTGAACAGGCTTGTTCGGCGCAAAATCTACCGGTTTCTCTAGTTTGAGAAGGCTCATAGATAAGGAACGGACACCTTGTTCAGGGCGACCATGAGGAATAGCTACTCTTGGTGTAATGACTACATAAGCTCCATTAGTTTCAATAGACTGAATCATGGCATCTATATATCGTTCTTCTATTGTTCCTAATTCTACAAGGGGACGAGCTGCAACTCGAATTCCTTCTTTCCAATCATGAACACTTTTTAGTAATTGAATGGTTTGTGGTGTAAGTAATTCTTCTAACACTGGTTTTTCCACCTCTTTAATAGAATGTATGTTCGTTTTTTGCGTATAAAGATAAGATTCAAGCACTTTTTCAAGTTGAGTTTTTTGATGAATCGTAGCGTGTTGTGAGATAAGTTCTAATAAAGACGCAACATCCCAACTGTACGGTGTATATCCATACAACTCTTGCATCACTTGTTGACGTAACTTTTGTTTATCTTGTGGTTCCAGTATAGGTGGTACCACAAATAGACTTACTTCTGTTCGAAGATATACGGTTGAAAACACCAAATCATATGATAAGGGATAGTCTACTACATCTCGAATGGATAGTGCATCTAGGAATAAAATATCTGGGAATAATTCCCTTAAAGTGTAAACTAAGATACTACTAATACCAATACCATTTGGGCATACAACAATAGCCTTTTTTCGATCGTCCAATACAGTTCCTTGCCTACGAAGCCATCCTCCAAAATGAATAACAAAATAAGCTACTTCTTCTTCAGGTATTGAAAAACCGATTTTTTGTTCAACTGTAATCAAAGATTTTCTTGTCAGGTGATATAATTCAGGATAAACCCTTTGGATACGTTGGGTCATTGGATTTGCAAGAACAATACCGTACTGAATCCGATAGTATGCAGGTTTAAAATGAACATATAATTGTTGATAGAATGTTTCTTTGTCACATAAGTGTATGCACGCTAGCCTCTCAAACTCTTCTACAATTTCTTGTATGAATTCTTTTATGACCTTATCTTCTTGTAAAGGAGCTATATCTCTAGTCCGATTCATACTTAATAAATGTAAGGTAATATACAATTGTTCAGTTTGATTCCAGTTAGAATGAAAGCCTTCAGTCTTTGTAATTTGTCGAACCAATTCATACTCCATAGTAGAAGTTAACTGTTCCCGACTATGGACAAGGTTTAAGGTTTCTCCCTTGCTAATGAGAAGATCTGTACATAGGAACAAGTAAGTTAACTCCTTTAATCGCTCATCTGTAAAAGTAATTCCTAATTGTTCTTCTAATTTCTCTAGCTGTGACCGAATAGAACGGAGTTCGTTCTTTTGTTTTCCCCATATAAGTTCCGTGATGGGATTACTGCTTTTACCCTGTAATACCTCACGTAGGATTTGTTCTAAGACATATCTCTTTGTATTACTATCTCCTTTTAACAAATACCCATTCTGTTTCGAGTATTGAATCTCGAGTTGAAAAAACTTTGCCTTTTCCTTAAGACGTTGTAAATCTTTCAGAACCGTATTACGAGAAACCTCAGTATTATATTGAAAGTGATAGACAGACAATGGCTCTGTATCGAGTAGAAGCATAAGGAAAAAGATTTTTTCTCGGTCTTGCTCTGAAAATACGTAGGCACGTTTTGTGAGATTTTCTTGCAGATCTTCATCTTCAATTTTGTCAGGTAAATAATATCCCACTTTACGATCATAACAAATGGGTTGATACCCGCTAGCTTTGAGCCAGTCATTGGCTTTTTGTATGTCATACTGTAATTGCCGTCGAGTCAGACCGGTTTGTGTTTCAAGCTGATTCATCGTATGAATAGGCGTTTGTTGTAATAGTTGTATTAAGTTAGCACTTCGTTCATCTAAAAACATCCTATTGTCCTCCCCTACTTTTACAATACATCACTTTTTAAAAAAACTGTATTGTTTTTAAGTCCTTTTGTTGTTGTATGGTCTGCACAATAATATACTCTATATTTCGTAATAATGAATAGCTGTCCTTTTACTAGTAGAAGTTGATCAATTGAGAACAGAATGATTGCTTTAATTTACAAGCGCTGTGGACATTCATTTGTACGAGACCGTTTAACTCTCAAACATGACGAGGTGAACAAAATATTTTTATATAAAGAAATATGAAGTCTTCATACTGCTTTACAGCCAAAAAGAGTAGGATCTATTTGAATACCTTAAAAAATTCCTTTTCCTCCTATAATAGAAGTACTGATGATGGCATCAGTATTTGAAATGATTCGGGAAGCAGCTATTCGAATTCCAGCTCCTATTGGACAAACGATAGGCGTTGTAGGAGGGATTATAATTGGTCAAGCAGCTGTCCAGGCAGGAATTGTAAGCAACATCATGATTATTGTGGTATCAATAACTGCGATTGCTTCCTTTATTATTCCTGATGTGGAAATGGCTACAGGGACTCGCCTTATTCGTTATCCTATGATGATAATGGCGGCTCTATTTGGCATGTTGGGGATTGTGACAGGAATGGCAGTATTAGTTATTCACTTACTTTCTTTAGAATCTTTTGGCATTTCATATTTGAGTCCAATTTCCCCCTTCCGTATTTCTGAAATGAGAGACACATTTGTTCGTTTTCCCTCCCAAATGCTGAAGAAACGTCCATTATCTGTTGAACCTAAACAATTGAAGCGTCAAGGAGATAAACCATAAAATTCAGATGGGCTAAATATCTCAATAATAGAATAGGATCACGATTTTATTAAGAAACTATTCCTTCTACATTAGGCCTAAATCATTCTGTAAAGTCACTTACAAACTACGTGATTTTAAAAATAAATTCACAGGTCTTTAAGATTAGTTCTCAGTATTAAATCTGTTGAGTCTCTGTTCGTAAAGACTTTAAAATTATTGGAAATATTCTCCTTGACAAGTTAACTGTAAACACTAAGTAAAATAAAAGCTGGTAATGAAAGAAAGAGCCTTTGCTTTTTAAAGCAAAGGCTCGATTGAGAATATGAGAATATTTTACTTTTTTAGTTATACAAGTATATGCACCTTATAAATAGTGATAGTATCTAAACTCTTTATACTTTATTTATAGCGACGATCCTTTTCTTCAATAGGATAATCATTCCCACTCATGTCTCTTCTTTTCATCAAACCGTCTTCGCCAAATTCCCAAAGTTCATTTCCATGACATCTCATCCATTGACCTGTTTCAGCAACACGGTATTCATATTCAAAACGAACTGCGATACGGTTATCCGTATAACACCATAATTCTTTCATTAGTTTATAATCAAGTTCACGTTTCCATTTATTTGTTAAGAATGTTTTAATCGCTTCGCGACCTGTTAAAAATTCACTACGATTGCGCCAGTTGGAATCTATTGAATAGCCTAAAGCGATACGTTCTGGATCTTGTGAATTCCAAGCGTCTTCTGCAAATTTCACTTTTGCTAATGCTTTTTCTAATGTAAATGGTGGTCGAATATCTTTACTCATTTTATCTCATCCTTTGCTATTTTTTATAATTACTTCTTAATGAAGTTAAAAGTATCTCGTGGCTCGTAGCCCACAACATTACTTAAATTTACGATCCTTCTCATCAATTGGATAATCGTTTCCAGCCATGTCTCTTCTTTTCATTAACCCGTCTTCACCAAATTCCCAGTATTCATTTCCATGGCATCTCATCCATTGACCTGTTTCTGCATTACGGTATTCGTATTCAAAACGAACTGCAATACGGTTATCTGTATAGCACCACAATTCTTTCTTTAACTTATAATCAAGTTCACGTTTCCATTTATTTGTTAAGAATGTTTTAATCGCTTCACGACCTGTAAAGAATTCACTGCGGTTACGCCAGTTTGAATCTACGGAGTAGCCTAATGATACGCGCTCTGGATCACATGAATTCCATGCATCCTCCGCAAATTGTACTTTTGCCAATGCTGACTCATGTGTAAATGGTGGTCGAATGTCTTTACTCATTTAAAATCGTTCCCTTCATGATTTCATTTTAGTGTCAAATTTTTTTTACTTTCATTATGTTTTGGCTCGATATATAAATAACTTCTTCTGAGAAAGTACATCTTCTCTACAGGAACCAAACTCACGTTCTTCCCATTTTGGTTATTTGTTAGTTAAGACGTCTTGAATGTTCTACATTACAAGAAACTTTTTTTTACTTTTTTATATTTGATTGTCTCCTTTCTAATACTTATTATACATACAGGTCTGTCTAGTTTCAACATGTTTTTAAAACATTTATAAATCAAATTTATGGATTTATAACCTTTTCATAGCAGTATTTGATAAATTAGATTTTAAAATATACTACTGATGGACGATCAATCACAAAATAAAAAGTTGTTTTATAAATATATGTTGAGGTTATCGAGAAGAAAAGCACACCGTACTAATACGCTATTAGATAAAGAGTTATTTGCTTAATAATATACCTTCCAAACAATAACAAAGAACTCCTTATGGAATTCATGAATTCTACAAGGAGTTCTTTTACTTTGAACCAAAAGAATTATTTTAAAAAATGAAGTTATATTATACATTATTTTTTAACTCATCAATTAATTGTCGAGAACGTTTAGCATTACCCTCAGCAAAATTTCTCAATCGATTTTGTAGTTCCTCATTATTATGTATGCGTTCAGCTGTAATCAAATATGTTCTCATCATTTCATTTTCTCTTTCTAAAGACATTCTTAAAACTTGCTCGAGTGAGCCTTCGGATAACCTATCTTCTCTATTGTGATCACGATCATAATCTTGTTGATGGTTCATTTCAATCCCCCTATAATTCTACTATATATATGTTTTGCACATAAAAATCATTATTTATGCTAGTTAATAACACGAATACAGCCCACACGAAGTTATATGGTTTTCATATAGATACAAAAAATAAAAAACTCCCTTAAATAACAGGAGTTTTTTAACTCAGGTATTATTCTTCTTTAAACTTTTTAATTAATATTGCAAAAAATAATTTGATAACAACCCAAAACCTATTTCTAGGCATTTTATACAGAAACTCTATAATTGCCTGTACGAATGAATTCTATTATTTCTTCTTTATTTAGCTCGCTAATACCTAGATCAGTGATTGTTCTACCCTCTTTTTGATCGAATCCACCCATGAGAATTTCCCCTAACGTAATCAGTGAATCCATAACTGGTGTTTCTAATCCAATATGATTTGCGATTGAGGCGAATGTTCGTAAACCAAAGGGGATGTCTTCGGATAAATAACGTGAATTTAGAGAAGTAGGCCCCTTAATTGGCGTTAAACTGCTACTTCCATTCAATACTTCCCATGTTGTTCCTTTTGGACCGTATCCTGATGTATGAAGGAGTTCACCAATCGTCATAAGGTCCAAATCAAACCACTTACCAATCTCTAATCTTTCTTGATCTAGTTGTTCCATTACCCTAATGACAGAGGGAGTCATCCCTTCCTCATAAATATAAAACTCACCATTTGATCTTTCGATTCGACCTGCATTTAAAATAGTTCCTGGTGGATGATCGATTGGATTCATACTGCTTAAACCTGCTTCCAACACATTACGTACTGGTTTAATATCCAAAATATCATTCAGTAATGTCATTGCCCACTCTGTATGAATAGAAGGAAATACCCCGATTTGTACTTTAATTTTTACATTGACTCGTACTTTTCCGGGTCCCTCTAACCTTGTCGCATAAGGAAGAGTATCTGATTCAGCTAAAACAATATCTTCATTTACTCCTAAATCTCTCCAAATTCTTGAAAATTCTAAGGAACCAAGAGTTCCTGGTAGAAGAACTACTAGTTGATCTGATTTTACTTTATTCGCCAAAAGATTTGCATAGTCCTTATGTGCAAAGGCCGGAACAGCAATAAGAATGATTTCGGCACCTTCTAGTGCTTGATTAATATTGCTTGTGACCATATGAATTTCAGCTGTACCGTTCAATATTTCTCCAAGACAATTAATACGTTTTGTTTCAAATACATTCTTCATTACATGACTAAATTTCTCCATTTCAAATAGTCGAACCTCATGTCCAGACAGGCTTAAATCTGCTGCTAACGTATGTCCCCCGTTACCTCCACCTAAAATAGCTACCGTTCTTTTCATAATACTTCCTCCTTTGGATTTTTGATTTATATTAAAACAACTTTTCTGAGGCCTTTTCTATTTTTTTATGACCTCATTTATATAATATTTTGTGCAAACTATACCTGTAATAAGGGTAACCACAATTAATACTGATGGAATGAAATAAAGCAGAAAACTGTAGAGCATCATTTTTCAAACATCTCCTTTTCTACTTTATTTGAAGGAATTGCTACCACATTGTTCTTTGTTAGTGAATAAGCGATAAAAAAGGAAATGATGTTGGCGATAAATCCTGGAACAACTCCTGACAAACTAAAAGGTTCATGTAAAACGAAAGTCCAAGTTAAGGTGACAATAGCTCCTACAACGATTGAGGATAAACCAGCTGTTGCATTACGAAATTTCCACATAATCCCCATTACTAATGGGAACACAATTGTTGGAGCCCAAAGATAATAAGAATATTCCAAAGCTGCGATAATACTCGGAACACTTAATGCAAAAACCAAAGAGCCAACACCAACGATTAATGTCAGTACTCTTTCCATTAGTAAATCGTGTTTTTCAGAATGTTTTTTTCTACTAAGAAAAGGTAAATAAATATCTTGCATAAAAGAAACGGTCGTTGCATTTAAAAAAGAACTTGCTGTGGACATAATAACAGCTAATAATGCAGCAACTGCTAATCCCGTCACCCCCACTGGCAAGAGATTTCTCACAATCGTTGGCAACGCCTGATCAGTTTGAATAGTAGGATATAACACATACGCAATTAAACCTAATGAACCGGTTATGAAGAAGAATCCGAATGAAAAGAAGCCCGACATCATGTATCCTTTCCTTGAACTTTCTGGATCTTTAGATGAAAAAACTCGTTGTGTATAGGGCGGAATCAAAGCTTCTCCTAAGAGAAATGTGATGAATAGCCCAATAAAGTGAGTAAGCTTCCAATCGCCTAAGAAGGTCAAATGAACGTCAGGAATTTTTTCAACTAAGGTGTCAGTACTACCAACCGCAAACAATCCAAGAATAAGCGCAACAGGCAATATAACTCCCAGTAATACAAATTGAACAACATCCGTTTGGATAACTGCCCAAACTCCTCCAAAAGATGTATAGAGAATCACGGCGCCCATCCCAATTAAAATCCCGTAAATTGGGGGTATATCCAAGATTACATTAAACATCGTCCCTAACGCTAACGCCTGTCCTCCTAAAATTCCTGTGCATAACCCCACTGAGAGTATTCCTGTTAATAATTTCACTGATTTCCCATAATGTTTCTCCATAATATCTCCAACTGTTTGTGCTCCTTTATATGCTTTTAAGGGTTCTGGTGCAAAAAGTTCAACACACTTGCAAGTAATCTCTAAGTCTTGGACATACTGATACTATTACTCTAAAAAAAGGAGCATGATCAGTGTGTCAAATCACTCTTTATTCAAATGGAAACATTATCAGTCGGACATCATTTTATTAACGGTAAGATGGTACCTACGGTACAACCTCAGTTTTCGTGATTTGGTGGAAATGATGGAGGAACGTGGTTTATCTATGGCTCACACAACGATTATGCGTTGGGTACATCAATATGGACCTGAAATGGAC
>Ga0209795_10001162_pt1 | contig 16998 bp, 14 predicted proteins | sample AgamicOrMarz_FD_187166 | JGI IMG/M metagenome (GOLD analysis project Ga0209795, IMG submission 187166) | Agave microbial communities from Guanajuato, Mexico - Or.Ma.rz (SPAdes) (version 2) | ecosystem: Host-associated > Plants > Phyllosphere > Phylloplane/Leaf | place: Guanajuato, Mexico...
GGACGGCAGCTCGCTGTCCTGGGTCGACTGGGCACCTGGCTGGCGCTTGACCTGGTACAGCAGGTCCTGGAACTCGGCGCGATCACGTTTGAAACCCGTGGTCGAGACGTTCGCCAGGTTGTTGGAAATGGTGGTCAGGTTGGTGTCCTGGGCGGACAGACCTGTTTTGGCAACCCACAGAGCCGGAAGCATTCGATTCTCCTCGTACGCCTGATTTTCGGCGCGACGCTTTAATTAATGGTTAGATCTGCAAGACCCGAGCCATGGCCTCGTCGCCTTCTTTGGCGGTGTTCATCATTTTCACGTGAAGCTCGAATTGCTTGGCCAGGGCCAGCACCGAAGTCATCTCGTCCACGGCATTGACGTTGCTCGCTTCCTGGAAGCCCGACACCAACTGCACGTTGGCATCGATCGGCGCCGGCTGGCCGTCCTTGGTACGGATCGAACCGTCGAGCCCCTTGGTCATGTTCTTGAGGTCGGGATTGACCAGCTTGATGCGGTCGACTTCAGCCATCACGCGCGGGCCTTCGCCCATAGCGCGGATGCTGATGGTGCCGTCCTGGCCGATCTCGATTTTCTGTTCCGGCGGCACGGCAATCGGACCGCCATTGCCCATTACCGGCATGCCGTTGCCAGCCCGCAGCACACCCAGGGCGTCAACGTTCAGACTGCCGGTGCGCACGTAGCTCTCGCCGCCGTCCGGGTTCTGTACGGCCATCCAACCCGGCCCGCTGACCGCCACGTCGAGATCGCGACCGGTCTGAACCAGCGCGCCCGGGGTGAAGTCAGTGGCAGGACGTTCGGACATGGCAAATGCCCGCGCCGGAAAGCTGTCGCCGAACACCGGCATCGAACGCGCCTGCTCCAGGTCTTTCTGAAAACCGTTGGTGGAGATGTTCGCCAGGTTGTTGGCATGGGCCCGCTGCGCCAACGCGTTCTGGCTGGCACCGGTCATTGCCACATAAAGGTACTTGTCCACTCTCGTTCCTCTGCATGCCGGACGTTTGCCGTCCACTGCTGTACTGCTGAGGCTTAAGCAATTTGCAGACCAACTTTTTTCTGGCGGGCCCAACCCCGCAAAAGCAGGGGTTCTGGGGGTGCTGAGGGAAAGGCCAATTGTGTTGAAGTCGAAAAACCGGCGGTCTCATGCCGCTAAGTGGCAAGGGCGGACCGGAGGTTGATCGGTGATCCCTTTAACAGGCAGCCATGCCCGGGAGCCGGTCGCGATTGGATTCGCTGCCAGAACATCCCGGGCTCTGGTCCGATCAGGCTTTTGCCAAGGCATCGCCCAGGACACCCACCACCTTGTCCTGGTGATCGGCGGATAAACCGAGCCATAGGGGCAAACGCAACAGACGCTCGGAATAACCGTCCGTAATATCCATCGAGCCATGCGCACGCCCATAGCGCATCCCACCGGGCGATGAATGCAGCGGCACGTAATGGAATACGGCATAGATCGCGTGCCGCTTGAGTTCTTCGAGAACACCCTGACGGTCTACGCCGGGGGCGAGCAGCACGTAGTACATGTGCGCATTGTGCTGGCAACTGTCGGGAACGATCGGACGACGCAGCGCCCCTTGCCGCTCAAGTTCCGCCAACGCAGCATGGTAATTGTTCCAGACCGCCAGGCGCTGATTGGTGATGACCTGAGCCTCTTGCAGCTGGGCCCACAGGAAGGCAGCCGTGATTTCTCCAGGCAGAAACGAGGAGCCGACCTCTTGCCAGGTATATTTGTCCACCTCCCCCCTGAAGAAGCGACTGCGGTCGGTGCCTTTTTCCCGGATGATCTCGGCTCGCAATGCCAGCGCAGGATCATTGACCAGCAGCGCCCCGCCCTCCCCCGAAATCACATTCTTGGTTTCGTGGAAGCTGAACGCGCCCAAGGTGCCGATACTGCCCAAGGCTCGCCCCTTGTAGGAGGACATCACGCCCTGCGCCGCATCTTCAACCACGGCCAGTCCATGCTTGCGCGCAATGGCCAGGATCTCGTCCATTTCACAGGCCACGCCGGCGTAATGGACGGGCACGATAGCCTTGGTTCGTGATGTGATCGCGGCCTCGATCAAACGCTCATCCAGGTTCAGGGTATCAGGGCGTACATCTACGAAGACCGGCACCGCCCCACGCAACACAAAGGCATTGGCCGTGGAGACGAAGGTGTAGGAAGGCATGATGACTTCATCGCCAGGCTGGATATCCAGCAGCAACGCCGCCATTTCCAGCGCAGCGGTGCAGGAGTGCGTGAGCAAAGCCTTGATGCAGCCGGTGTTGGACTCCAGCCAGCGATGGCAATGCTTGGTGAATGGACCATCACCTGCGAGCATGTTGCCGAACTTGGCCTGGGCAATGTAATCCAGCTCTTTTCCGGTCATGTACGGGCGGTTGAAGAATATCGTTTCGTTGCTCATTGCAAACTTCCCTGGGCGGACCTGGTCATTAGTGACGAATAGCAAAAAACCTCAAACCGCACTGATCCGCCCACCGATCTGGCTGCCTGTATCGAGATTCTCGTAGAAATACGGAGTGAATCCGGCCTTCTTCATGGCCTGTTGAGTCTCATCAATGTCGTATTCGATCCGGTGCAGGTCGAAGGCTTCACCGTCCCAGGTCGCAAAACCAGCCCGACGATCACCGTCACGTGGTTGGCCGACGGAACCGGGGTTGCAATAGACCTTGTCTTCGCCACTCCACAAGCACTGGACATGGGTATGGCCTGATGCGAAATACCGGCCAGGCAACGGCGTGAAATACGCTGGCGACGGTCGCAGGTACTCATCCAGCGGATCGTTCCAACCGCCATGGACGATGCTCACCCCATCCTGGATCGAGCGCTCCGGGAGCGATCCCAACCAGGCCAGGTTCTGGGAAGTGATCACGCGCTGCTGATAGTCCAGGCAGGCATTGGCGCTATTGGAACGAGGGCATCGCTCGTTCCTGGCCAGGTACCAGTCATGATTACCCATCACGGAAAAGATATTTCGCTCGCGCAAGGCCTCACAGCACTCATTGACCTGACTGTAATAGCCGGCCGTGTCACCCAGGCAGATAATCCGCGACACGCCCAGTTCATCGAGCCTGGCCAGCACTGTTCGAAGGGCGCTGTAATTGCCATGTACGTCAGAAATGATCCCGATCATAGACAATGAAATCCTCTATAAAACGAACAGCGAAACCACTGCGAAGGGCCGGCTGGCTTGGTAGCTTGCCGTCGAGGTAGTAGTCCAGGCACATGGCCGCCTCGTTGTAACCGAATGCGCGTCGTATCGAACTGGTCGAAGATATTCGCGGATTGATCTCGAGCAGGCGCCAGGTGCCGTCAGTGCCACGACGGAATTGCAAGTTGGTCGGGCCCTCCGGCTTGAAGGCGCGGCATAGCCTGACAACCGTCTTGTCCAGCGAGTCGTCCTGATACACCCAGGCCTTGGCGGTAGACCCGTCCGAGGCCAGCCTGCGCTGGAAGGCAATGATCGGGCCGGTGTCGCCGCGGCCATCGCCGAACGCCGCCACCGTGAATTCGTCGGCCGCACTACCGATGATCGGTTGCGCCATGAGGTAGTCACCCAGCAGCGCCGCATGAGGCGCAAAGTCGCGTTCCTCGTGAACCCAGACCAGCCCTTTGGAGGCGTAGCTCCGGCGCGGCTTGAGCAAAAACGGCAAGCCCAAGGCTGCCTCCAGACTATGAAAATCTCCCGACAGCAGGCTGGGAATACGGCTGGCGTCCCCCAGCGCCACCAGCGCCTGGTCCATGGCCCACTTATCCTTGGATAAATCAATCAGGTTCCGGTTGTTGAGCACGACCCGAGAATCGAATGTTGCCAACAATGCTCGGTTGTCCGACAGCCAATGGACGTCCTGCTCGATCCCCGGGATCAGAAGATCGACCTGGTACCTGCCCAGCGTATCCCCCAGCCACTGGCCATACGTCGGGTCGGCGGTCAATGGAGCCTGCACGAATACATCGCTCCAGCCGCGACCGACTGCGTCGTCGTAGATATCGGTGCCAACCAGGCGAATGGACGGATCCGCCGCACGTAGCGACTTGAGCAGGCCGTACCCCATGATGGCGCCCACGCCAGTCACCATGACGGTCTTCATGACAGACTCTCCCGGTGCGCTTTCATCAGTTCAAAGCCACGGCGAATGTCTATTCGAGGAGTGAAACCCGTTTGCTCGTAAAGGTCGCCACAATCGAAGGGAGGCAGGTCGGGGATATCGTTCTTTTCCGCCAGGAAGCGAACATCCAACGGCTTGCCAAACGCCTCGAATGCGGCCCGCGCGATCTCGGAAAGACGAGGCGTCTGGGGATGACCGCAATTGTACAAGCCGGTAACGCTCCGACCTGCCAGCCGCGCGCAGACTTCGGCGAGGTCGCTCAGATGCAGGTAGTTGCGCCTGGCATCGTTGCTACCATACAGCTCGACGGTCTGTCCCGCCTGCGCCTTGTCGGCAATGGCGTATAGCAGCGGCTGGTGTGGCCTGCATTGCTCGCCGCCATCGTAGACCTGGCTGATACGGAGGATCGTCAACGCCATGCCGCGCTCTTGACAGTACAGGCTCGCCGCTTCTTCGGCGTGGCGCTTGGACAGCGAGTAGATGCTGAAGTAGGGATCCGTCGGCCGGTCGCAGGCCGAACGCGACGACAGCAGAATGAAATGACGCGCCCCGCATTGTTCGGCCAGGCGGCAGGCTCTCAACGTGCCGACGCTGTTGACCAACTCGGCGCGAACCAGGTCATCCGGCTGGCGACCGCCGAAATCGGCAGCGGCGAGCACGACGATGTCGAAGCGCTCGTAGCAAGCGCAAGGCTCATGACTGCTCAAGTCAAAGGGAATATCGGCCTCTCGGCGCCCAGCCAACTTGACTTCGCCAAGGCGCGACAACGCAAGGGCGACCGCCTTGCCAATGACTGATGTATTACCGATCACTAGGCTTTTCATGACGGAGCAAGTGTCGCTTCAAGCATCAGAGCACAGCTGAGCTCCGGATAATCGATGCCCACGGTACACATGGCCTGGATGATGTCCGGACTCAAGTTCAGCGTTTTCAATTGCCCGGTGGTAAAGGGTTTGAGAAATATGCCTTCTTTGCGCACCACCTGGAGCCCGGCGGTTTCAAGTTCCGCGGTCAGGGTCTGTAGCGAGTAGCTGCGTACATGACCCAGCTCAAGATCCCCGCCGCCCAGCGCCGCCATGTCGTCAAGCAGCCCGGCAGCATGACCGAATCGCCGATGCAGGGACTCGCCGTTGGGAACCGCCACGAAGCAACGACCGCCGGGGGCGAGGAAACGCTTGAACCGTTGCAGTACGGCCTGTGGATCATCGACATGCTCAAGGACAAATCCCATCACGATGAGATCGAAACGCTTGTCGGTATCGAATGTCTCGAAATAGCTTTCGACGATCTCCGCCGCATTGTCCGGGTATTGCGCCTTGAACTGGTTGATCACCGATGCGGAACCATCGATGACCGTGTGCCCGCTGAAGAACTGTGAGAAACGGTTGGTGGTGAAACCATGGCCAATACCGAGTTCCAGCAGGCTTTGCGCCTCGGTGCAGAGCGCCATGATGCGTTGGGGATACCAATTGAGAATGATGTTGTTGTCATACGCGTAGCCAAAGCTGTCGCTGTAGGCTGCGATGAAGGTATCGAGGTCGTTGCTCATGTCACATGTGCTCCGCTGGACGGCCAGGGTAATAGTCAGTACGGATCAATCGGGCAACCAGGCCTGTTGCCAGGCTTGCAAGCGTTCACCTTCGAGCAGCCACTGCGCACGCACGGTCGATTGCAAGGCGTCCCCCAGCGCCGCGGAGGCCTCACGGTCTTCCAGGTGCAAGCGAATCGCTCGGATCCAGTCTTGCGTCTCGTTACTCACCCGAGACAGCGGCAATACCTCGCCGCCGATAAACCCCGGCACCCGGCTGCAAATAACCGGATGCCCGCAGGCCGCGTGCTGCAAGACCCGCAGATCACCGGAACAGGCATTGCCCAGGTTTTGCGCCATCGGTACCAGTGCAAGATCAAGATTCAAGGCTGCCAGGGCCGCTGCCAACCCCTGCTGCGCAACACTTGGGTGCAGCTCCTTGAGATAAGGCTGCAATGACACGGGACAGTCGCCGAGCACCACCCACTCGACTTCATCAGCCAACGCCGGCAGCACCTCGGCCAGCAGTTGGGTATCCTTGCCGCCCAGTAAGCCCAACCGTGGCTTGGCCCCCATGCGACGCTTGCTTTGTACACGCCCCCACGTGGCCGGCAGAAGGGTTTCCAGTACACGGATGTCGTGGTGCTGGCCCTGTAGCAGTTCGGCCAGTGCAGGCGTGGGGACCAGCACCCGATCGGCCTGCAACATCCCGAACCGCAGACGCTCCAGCAGTTCATCGGCCGAGTAGTCGTCCTTCAACTCAATCTGCGGCAAGTAACCGTCCAGATCGTAGACCGTGAACGCCTTGGAAAACGCCCTCAGGCGTCTCAGTGCCAAGAGTCCGGCATCATTCAAAGGACGCTGCATCACCACGGTGGTCGGCGCCAGGCGCTCGATCTCCACTGGCAACAGCAAACTCGCTACAGCCGCGCCTTCGACCTGCCCCGCCTCAACCAGCGTGCTGAACGGCTGGACCAGTCGCGCGTATGCCGCCGACTGCTGTTCGGTGACGCAGACCAACACCCTTGGCACGCTGCCTTGTAGCGGATACCAGCACAGGTCGGTGTTTTCCCGCGTGAAACCCTCGCCAGCGCGCAGCGAAAAGTTGGCATTGTAAGTAGCATCGCGGGCCAGCTGCGGCAACCAGCGCGCAAGCAAGGCATCCTCCTGCTCAATGCTTGCATGAGTGTCTGGTTCGCGGTCCACCAACAATCGTGCATGAGGCGTCCAGACGTTCAGGTAACCGGCTTGTTGCAACTTCAGACACAGGTCAACGTGGGTCCAGGGCGCCAGCAGCGGGTCGTTATCGAAACCACCGGCCTCAAGGAATAGCCCTCGATCCAGCATCAGGCATTCGCCACCCACGGCCGAGCAGTTCTGCTCAAGGCCCAGCCGTCCCATATAACCCGGCGACTGGGACGGCAAGCCCGCAAAAGCCCTACCCACAGTCCCGCCCAGTCCCAACACGAGGCCAGCCTGGCATACGCGACCATCACTCTGGAGCAACTTGCCACCCACGGCGCCGACTTCTGGGCGCTGGGCGTGATTGAGCAACGCTTGCAGCCATCCGGACTCAAGCACGGCGCCATGGGCATCGAGCCAGACCAGATACTCACCGCGTGCCTCCTGTGCCGCTGCATTGCACATGGCCGCACGAGGCTGCCCCGGCATGAAACGCAGTACCTGGATACGGCCTTCGCCCATCTGTTCGACCAGCCCCAGCCACTCCAGCAATGCGGGTTCGTCGCCGCCCGGCTCGATCAGCAGGATCTCGTAGTCCACGGCATGGGTCTGCGTCAGCACACTTTCCAGGCAACGCTGGAAATGCGCTAACTGCCCTTCCAGGTAGACCAGAATACTCACCGAGGCCTGCCGCTCATGGCCATAGTCAATACGATAGCGGCCCGGCTCGTTCTCCAGCGCAATCGCTCGCGCCCGGCCATAACCACGCCCTTGCAGATGGGCATCAATGACCGCGCATTCATCCGCACAGTGAGACTGACGCACCTCGTCGGCGATCAACAGGGGTTCGCTGACGTGTCCGATACTCGCCATCCCACACTCGCTGATCAGGCGCAGTTGGTAGGCCAACTCGAAGGCACCACCGCAGTCATTATCAAAGCCACTAAAACCCACCAGAGCCTCGCGACGGTACAGCCAGTGGCGTGAAAGACCGGCCGGAAACGCCAGGAGCAGGTCCAGGTTCAGATCGGGCCGCAACGAAAGGTCAACCACGGCGCCGGTGCGCAGCGCCTCGTCGGCATATACCGCCAGGCAGCTGTCAGGCGCTTCAAGCAGATTCTGAGCCGTCACCAGCAGCCCGGCAGCGATGAACTCCGTCCCGGCCTCCACCAACATGACCCAATCGCTCTGGACGCCCTCAAGCAAGCTATTGATGGCTGCCGCCGGTTTGTCCGGATCACACGCCAACCACTGAACGTTGGCCCGCCCCGGGTCAGCGCTCCCGATCACGCACACATGGATGCGTTGATACAACTGTCGATCCAGACTGTCCAGGGTGTGCGCCAGCGCCAACTGATTGCCGTCATCACGGACCAGAACAGTGAAGGCAGGCGCCGCCGAGTCCGCCAACCGCTCATTGACCAGACGCAGTTGCTGCGCCGTCGGATAGCGTTTGCGCAACCAGTCAAGCACCCCCAGCCGGTTACCGGCCGCCTCACGAGCGGCAGTCGCCTGGGTTTTCGCAATAAACACGTCCAATTGCTGCCAGAAAGACGCGGTGCGCTCAACGTAACGATGCAAGGCGTCACCGATGCTCGCCCGGGCATGTTCCAACGGCTGCGGCTGATCGAGCATGGCAAAGCCGACGCTGCCGAAGAAACTGGTCTCGAGCAATGGCTGGTCGACGCCATGCCCCGGAATGAATATCACCGGACATCCGCACAGCACTGCCATTACGCAAGTCATCGACCACTCATAGCTGTACATCGCTTCCGCGCTGCGCAGCAGCTTGGCCAGCTCGGGCAGAGACAAGGGATTGGCCATGCTCAGCAGGCGGATATCGGCCGGCAGTTGCGAGTAGTCGATCTGCTCCAGGGGGTGACGGTTCTGGTAGAGATAATTTCCCTTGCGCTCGGCTGGGGCGCCCACCGCCGAGAACATTTCGATATCGATGGCTGGCAGACACAACAGGTCGCCGTCAGGGTCGCCACGGTGCTCAGCGAGCCGGGCGGCGTAATAGAAAAACAAATCAGTGGGCGCGGCGTCCATGCCTTTCCCCGTGAGGAACCCCTCGAAATTCAGGAGAAAACGCGCCACGACCGGACAGTTGAGTGGATTGCCGGGGAATACCTCGGGATAAACCGCAATCGGCACCTTGCCCGCTGCCTTGTGGCGCTGTTTGATTGTGGACGTGATCACCGGTGTCTTGAGGTCTGGATTGACCACTTCGGTACCGCAGATGTAGGCCTCACGTCCACTGAGGTTGAGCATATGGCAGAGGTAGTGCAGCGAGACAACGCCCGATGACGATTCACGGTAGGCAGGCGCGGCGAAGTAGTAAGGATGTTCAGGCTTGGCATACATCAGCCGCAGACGCGCCAGCGCCTGTTCGAGCGAATGAGCGTCCAGCTGCGCGAGGTTCGACATCGGGTGAAATCTCCAGAATCAAGTCAAAAAGGGTGTCACTGGCAAGCCCGCTCAGACAGCCCCTTTCTCCAGAAAAGCCGATGCATCCGCGCCGGTATTGAACAACAAGTCGATGACGCTGAGCGCATGCTGGAACTCGCCGTATAGCTGCGGATACTCGGGATAGCCGGCATAGCTCATGTACGAGACTGCGATCCCCTTGGCGGCGAACGCCGCTTCGTCGAGGTAGTGACTGGCTGCGGGTCCAGAGAGGTATTCGTTGGCCCCGAGGGCCTGGCAGAGATGGATCAGGCGTTCATTCTTGCCCTCTACGCGCCCCAGTTCTTCGGAACGGTGGAGCGGCGTATGGATGCCCAGTAGGGGGCACAAGCCGGCGATGAACAAATGGTTGATGCGAGTCAGATCGGTGAGGTCGGCAGCCTGCTCATAGAGCGCACGAATCGGCGCCTCCATCTGAGCGAAGCATGGGGCGCGCCGATAACTCCGCTCAATGGTCTTCCAGTGCGCGGCGGCCCAATCCGGGCTGGCCACCTGGACTTCGTTGATCAATTGTTCGAGACGGCCCTTGTTCTTGACCGGAATACTCAGCCAATGCTCACCCTGGGCGGTCTTGATCTTGTTGCGGTTGCGCCAGTCCCTCCGGGTGTACTGGACATCGTCAAACAGGACGAACGCATCGACGCTGCGGATCAGATCGAAATAGCCCTTCCAAGGGATGTAGTTCGACTGCACCACAGCTATTTTTTTTTGCATCCTGAGCCTCACGTACGCAGCCGAAACAAGGCCTCAGCCCTGTCAAAAAAACGCCACCTACTTTGAATAAGCGGGGGACAGCCCTGATGTAGCAAATCCCATACCAGGAAAAAACGCCCCCCTGCTAAGGCTCCGTCTTGCCCACTTCATACTCCCGCAACTTGTTGGCAATGGTGGTATGGGAAACCCCCAGCCGCTTGCCCAACTGTCGGCTGCTGGGGTGTTCGGAATACAGGCGTTCCAACACCGCCTTCTCGAAACGCCCGACGATCTCGTCCAGGTCACCTTCAAGGGAAAAATCGCCAAGGGGTTGGCGCACGCCATAGTCCGGCAGACGAATGTGTTCGGCCTTGACCGTGCCGCCGTCGCACAGCGAAACGGCCTGGAACAACACGTTTTCCAGCTGTCGGACGTTGCCCGGCCAATGGTAATGACTGAGACGATCCATCGCCGCCGGGGCCAGTTTCGGCAGCGCACAGCCAATCTGACGACTGGCTTGGTCAAGGAAATGCTCCACCAACGGAGTCAAGCCATCGAGGCATTCGCGCAGGGGCGGGATGTGCAGGGACAGGACGTTCAAGCGGTGGTACAGATCCTGGCGGAATTCCCCCCGTGCGCACAGTTCGGACAGATCCACCTGGGTCGCACAGATCACTCGCACATCCAGGTACACCTCTTCATCGCTGCCTACCCGACGGAAGCAACCGTCCTGCAGGAAGCGCAGCAGTTTCACTTGCAAGCGCGGGCTCATTTCCCCCACGCCGTCGAGAAACAGCGTCCCTCCGGCAGTGAGTTCCAACAGGCCGAGCTTGCCTTCGGCACGCGCACCTTCGAAGGCGCCGGGGCCGTAGCCGAACAGCTCGGTCTCGGCCATCGACTCCGGCAACCCCGCGCAGTTGAGCGCCATCAATGGCGACTGCCCCCGAGGGCCCGCCAGGTGGCAGGCACGGGCCAGCAATTCCTTGCCGGTGCCGGTTTCACCTTCGATCAAGAGCGGCGCGTCCAACGGCGCCATGCGCCGGGCCTCGCGGACCACGGCAGCCATGACTTTGGAACTCTGGAAAATACTGTCGAAGCCCCGCAGTTCCTGCTTGCGGACATTATAGATACGCTCGCCGACTCGGTCGGCGCGGTGCAGGGTCAGGACTGCGCCGGCCATGGCTTCGCTGTCGTCGTGTTCCGATTGCAGCGGGGCGATGTCGGCCAGGAACACATCGCCCTTGACCTTCACCCGCAGCCCGTTGATGCGCGATTGATTGGCCCGCACCAGTTCCGGCAAGTCGAAATCCTCGGCATACCGGGACAACGGAATCCCCGGCACCTCGTCCACCCGCACCCCGAGCAACTGCGCCGCCGCCCGGTTGGCCGCGACGATGGAACCGCCCATGTCGATGGACAGCACCGGAAACTCCAGGGCGCCGAGCAAGGCATTGAGCTCCATATGCCGACGCTCGCTGGGCATCAGCCCTACGCGCTTGACGCCAAAGACGCCGGCGATGCCCTCGAATTTCGGCCGCAGCGCCTGGAATTGGATATTGATCAGGTTCGGACAGTGCAGATAGATCGCATTGCCGTGCTCGCCACCCACTTCGCCCCGGGCGACGTTGATGCCGTATTCCACCAGCAGGTTGAGGATGTCCCGCAGGATACCGATGCGGTTCTGGCAATGGACTTTGATGCGCATAAAAGGCTCGAAGAGTAGGGAAAGGCTTCCTCGCCACCAGCCTTTTCTGCCTGGCAGCGCAAATAGTCGTCAAGATTATGTGACAGTCGTAGGCTGATTCCCACCCTGAAATCTCGATACCTTCTGATCACGGCCGAACACGTAAAGAAAACCTTACGATTTTTCATCCAAGCGCCTGCCTCACCCGCCATCGCCCTGCTGTGCTTCCGCCTGCTCCGAGTTATCTCTAATGCATCGCTGGACATAACAAAAAACAGCTTTCTCCGGTCCGAACGCCGAAGAAAAAACAGCAGGAGAGCAGCATGAAGCAGACGCAATACGTGGCCCGTGAGCCCGATGCGCAAGGTTTTATCCACTACCCCGCCGAAGAACATGCGGTGTGGAACACGCTGATCACCCGCCAGCTGAAAGTCATCGAAGGCCGCGCGTGCCAGGAGTACCTGGACGGTATCGACAAGCTGGGCCTGCCCCACGACCGCATTCCGCAACTGGGGGAAATCAACAAGGTTCTGGGCGAGACCACGGGCTGGCAAGTCGCCCGGGTGCCAGCATTGATCCCCTTCCAGACCTTTTTCGAATTGCTCGCCAGCAAACAGTTTCCGGTCGCCACCTTCATTCGCACCCGTGAAGAACTGGACTACCTGCAAGAGCCCGACATTTTCCACGAGATCTTCGGCCACTGCCCGTTGCTGACCAACCCCTGGTTCGCCGAATTCACCCACACCTACGGCAAGCTCGGCCTGCAGGCATCCAAGGAAGAGCGCGTCTACCTGGCGCGCCTGTACTGGATGACCATCGAATTTGGCCTGGTGGACACGCCACAGGGCCGACGCATCTACGGCGGCGGCATCCTCTCGTCGCCCAGGGAAACCGTGTACTGCCTGTCGGACGAACCGGAACATCAGCCTTTCGATCCGCTGGAAGCCATGCGCACACCGTATCGCATCGACATCCTTCAACCTCTGTACTTTGTGCTTCCCGAACTCAAGCGCCTGTTCGAGCTGGCCCATGAAGACATCATGAGCCTGGTCAAACGCGGCCGGGAGCTGGGCCTGCACGCCCCCAAATTTCCGCCGAAAGCCGCCTGAATGGCGTTTTTTGATCTCAAGTGAGTCTGTTGCACCCCGCCGCTTTGCTTTAGCGTGGGTGCCATCGACGTTTTCCAAATATTCGATCCAGGTACACACCATGAACACTCTGAACCAAGCCCATTGCGAAGCCTGCCGTGCCGACGCCCCGCAGGTCAGCGACGAAGAACTGCCGGTACTGATCAAGCAGATCCCGGACTGGAACATCGAAGTGCGCGACAGCATCATGCAGCTGGAAAAGGTCTTCCTGTTCAAGAATTTCAAACATGCGCTGGCATTCACCAATGCCGTCGGTGAAATCTCCGAGGCCGAAGGCCACCACCCTGGCCTGCTCACCGAATGGGGCAAAGTCACCGTGACCTGGTGGAGCCACTCCATCAAGGGCCTGCACCGCAACGATTTCATCATGGCCGCTCGCACCGATGAAGTGGCCAAGACTGCCGAGGGCCGCAAGTAATGCATTTCGACGCCATCGGCCGGGTGCCCGGCGACCCGATCCTGGGCTTGATGGAGGCCTACGGGGCGGACAGCAACCCGAGCAAGTTCGACCTGGGCGTGGGCGTCTACAAAGACGCCCAGGGCCTGACACCAATTCTCGAATCGGTGAAGCGGGCCGAACAGCGGCTGGTGGAGCGCCAGGTCACCAAGACCTACATCGGGGGTCATGGCGATGCGGCATTCGGCCAGTTGATCAACGCGTTGGTGCTGGGCGCCGGCTCGTCGCTGATCGCGGAGAAACGCGCCGGCGCCACCCAGACTCCGGGAGGCACCGGGGCCTTGCGCCTGAGCGCCGACTTTATCGCCCAGTGCCTGCCGGGCCGTGGCGTCTGGTTGAGCAATCCGACCTGGCCGATCCACGAAACCATCTTTGCTGCTGCGGGCGTCAAGGCCAGTCATTACCCTTACGTGGGCAGCGACAACCGCCTGGATTTCGAGGCGATGCTGACAACCCTCGAACAGGCGCCGGCAGGCGATGTGGTGCTGTTGCATGCCTGCTGCCACAACCCCACCGGCTTCGACCTGTCTCACGACCAATGGCGACAGGTATTGGAGGTGGTGCGCAGCCGCGAACTGCTGCCGCTGATCGACTTCGCCTATCAGGGCTTTGGCGATGGACTGGAACAGGACGCCTGGGCGGTCCGGCTATTTGCCGATGCGTTGCCGGAAGTCCTGGTGACCAGCTCCTGCTCGAAGAACTTCGGCCTGTACTGCGACCGTACCGGCGCGTTGATCGTCTGCGCCCGCGATGCGGACAAGCTGGTGGATGTGCGCAGTCAATTGGCGAACATCGCCCGCAACCTGTGGTCGACACCACCGGATCATGGCGCAGCGGTGGTAGCGACCATCCTGGGCGATGCACAACTCAAAAGCCTGTGGGCCAATGAGGTCGAGAACATGCGACTGCGTATCGCGCAGTTACGCAACGGGCTGCTGGAGGCCCTGGAGCCCCATGGTTTACGGGAGCGCTTCGCCCACATCGGCGTGCAGCGTGGAATGTTTTCCTACACCGGCTTGAATCCGGAACAGGTCAGGCAACTGCGTGAGCGCCACAGCGTGTACATGGTTGGCACCGGCCGGGCCAACGTGGCCGGCATCGACGCCACGCGCCTGGACTTGCTGGCCGGGGCGATTGCGGACGTCTGCAAATAAGCTCGAACGACGGGCAACCTATAGGAGCAAAGCTTGCTCGCGATAGCGCTGGACCGGCCGAGATGGATGTCGACTGACCTGCCAGATCGCGAGCAAGCTTTGCTCCCACAGGTAGCCCTGACGGACCTACGCCCCCGTCCACTCACTGACGAATTCAGCGGTATCCACCTTCTGCGCCGTGCGGGCTTCTTTCTGCGGCGTGCCCAGGTAGAGGAAACCGATCACCTCTTCGCCAACCTCCAGCCCAAGCCTTTCGGCTACATGCGGCGAATAGGCCAACTCCCCCGTGCGCCAGACGCCGCCAACGCCCTGGGCATACGCCGCCAGCAGAATGGCGTGGGCAGCGCAACCGGCCGCCAGCAACTGCTCGGACTTGGGAACCTTGAAATGGTCCTGCAAACGAGCGATCACCACCACGACCAGTGGTGCGCGCAATGGGCCATTGAGGGCCTTTTCCACCACCGCCTCGGGCACCAGCGGATCATTGAAGCGCGCCGCTTCGGCCAGCAGCTCGCCCATGCGATAACGGGCTTGTCCTTCAACCGTCAGGAAACGCCATGGCCGCAACTGGCCGTGATCCGGAGCGCGCATCGCAGCCGCGAACATGACTTCCCGTTGTTCGGGCGTGGGCGCCGGCTCCATCAGGCGTGGAACGGAAACACGATTGAGCAATACGTCGAGCGCCTGCATCGGGCACCTCCCTGGAAAAATGTCCGACTATTCTAGTGGCTGCACGGCCAGTCCGTCAGCGCAAATTCCGATGCCAGGTTTCTACCCGCCGCAAGCGCCCGGAGGGGTTGGTTTACAGGAAGCTTGTCGTAGGTAGAATGGCGCCCTTCCCTTTCAGCCCGAGCGGATTTCATGGCGTTGCCGACCCTGCGGATCATTGGTTTCATCATCGGCATCTTCCTGATCACCCTGGCGATCTTCATGGTCGTGCCCATGGTCACCCTGCTGATCTTCGAGCGCACGGGCGATCTGCCGTCGTTCCTCTGGTCGAGCATGATCACCTTCGTCGCCGGCCTGGCGCTGGTGCTGCCCGGGCGCCCTGAACACATCCATCTGCGTCCCCGGGACATGTACCTGCTGACCGTCAGCAGCTGGCTGGTGGTGTGTATCTTCGCGGCGCTGCCTTTCCTGCTGACCCAACACATCAGTTATACGGATTCGTTCTTCGAAAGCATGTCGGGGATCACCGCCACCGGCGCTACGGTCCTGAGCGGACTGGACAGCATGTCTCCCGGCATCCTGATGTGGCGCTCGCTGTTGCACTGGCTTGGCGGCATCGGCTTCATCGGCATGGCCGTGGCGATCCTGCCGCTGCTGCGCATCGGCGGCATGCGGCTGTTCCAGACCGAGTCGTCGGACCGTTCGGAAAAAGTCATGCCCCGTTCCCACATGGTGGCCCGGCTGATCGTAGCGTCATACGTCGGCATCACCATTCTTGGAACCCTGGCGCTCTGGTGGGCGGGAATGAGCCCGTTCGACGCCGTCAACCATTCGATGTCGGCGATCTCCACCGGCGGGTTTTCCACCTCGGACCTGTCCCTGGCCAAATGGACCCAACCGGCGGTGCACTGGGTCGCCATCGTCATCATGATCCTCGGCAGCCTGCCATTCGCCCTGTATGTCGCCACGTTGCGCGGCCATCGCCGTGCGCTGATCAAGGACCAGCAGGTCCAGGGGCTGATCGGGGTACTGCTGGTGACCTGGCTGGTGCTCGGCACCTGGTACTGGGCGACCACCGACCTGCACTGGCTGGACGCGCTGCGGCACGTGGCGCTGAACGTGACGTCCATCGTCACCACCACCGGTTTCGCCCTGGGGGACTACAGCCTCTGGGGCAATTTCTCGCTGATGCTGTTCTTCTACCTGGGCTTCGTTGGCGGCTGCTCGGGCTCGACGGCCGGCGGAATCAAGATCTTCCGTTTCCAGGTCGCCTATATCCTGCTGCGGGCCAACCTGATGCAACTGATCCACCCGCGAGCGGTGATCAAGCAGAAATACAACGGTCACCGCCTCGACGAGGAAATCGTGCGGTCGATCCTCACGTTCTCGTTCTTCTTCGCCATCACCATCTGCGTGATCGCCCTGTTGCTGTCATTACTGGGCGTGGAGTGGATGACCGCACTGACCGGCGCGGCCAGCACGGTGTCCGGTGTCGGTCCGGGCCTGGGGGAAACCATTGGCCCGGCCGGCAATTTCGCGCCGCTGCCAGATGCGGCGAAGTGGATCCTGTCGGGCGGCATGTTGCTGGGGCGGCTGGAAATCATCACGGTGTTCGTGTTGTGCATTCCGGCGTTCTGGCGTCACTGACCGGCTTGGCAGTCTTCGCCGCCCGGTATTCGCCGGGCGTGACGTTGAACCAGCGGCGAAAGGCGCGAAAAAAATTGCTCGGATCGGCAAACCCGAGCAGATAGGCGATCTGCAACAACGTCATGGTCGGCTGCGCCAGGTACTGCTCGGCCAGTTCGCGGCGGGTGTCGTCGAGCAGGCTCTGGAAACTGGTGCCCTCTTCCTGCAGCCGCCGCTGCAAAGTGCGCTGGGACAGATGCAGCGCCTGGGCCACC
>Ga0209795_10001165_pt1 | contig 16937 bp, 20 predicted proteins | sample AgamicOrMarz_FD_187166 | JGI IMG/M metagenome (GOLD analysis project Ga0209795, IMG submission 187166) | Agave microbial communities from Guanajuato, Mexico - Or.Ma.rz (SPAdes) (version 2) | ecosystem: Host-associated > Plants > Phyllosphere > Phylloplane/Leaf | place: Guanajuato, Mexico...
ACGGCTTACCAAAAGATGGCCCGCCAATGACCGGCTGGCAGCAGCTGCGGGTGTTTATTTTCGGCGTGTTTGAGCTGCTGGTGTGGATGAAAAAATTTAAGGCGCAGGTGAAGAAGTAATTTGCGCACGTTCGCCCGGCGGAGCGCTACGCTGGGCAAACACTCGATTGCAGTCAATGCTGCAACACGCCATCCAGCTCGTCTTTCAATTTTTGCACATCTTCAGAGGGTTTTGTTTTCCGTACGTATTTCAACTGTTCGCAAATCGATTCGGTGCGTGTGAAATATGCGCCTGAAACAGGACCAAGAGCCTGACATAAGACATAGTGGGTTCCAAGCGGATAAAAAAGGACGATAAAAGAAAGAATATTGCCAATGACAAAACCTGCGCCCATACAATGATACCCAATAGTGATCCCTTTGCTGTAACATTTAGGAGGCACCATATCTTTCGTAAAGGCTACGTATGCTATTGATAACGTAAAACAACACAAAACCGGAAAGGTAAGCAAGAGAAAAAAGGAACCCCAAAAAAAATAAACGATGCTTCTGGAGGTAAGGAGGTCGGTGATATCGGGTACGCTCGCTTCGTAAAACCCCCAGGCTATGCATCCAAAAAAGCTTACGCTAAAGAAGAGCTGGCATCTTAATTTAATTTTATCAAAATTTATTTTTATGCTCATATTAATAACCCCCAGGGTATAGCATAGGGTCATAGCCCAGGCTATGCATATTCCACTCTGCAATTTTTTGTCGCTCCCTCATTCCCTGCCTAATGCAATTAATAAGTCTGTCTGATAGCTTTTTGTTCACATCCACAGTATTCAAACCCCAGGCAACGAAGCAACCTAATGCAACAACAGTAACTATTCCCCCCCAAACCGGAACAGCCGCGCTCGCCAAAAAAAAGGGGATAACCCTTGCCATAATCTTTCCTTTAACCCTCATTACAAAAATAGTCACAATCACTTTAGCCACGTCCATCGTCACATTTCCCAGGAATGATGCAACATCATTCTCGGATTTAAAGATCAACTCTATCAATCGCCAGCATTCAGAAAACCAGATGCAGAACCGTGCCCCTGACACAATACCATTTTGAAATCCGGCACTTCCAATACCCACCTCAAGGACTTTGGGATGATTAATTCGATAACGGGTTCCGTTAAGAATGCGTCGCAGAGAAGAATAGCCCGTAATCTTTATATACATCTTCCCCTGATAAGCATATTGCGTTGATTTAATTCCAAGGCCTTTCAATGTGAAGACAATCTTTCCGGAGTGTTGATAAGAAAAAAACTTTGACAGGTTACGGGTCGCAGAAAATGTGTCTTTGATATTACCGGCATACGTAGTGGAGAAACTGACGGCTTTGCTGCGCAATAAATCCTCTATCACATACTGAGCCTCTTCTGGGGTGAGGAGCATGATGTGTTTTACCTTATTCGTAAGACTTTCTTTTAGGGCGCTCATTTCGATTTCGACATTTTGCACATCATGCCAGTTATTTCCCCTGAGAATATCTTCACGATGATTCCTTATCCAGTCTGAATAATTATCCATGGTTATTCCTTAGAAAACTTGTTCTTCCCAGAGGCTATAGGCGCTGGTTCCCGCAATATGGTGTTCCCAGTTAATAGATTCATATGACAGCTCAATAATCTCTTCAGGCTGCCCCTTGCTGTCATCAATGACGTGAGGGACCTGCAGATGGATGCTTGAAATTCTGGCATTGAGCAGTTTAAGTAAATAGTAACACTCATTTAAACCAGACGGGTTGGTGCGGTAAAAACTAAATTCGCAGTCCAGTACTTCATTTTCGCAGATAGCTTTACCCAACAACGGTGAGGATTTATCTAAAGGCTTAACAAACGTAAGGCACTGGTGGTTCACATTCAGTGCCCGGCTCAATCCGTGATTTACAGTCATGACCATAATTTGGTCGCGATGGCCTGACTGCGATTTATTTCCAATTGAATCTAAAGAAGCACACCCAGCAGAAATGAGCCCTTGATTTCGCCCTTGTAAAGTTAGCCATATTATATTTGCCATGTGAATTCCTTTTTCTCCACACACACTATATTTATATGCCAGTGACAATTTGCATTAACAGGATATCCAATAAAATTAATTAGAAGCGTGATGTGAACGATATTTTTTAGCCATGTCAAAAAGCAGCTAACAGTGTTAACTCATTTAAATATAAACATCATTTATAATTAAATAGAATTATATAAGTTATTTGAATTTTATTTAGTCACGAGAGCAAAAAACCGAGTTCCCCCCGGCATTACTCGTCATGCCTGAACCCTTCAAATCGCGACCCTTTGTAACTCAGCACTCCTTTCTCCCCCACCGTCAGCTGATGATACTGCTTCGCGTCCAGCCGAAACGTCATCTCCATGCCGCCCTGTTCAGGTTTAAAGCTTGCCTCGTAGCGCATCGCACTGCCGGCTGGCGTCACCTGCTGCTGACGCGAACGGCGTTCATTGAGGGGTTTCTCTCGCTTGTTGCTCACCACGACGCGTTTCTGCGCCAGCGGCGCGGCGTCGTTATCGACCTTTTCGCGCCGCTGCTGCACAAAACGAAACGAGGCGGCGATCGCGATGATCGCCACCACGATGATGAAAAAAAGCGGCATCTTGCTCATTGTTGAATCCCATAAGATTATGCGGAAATCAGGATACCCTGCCTTCCCCGGCATTGCCAAACGGTCGCCCGCGTCACTACACTGGATAAGAAACTGATTATTCAGTCGCAACAGATACAGGGAGTTTATATGCTTTGGTCATTTATCGCTGTCTGTCTTTCCGCATGGCTTTTCGTCGATGCGTCTTATCGCGGGCCTACCTGGCAACGCTGGTTGTTTAAACCGCTCACGTTACTGCTTTTGCTTCTGCTTGCCTGGCAAGCCCCTATGTTTAGCGCCGTGAGCTATCTGGTGCTCGCCGGTCTGTGCGCCTCGTTGATCGGGGATGCGTTAACGCTACTTCCGCGCCAGCGTCTGCTGTACGCCGTGGGTGCGTTCTTCCTGTCACATCTGCTCTACACCATCTACTTTGCCAGCCAGATGACGCTGTCATTCTTCTGGCCGCTGCCGCTGGTGTTGCTGGTAGTGGGTGCGCTGCTTATTGCAGTGATCTGGACGCGCCTTGAAGAGATGCGTATGCCGGTGTGTACTTTCATCGCGATGACGCTGGTCATGGTGTGGCTGGCGGGCGAACTCTGGTTCTTCCGTCCTACGGCGCCTGCGATGTCGGCTTTCTTTGGTGCGGCGTTGCTGCTTGTCGGGAACGTTGTCTGGCTGGGTAGCCATTATCGTCGTCGCTTCCGGGCGGATAACGCCATCGCTGCGGCCTGCTATTTTGCCGGACACTTCCTGATTGTCCGTTCACTCTATATTTAAATAGCGCTTGACTCTGGAGTCGACTCCAGAGTGCATACTGCGGTTAATGAGAAAGTTATCATTTACCGGAGAGTGCCATGTCGACTCCAGATATTCCAAAAAAAGCGCCGCAATTCTCGACACTTAAGCTGAATCCCGTCGCGGCGAAAGCGCCCTGCTGCTGTGACAAGGCCTGTGAAACCCCACCCGAAACGCTGCCGGAAACGGGCATTCGCTTTAGCTGGATCGTCAACGGCATGGACTGTGCAGCCTGTGCGCGTAAAGTTGAAAACGCCGTTAAACAGGTTGCGGGCGTTCGCCACGTTCAGGTTTTATTCACCACTGAAAAATTGGTCGTCAGTGCGGATACCGACGTGAGCAAGCAGGTGGAAGCCGCCGTCAGCCAGGCGGGCTACAGCCTGCGTAGCGAAACGGCCCCTCCTGAAAAAAGCGCCCCGCTGCGGGAAAACCTGCCCCTTATTACGCTTATCGTCATGATGGCGCTGAGCTGGGGTCTGGCTCAGTTCAGCGCTTCGCTGGGTAATATGGCCTTTATCGCCACCACGCTGGTCGGGCTTTTCCCTGTCGCCCGTCAGGCGCTGCGCCTGATGAAAAGCGGCAGCTGGTTCGCCATTGAAACGCTGATGAGCGTGGCGGCGATCGGGGCGCTGTTTATCGGTGCCACGGCAGAAGCCGCGATGGTCTTGCTGCTCTTTCTGATTGGGGAGCGCCTTGAGGGCTGGGCCGGCAGCCGGGCACGAAAAGGCGTGAGCGCGTTGATGGCGCTGAAACCGGACACCGCCACGCAGGTTGTCAACGGCGAACGTAAAACGGTTGAGATTCAGGCTTTACGCCCGGGCGATATCATCGAAGTGGCCGCAGGCGGACGTCTGCCCGCCGACGGCGCATTGCTCAGCGACTATGCCAGTTTTGATGAAAGCGCCTTAACCGGAGAATCAATCCCGGTGGAACGCGCCGCGGGCGAAAAAGTGCCCGCCGGCGCCACCAGCGTCGATCGTCTGGTGCAGTTCAGAGTCGTCTCCCGGCCAGGTGAAAGCGCCATCGACAGGATCCTTACGCTGATTGAAGAAGCGGAAGAGCGCCGCGCCCCCGTCGAGCGTTTTATTGACCGCTTTAGCCGGATCTATACCCCCGTTATTATGCTGATTGCCCTGCTGGTGGCCGTTATCCCACCGCTGCTCTTTGGCGGAACATGGGATGCATGGATTTATAAGGGATTGACCCTGCTGCTGATTGGCTGTCCCTGCGCACTGGTGATCTCCACCCCTGCGGCCATTACCTCTGGCCTTGCCGCCGCCGCGCGACGCGGTGCGTTGATAAAAGGGGGCGCGGCGCTGGAGCAACTGGGCCAGGTGAAACAGGTCGCATTCGATAAAACCGGCACGCTGACCGTTGGTCAGCCGCAGGTGACGGGGATTTATCCTCACACTGTCAGCGAGGAGGCCCTCCTTGCGCTGGCCGCGGCGGTAGAGCAAGGCTCCACCCACCCGTTAGCCCAGGCCATCGTGCGGGAAGCGCAGCGCCGCGGGTTAGCGATTCCGGAGGCCACCTCCCAGCGCGCACGGGTGGGTTCGGGCATAGAGGCCCTCGTTGACGGGAAGACCGTATTGATTTGCGCCGCCGATAAGTTTGCGGATAACGCCTTTAGCCAGCAGATCCCTACGCTGGAAGCGTCCGGGCAAACGGTGGTCCTGGTGGCGCAGGAGAATGCGGTGATGGGGCTTCTGACGCTCCGCGATACGCTGCGTCAGGATGCGCGGGAAGCGATCGACGCCCTGCATCAACTGGGCATTCAGGGGGTGATCCTGACCGGCGATAACCCGCGTGCCGCCGCCGCGATTGCCGACGAGCTGGGATTGTCGTTCAAAGCCGGACTCTTACCCGCCGATAAGGTGAACGCGGTGACGGAGCTCAACCAGCAAGCGCCGCTGGCGATGGTGGGTGACGGCATTAACGATGCGCCCGCCATGAAAGCGGCAACTATCGGGATTGCCATGGGAAGCGGAACGGACGTCGCGCTGGAAACCGCCGACGCGGCGCTGACGCACAACCGCCTGACCGGGCTGGCGCAAATGATTAGCCTGGCGCGGGCGACGCACGCCAATATCCGGCAAAACATTGCGATTGCACTGGGCCTGAAAGGAATTTTTCTGGTTACCACCCTGCTCGGGATAACCGGACTGTGGCTGGCCGTTCTGGCAGATACCGGCGCGACGGTGCTGGTGACGGCGAACGCGCTGCGGCTGCTGCGTCGCCGGTAAAACAGCCCGGCACGGCGTGCTCGCCGTGCCGGGCTTTCACTTATGAAACCCTGGTCGGGGTATCTCTTTTATTGCATCCCTAAAATACCCGGCAACCACAGCGAGATCGCCGGAATATAAGTCACCATCCCTAGCACGACCAGCAGCATGGCATAAAACGGCAACATGGCCCGCACCACGGTTTCAATCTGCTGTTTACTGACCGCACTGGCTACGAACAGCACCGAGCCGACCGGCGGGGTGATCAATCCAATCCCCAGATTCACCATCATGATCATGCCGAAATGCACCGGATCGATACCCAGTGAGTTGGTCACCGGCAGCAAAACGGGCGTCAGGATCAATATGATCGGCGCCATGTCCATCAGCGTGCCAATCAGCAGCAGCATGATGTTGAGATACATGAGGATCACATACTTGTTGTCCGACAACGAGGTAAAGAACTCGGTGATTCGCGTCGGCAACTGCATGTAGGTCATCACGGCGCCAAAGGCTGCGGCAAAGCCAATCAGGATCATGACGATCGTGACCGTTTTCACCGTCCGGCACATGAGCTTCGGCAGTTCATTCCACTTGTAATCGCGATAGATAAACATGGTGACGAAAAAGGCCCACAGGCAGGCGACCGCCGCCGATTCCGTGGCGGTGAAAATTCCCGTTAAGATGCCGCCAAGAATAATCACCACCGTCATCAGTCCCCACAGCGCATCAAGGAAGATTTTCAGCGCCTGCTTAAAGGGGATTCTTTCTCCTTTCGGATAACCACGCTTATGAGCAAACCCCAGGCACATCACCATCAGGCTGACACCCAATAGCAAACCTGGCAGCACGCCGGCAATAAACAGCGTGGCGATAGAGACCGTCCCGCCCGCCGCCAGGGAGTAAATCACCGAGTTATGGCTTGGCGGAATCAAAATCGCCTGCACCGAACCGCTGGCCGTCACCGCGGCCGCATACTCGCGGGGATAACCCTTTTTCTCCATTTCCGGGATCATCACGCTACCGATAGAGGCCGTGTCGGCCACCGATGAACCGGAAATCGCGCCGAAAAAGGTCGATGCGACAATGTTCACCAGCGACAGTCCGCCGCGAATAAACCCAACGAAGATATAGGCAAAATTGACCAGCCGCCGTGCAATTCCCCCTTCGGCCATGATCGCGCCGGCAAGGATAAAGAACGGGATCGCCAGCAGGGTGAATTTATTGACCCCGCTGGTAATCTGGATCATCAACGCCTCCAGAGGCAGTTCGATCCACAATGCGCCAACGACCGCGCTTAACCCTACGGCGAAAGCCACCGGCATACCCACCGCCAGCAACACGGCGAGGGTGAATAACAATACAAAGGCATCCATTGTTCACCCCTAGGCATGGTTGCCGATCATGACGATCGGTCGATTTTCCTGCGAGCCAAACAGCAGGCGCTCGAGGACAAACAGGATCAATATGGCTGAACCTATCGGCAGCGGCAGATAGCTCTCCCCGGAAGTGAGAATCGGGAATTCCGCCACCGGCTGCTCCCACAGCTCAACGCAAAGCCAGAAGCTGTACCAGAACATCAGCCCGGAAATCAGCAGCATCAGCAGATCTACCAGACGGGCGCACAGGTATTTAAGGCTTGCAGGCAAGCGATCCGTGAGCATATTCACCGCAATGTGCGATCCGGCGCGGTAGCTGACCGCCGCGCCGATAAACGTGAAAGTCACCATGCAGATGATGGCGATAGGCTCCGGCCAGGATTCTCCGCGATTGAGCACGTAGCGCGAGAAAATGCCAATCGGTATCACGATGGTCATGACTAATAGCGACACGCCCGCCACCGCCATGGCGAGCAGGTACAGGCGGTCCATCCACTTCAGGTAGCGTTCGGACATACGTCCTCCACGGAGCGCAAGTTACTTGACGTCAGCGATGGCTTTCATTAGATCCTGATGCTTGTCGCCATACTGGGCGCGCACCGGCTCTGTCGCCTTGATAAACACGGACTTATCGATTTCATGGAATTGCACGCCGCCCGCCTTCATTTTTTCCAGCGCCTGTTGGTTGTAAGCGTTCCACAGGGTGCGTTGTTCAAGCTGCGCTTCGTGCGCCAGCGTCAGAATTTTTTTCTGCTCATCCGCGCTGAGTTTGTCCCATTTCACTTTTGAATAAAGCAGCATTTCCGGCGTGATAAAGTGGCCGCTGAGCGTGTAATTTTTGGCAACCGGCATGTAGTTGTGAGCAACAAATGTCGGCGGGTTATTCTCCGCACCGTCGATCACGCCGGTCTGCATCCCGCTATACACTTCGCTCACGCCCATTGCCACGGCGTTCGCGCCCATTGCCTTCAGCGTCGCCAGCGCGACCGGGCTGCCCTGCACGCGAATTTTCATGCCTTTTAAATCTTCCGGTTTCACGACAGGGTTTTTAGTAATCAGGTTACGGGTGCCGGAATCCATCCAGCCCAGGAACACCAGGCGGGATTTAGGATTCGCCGTCAGTTTTTCGCCGATCTCCTTGCCGATATCGCCGTCGATCACTTTGTGCATATGGTCTTCATCGCGGAAGACATACGGCAGCGTAAAGACTTCAATATCCGGCAGGATGGCGGCAACCGGCGCCATAGAGACGCGAATAATATCAATAGCCCCCATTTGCGCCTGCTCAATCATCTGCTTCTCATCACCGAGCACGCCGCCGGGAAACACTTTGATCTCCAGCTTGCCGTCGGTTTGTTGCTTGAGTTTTTCACCCATGTTCTGAACGGCGACTACGTTTGGATAACCCTCAGGATGGACATCCGCGGCTTTAATAGTTTGAGCAGAAACAGATGCAGCAATAGCAGAGAGGCACAGCGCAGCCAGTAACGGCTTGAGTGTCGTTTTCATCGGGTGAACTCCAGGGTAGTGAGATAAGCGTTAAAACGTCGTTTTATTTTTCCGCTTAAAAACTAGACTACGGTCTGGAAAGGAGAGGTGAAGCGCCTCACAAAAAAACGCTAAAATTTGAAACGATGGTTTGATTTCGTTAATGGCGTCACGCAAGACGAAAATAATTAAGGGTGAAAGCCGCCCCCCAGCAGGTAGCCATACCCATACAGCACTACCATCACGCTCACTGAGAGCGAACAGATCGTGGTAACGAAGCGTGAGGCGAGTGTGGTGTCGATCCGCATGAAACGAAGGGCGAAAAAAAGCCCGGCGCCATTCATAATGGGGGCTGCCAGTAAGGTTAAGGCGTCATTCAGTGCAAAGCTTAACAACGTTATCCAGCCAATCAGGGATAACGCCAGGGGCATAAACGTTCTCATTTACAGCCTTCCTTTGCCTGTTGGAAAGAGAGAAACCTAACCCTTACGAATCAAATACCGATACGGCAGCCCTGCCGTCTCCTGCGCCACCAGCTCGTGTTCCATAAAGGTACAGAACCCGGGGATATCGCGCGTGGTTGCCGGATCGTCGGCAATAATCAGCAGCGTTTCGCCCGTTTGCATGGTGCGCACGGTTTTGCGCACCATCATGACAGGCTCGGGGCAACGCAGGCCCTGCGCATCAAGAGTGTGGTCTGGGCTGGAGAACAGGTCAGTCATTGTCTTCTCGTTCATGTAAAAATCGGCTGTAGTTTACGCCCCGGCGTCGTCAATGCAAACCAGGTTAACGATTGCGTGAAAATCAACCATTGCAAAGCATGATGAAAGCAGTATCATGCAGCCGTTTTCTGAATCCGGGCCATTAAGACAGGCAACTAAAATCGCCTTACAGGCCAGGTTCATATTGGGTTCCCTCACCCCAACATTTAAAAAGGTCACAATATGACGTCGTTCTCTCAATCGCAGCGCGTAAAAGCGTTGTTCTGGCTTTCGCTTTTCCATTTGCTGGTGATCACCTCCAGTAACTACCTGGTGCAGTTGCCGATCTCTATTTTCGGTTTCCACACGACCTGGGGCGCGTTTAGCTTTCCCTTTATCTTCCTCGCAACCGATCTGACCGTGCGCATCTTTGGCGCGCCGCTGGCCCGTCGCATTATCTTTGCCGTGATGTTGCCTGCGTTGTTCATCTCGTACGTAATCTCCTCCTTGTTTTATATGGGGAGCTGGCAGGGCTTTGAGGCGCTGCTCAGTTTTAACCTGTTTGTCGCCCGTATTGCCGCCGCCAGTTTTATGGCCTATGCGCTGGGGCAGATCCTGGACGTACACGTCTTTAACCGCCTGCGGCAGAATCACCTCTGGTGGATGGCCCCCACCGCATCGACGCTGTTTGGCAACATCAGCGATACGCTGGCGTTCTTCTTTATCGCCTTCTGGCGCAGCCCGGATGCCTTTATGGCCGAACACTGGATGGAAATCGCGCTGGTAGATTACTGCTTTAAGGTGCTCATCAGCATCGTCTTCTTCCTGCCGATGTATGGCGTGTTGCTGAATATGTTGCTGAAAAGACTGGCAGATAAATCTGAAAACTCAGCATTGCAGGCAGGTTAAGGGTTCGCCTTATCAGTTGTGATAAGATGGATGAATGAGCCGTTATGGCCGTTTATCGAAAGGAAGATGTCAATGCGCAATCTGGTTAAATATGTCGGGATTGGCCTGCTGGTCGTGGGGCTTGCCGCGTGTGATAACAGCGATACAGCAACCCCTGTTCAGGGCGCGTCTGCTGAAAGCAATGCGACCGGTCAGCCCGTCAATCTGATGGATGGCAAACTCAGTTTCTCTCTGCCGGCGGATATGACCGACCAGAGCGGTAAGCTGGGTACTCAGGCTAACAATATGCACGTCTATTCCGATGCGACGGGGCAGAAAGCGGTGATTGTGATTGTCGGCGACGACACCACCGAAGAGTTAAGCGTGCTGGCGAAGCGTCTGGAAGATCAACAGCGCAGCCGTGACCCGCAGCTGCAGGTCGTGACCAACAAAGCTATCGAACTGAAGGGCCACACCCTGCAACAGCTGGACAGCATTATCTCCGCCAAAGGCCAGACCGCGTACTCCTCTGTGGTGCTGGGTAAAGTGGATAACAAACTGCTGACCCTGCAAATTACGCTGCCTGCGGACGATCAGCAGAAAGCACAGGCCACGGCAGAAAACATCATTAACACCCTCGTGATCCAGTAATTTCGGTCACGATGACACGGCCTCCGTCGCTTGCGCCGGGGGCCGTTTTTTTAAACGCCAGGTCAGAAGCAACGCCACCGCCACCAGCCCTGCCGCAGCCAGATAAATAACCGGTACGCCTGCCCACGCCATCACCAGCCCTGCCAGCGGCCCGGTAATGCCTAACGACATATCCATAAACACCGTATAGGTGGCCAGCGCCGATCCCTGGTTTTGCTGTGGCACCGCGTTGACCGCTACCACCCCAAGCGCCGGGAAGACCAGCGAGAACCCTGCTCCCGCCAGAAATACGCCCACTTTTGCCATCCACGGCGCGTAAGCCAGGCCGGTGACCAGCAGGCCCACAATCTCCACGGCAAAACAGATCATCGCCACGTTTAATCCTCCCAGACGGTTGATGCCGTTAGGGAAAAGTAAGCGTGCGCCCACAAACGCACAGCTAAAGAGCGTGAGCGCAAAGGCGGCCCCCTCCCAGCCTTTTGCATCGTAGAACAGGGTGATGAACGTCGCGATAACCCCAAAGCCCGCCGAGGCGAGCGCGAGCGCCATACCGTACGGCCAGACGCGCCCCAGGACCGCGCGAAACGGCAAAGGCTTACCTTTACTGGCTTTAACTTTTGGCCGCGGCAGGGCAAGCAAAATGGCCAGAAGCGCCACGACCATAATGGTGATCGCCAGCCCCTGCAGCCCGCCCCAGGCATAACAGACCACGCCAAGCGGTGCCCCCAGCGCCATCGCGCCGTAAGTCACAATACCGTTCCAGGAGATCACCCGTCCGATATGAGGAGCGCCCACAACGCCCACGCCCCACAACGTCGATCCGGTTCCGGCCAGGCTCTGCCCGATGCCCAAAATCATCCGACCCAGACAGAGCAGCAGCAGGCTGATCGCTGGCCATTCGCTCGTCTCAGCCGCCAACAGATAGCTCAGACCGCTCAGGAAGCAGCCGCATAGCCCAACGACAACGATGCTTTTTGGCCCAAAGAGATCCGCATAACGCCCGGACTGAGGACGGCTTAAAAGGGTGGCGAAATATTGCAGGCTGATCACCAGCCCCGCCCAGAAAGCGCTGTATCCCATTACGTCATGGACATAACCCGGCAACACCGCAAGGGGAAGACCAATCGTGAGGTAGCTGGCAAAGTTAAACATGACGACGGAGACAATGCGCAAATTAAGGCGCAATCCAGTGAGCGCCGGTTCGGCGTCGGGTACGGACATGAGGTTCTACCTGGCTTTTTACAACAGTGTTTCACTATTACCACGTCAGACGATGAAAATCAGCACGGACTTTCAGATTATCAACCCAGACGGCAGACCGCCGGCGCACTACACTTAAGGCCAAACACCAAAAGGAATTCGTATGAAAGCCACTCAACCCGACAAAGCGGGTCTACACATTCTGCTCAAACTCGCCTGTCTGGTGGTGATCCTTGCCGGTATTCATGCGGCAGCCGACATCATTGTTCAGCTTTTACTGGCGCTCTTTTTTGCCATTGTCCTCAACCCGCTCGTGACCTGGTTTATTCGTCGGGGAATTAAAAGACCCGTGGCCATTACCATTGTGGTGATGGTGATGCTGGTCGTGCTGACGGCGCTGTTTGGCGTTCTGGCGGCGTCACTCAGTGAATTTTCGACCATGCTACCGAAATACAATAAAGAGCTGACGCGTAAACTTATCGACCTGCAGGAGATGCTGCCGTTTCTCAATCTGCATATCTCTCCCGAAAGAATGTTGCAGCGAATGGATTCTGAAAAAGTGATGACCTTCGCCACCACGCTGATGACGGGCCTTTCCGGGGCCATGGCCAGCATTTTACTGCTGGTGATGACGGTCGTCTTTATGCTGTTTGAAGTCCGCCATGTGCCGTATAAGCTACGTTTCTCACTGAACAATCCGCAGATTCATATTGCGGGCCTGCACCGTGCGTTAAAAGGCGTCACCAAATATCTGGCGCTTAAAACATTGCTCAGCCTTTGGACCGGCGTGATTATCTGGCTCGGCCTGACGCTAATGGACGTACAGTTCGCCCTGATGTGGGGCGTGCTGGCCTTCTTGCTGAACTATGTCCCTAATATTGGGGCCGTGCTTTCCGCCGTGCCGCCGATGATTCAGGCGTTTCTGTTTAATGGTATCTACGAATGTATGCTGGTAGGGGCGCTGTTCCTCTTAGTGCATATGGTGCTGGGGAACATTCTTGAGCCGCGTATGATGGGCCATCGCCTGGGTATGTCGACTATGGTGGTCTTCCTGTCATTGCTGGTCTGGGGATGGTTACTGGGGCCCGTCGGTATGCTGCTCTCCGTACCGCTGACCAGCGTCTGCAAAATCTGGATGGAGACCACCAAAGGCGGCAGCAAGCTGGCGATCCTGCTTGGCCCGGGCCGACCCAAAAGCCGGCTTCCCGGATAATATCGTTATTTGTAACCTACCCATCAGGGTAGGTTACAAAAAGACTCAGTCCTTTATTATATTCGCCGATTTTTAAAGTCGGCTTTTTATTGTTTTCCCTTCTCAATGCCTGGCGCGATTTTTTAATTTCTTCTTTGCCAAATCGTTAATAACTCACATAATAGCCGCCGCTACCATTCAGAGGCATGTTTAATCGGCCCGGCGAATCCTGATTTGATTTAAATACTCTATTAGTAAAACTATCTGGCATTAATTGTTATTATTGATACGGAGTTGTTGATGAAAAAGCTTATAAAATGGTTTACTGCCTTCGCGATTATTGGCGCCCTGGCAGGGTGTGCACGTACTGCTCCAGTTGAGCAGATTCACTCCACGGTCAGTGCAGGTCATACCGCCGAACAGGTAAAAACGGCGATACTGAAAGCGGGTCTCCACCGCGAATGGATTATGTCTGAGGCAGGTCCTGGCGTGATTAAAGGCCGCCTGCAGGCTCGCGATCACTCTGTTGAAGTGCGTATTCCTTATTCCGCCACCCGCTATTCCATCCTTTACGAAAGCAGCATGAATCTGAAAGCCAAAGATGGCAACATTCATAAGAATTATAACCGTTGGGTTCATAACCTTGACCACGATATTCAGCTGAATCTCTCCGCCGGTGCTGCGCTGTAAATTCCGCTAAAGTTGGGCCTGAAAGGGCCCGATAACCTCTTCTCTCGCGCCGGAAAGGTGACGCAATCATGTACGAAAAGGATACGCTCAGCGCGTTGGATGCTATTACAGAAGCACAACGCATTGCCTTTGCGCCTATGCTGTTTCAAACCGCGCTTTGTTTGCGTAACTCAGGCGTGCTGGCCTGGCTGGATAAACAAGGTTCGCAAGGTGCCAGCCTTGACGAAATTATCCCCCACTGCACGCTGAACGATTATGCCGTCAGCGTTCTGCTGGATATGGGATTAAGCGGCAAAATTGTCACCCACCGCGAGGGGCGCTATTACCTGGCTAAAGTGGGCCATTTTTTGCTGCATGACAGCATGACGCGCGTCAATATGGATTTCACCCAGGACGTTTGTTATCAGGGACTTTTCCATTTAGCCGATTCGCTGGAACAGGCTAAACCGGCAGGATTAACCGTCTTTGGCGACTGGCCAACAATATACCCGGCCTTATCGCAACTGCCCGCCAAAGCAAAAGAGAGCTGGTTTGCATTTGATCATTACTATTCCGACGCCGCTTTCGACGCCGCCCTGCCATATATATTCGCAAGCTCGCCGACAAAATTGTACGATGTGGGCGGCAATACGGGTAAATGGGCCATGCGCTGTTGTCAGTATGATGAGAACGTCGCGGTCACGCTTCTGGATTTGCCCCAGCAAATAGCGCTGGCGAAGGAAAATATCGCAAAAGCAGGTTTATCTCATCGCATCGGGTTCCATGCTGTCGATATGCTTAGCGACGCCCCGTTGCCGGGCGAAGCGGACACCTGGTGGATGAGCCAGTTCCTGGACTGTTTCTCACCCGAACAGATCGTCACCCTGCTGCAAAATGTGGCCAGGGTCATGAAGCCGGGTGCCCGACTGTGCATTATGGAACTGTTCTGGGATGCACAGAAATTTGAAGCGGCATCCTTTAGCCTGAATGCGACCTCGCTCTATTTCACCTGTATGGCGAATGGTAACAGTCGCTTTTACAGCGTAGAAAAGTTTATTGACTACCTGGAACAGGCCGGATTCCGCGTGGAGCAACGACTGGATAATCTCGGAATAGGTCATACCCTGCTGATTTGCCAGAAAAACGATTTATAAACCTTAACCACTCAGGCGACTTTATTCGCCCCTTGATGACGGATGTATCGCGGACGCGCGCTGATGAAATTTGCATTCAACATTGTCGACTGGCAGGCCCGGGCACCCGGCCTCAGTGATGCCCTTCAGTGGCAGGCATGGTCACGTCAGGATCAGACCATCGACCCTGCTGCCCCGCTGGCAAAGCTGACGGACCTGCCGATGATGACCGCGCGACGCCTCAATTCTGGCAGCAAACTGGCGGTTGATTGCGGTCTGGCAATGCTGCGTAAACAGCCCATCGACGCCGTGGTCTATTCCAGCCGCCACGGCGAGCTGGAGCGCAACTATCGCATTCTGCACGCCCTGGCGACCGGGCAGGACGTTTCCCCAACCGATTTCGCGATGTCAGTGCATAATTCCGCGGTCGGTAATCTCACCATCGCCGCACGGCAGCCGATTGTCTCTTCCTCGATTTCTGCCGGACTGGAGACCTTTCAGCAAGGCCTCATTGAGGTGATGACGCTGCTGCAGGCCGGGTATTCCCGCGTGTTGCTGGTTGATTTTGATGGCGCGCTGCCTGCGTTTTATCATCCTCACCTTCCGCCATCCATGCCGACATGGCCCTATGCGCTGGCGCTGGTGATTGAGGCAGGCGATACCCTGTGCTGCGAAACCCGTGCGGGCAGCGACGGCAAGGAACCTTCTCTGCCACAAAGCCTGATGTTCCTGGGCCACTATCTCAGTGACGCGTCCTCCTTTGTCATTCCCGGCGAGCGGCTGCTCTGGCAGTGGACGCGGAGATGAACAGGATCATGGCCTCTCTTAATCGGTTATGGCGTCTGGTCATGACCGGATTCTGCTTTGCGCTGTTTGGCACAGGCGGGCTACTGCTGTCGTTGGTCTGGTTCAATTTACTGCTGCTGGTTCAGCGCAATCGCACCAAACGCCGCCGACTGGCACGCCGCAGCATTTCTGCCAGCTTCCGCTTCTTCCTGGGCGTGACCCGTTGGCTGGGCGTACTGGATTACCGCATCCAGAATCTCGATGCGCTGCGCGGCGAGCGCGGCTGCCTGATCGTCGCCAACCATCCCACGCTCATTGACTATGTGATTATTGCCTCGGTGATGCCCGAAACGGACTGTCTGGTGAAAAGCGCCCTCCTGCGAAATCCTTTTGTCAGTGGGGTGATCCGCGCGGCAGATTACCTCATCAACAGTGAAGCAGAAACGCTTCTGGCTGCCAGCCAGCACCGCCTGGCGCAGGGAGACACGCTGTTAATCTTCCCTGAAGGCACCCGCACCCGTAGCGGCGAAGCCATCACTTTGCAGCGCGGCGCGGCCAATATTGCCGTGCGCTGCCAGCGTGATATGCGGCTGGTGATCATTCATTGCAGTGAACATCTGCTGGATAAAAAAAGTCAGTGGTACGATATACCGCCGAAAAAACCTATTTTTAGCGTGAATGTGTGCGAACGCGTGCAGATTCATGATTTTTACGATGCACACCAACAAGAACCGGCGCTGGCGGCAAGACAGTTAAACCGGCATTTGCAGCATCGATTTACATCAGGCCTTCAATCTTTGTCAGGAATTAATGATGCAAGCGCTTTATCTTGAAATAAAAAATCTTATTATCTCAACGCTCAATCTGGACGAACTCACCGATCAGGATATCGATACAGATGCGGCGCTTTTTGGGGATGGTCTGGGTCTCGACTCTATCGACGCCCTTGAGCTGGGTCTGGCCGTAAAAAATCAGTACGGCGTCGTGTTATCGGCGGAAAGTGAAGAGATGCGCCAGCACTTCTATTCCGTCGCCACGCTCGCCTCTTTTATCCAATCCCAACGCGCCTGAGAATTGACCCGTTATGACAGAAAAATACGCCATTTATCAGGAAGTCACCGAACTTCTGGTCAAACTGTTTGAAATCGCTCCAGAGGATATTACCCCTGAGGCACGCCTGTATGAAGACCTTGAACTGGACAGCA
>Ga0209795_10001166_pt1 | contig 16931 bp, 6 predicted proteins | sample AgamicOrMarz_FD_187166 | JGI IMG/M metagenome (GOLD analysis project Ga0209795, IMG submission 187166) | Agave microbial communities from Guanajuato, Mexico - Or.Ma.rz (SPAdes) (version 2) | ecosystem: Host-associated > Plants > Phyllosphere > Phylloplane/Leaf | place: Guanajuato, Mexico...
ACGAACTGCATGAACGCCTGAACGCCCATGGTGTGGCGGTGCTGCAAGCCCGGCCCGGGGAATTGGGGGCCGAGCTGGTGACGTTGTACCTGGGGTGGAAGAAGGCGGGGAACCTATAACTCAACGCTCCACCTTGAACGGTAACCCGCGTGGCGGCAGATCAGGACTGCGCAACTCTAACTCGAATTCGCCGAAAGCATCAGCCCTGGGAATGATCGACCAGGACAAGGGCGTGATCGTGACCGGTCGTAACACACGCAGTTCCGGGTCAAACCGCAATCCGAGCGCCTCCGGAGGGAATCCATACAGCGAAACACTCGTCTCGTTAATCAAGTTGCTGTCTTTCCTGACGCTCAATTCCAGCGAGCTGGGCACCGTATCCTTGATGATCAGTTTCCAGTTGACCAGATCGTCCAGGTTGATCGGGCGCTCATCCAGGCGAAGTGTGAACTCCTGCACCCAACTATCCTCAGTCCCCGACACCTTGGACGCCAACCGGGCCGACTCCCATCCCCGCTCCCCTCTGACCGATGCACTGAGCACATAGCGCCCGATCCTGGGCGGCAACTCGAAGGTAACCCGTGCCTTGCCATTCGCATCGGTGACAATCGGTTCGAGCACGACGCCTTTGTAAAACCAATGCACCCGAACCCCTTGCACCGGTTCACCGCTGGCGGCGCTGACCACCGTGGCCTCGGCACTGACCACTTCTCCCGGAACGTTCTCCAGGCCCGGACTGGTCAGGCTTTGAATCACACAGGCCTCGTGGACGAGGTAAGCGAATTCCACGGCCTCGGTTCCGCCGACGGCGCGGGCAGTCACAGTGCCCGGCCCGGAAGCCGTCGCCGTGAAACTGAAACGCGCAACGCCGTAGAAATCGGTGAATGTCGTTACCTCCTCCATGGCCTCGTCGGTGCTGCTCCAGGACACCTGGACATTGCGGGCAGGCTGACCGGACAGCGCGTTGGTCAAGGTGATTTCAAAGAACAACGTTTCGCCCCAGTCGGCCACCGTCGGCTCCTGGTTCGTTGCGGCCATTACATCCACCGGCAGGTGGCTGCCCAGGGAGAACGCATTCAGCGGCGAGCGGGCCAGCAGTCGCGAAGCGGACAGTTGCAGATAAAACGCCGCATCGGTCCGGTCGCCGGCCAGCATACTGAGCGGCAGGCCCGCAGCGCCCAAGGGCCGCGACACGCCTAGTCCTACCGGCCCGAAAGACAGGCCTGTATCCAGCTCATAAGCGCTATCGAGTCCCAGTGTCAGCGCCTGGTTGAGCAACGGACTGTCCGGCGAGGCCGAAAGCATCAAGTCCAACCGCCCCTCGCGGCGGGGAAAAAAGGTGTGCTCGCCCCACCGTTGTGCTGCGCCGGAACCGAGGCTGACGTTCAGGTCCAGCCAAGGGTCTTCCTGATAGGCATATACCGAAAATGTGTGCTCGACCTGGCTCTCATCATAAGGGTTGATGACGGATGCCTGGACCTCCTGGCTACCCACACTCGTCGGCTGGTAGCTGCGTTGGGCGATACCGTCCGCGGCGCTCAGGGAGACCTCCCCGTCGTCCCATTCCACACTGATATCGTTTGCCGGACTGCCCGTGAACGCCGACAGGTATCGCACGGCCAACCGTGCGCTTTCGCCTTTGCTCAATACGGGATCGGTCGCCACGTCGTACGGTGTACCGATCACCACTTTGTTATGGGCCAACCTGAACGCGAAGGCCGAAGGCTGGGTAAAGCGATCGACACCCAGGAAGGTGGCATTCCACCGACGTTCCGCGGTTTCGGTCGCTGCCGACAAATCACAGCGATAGCGAACGCCACCAGCAGTCATGGGAGCAGGTTGTACCAAGGATGGGGTGATGGCCCATTGCGGCGGCAGGTCCGGCGCCATGACGGTTTCCAGCAGCAGCCCATGCAGGCCACCAAGGTTGTTCGTCGGTTGGACCGTCAGTTCGTGGGTCGCGCCGATGCACGGGAACAACTCGACACTGTCCGCCCAGGGCTTCTGCACTTGGTCGAAAACCAAACCGACCTCGGTGGACAGGTCCTGGGGAAGCGAGCGAAACGCCAGGTCCCATGCCTCCATCCCCGTCGAGATCACCTGCAGGTCGAATACACCACTGCTGTCGATCACCAACGCATCGACATTCCATTGCGCCCCGCTGGCGGTGAGGGTGACCGGAATGTCCATGTTGGCGATGACGATTGAACGGGCACTGGCCGCATCTCGCCAGCGCAGGGAAACCTCCTTGCCGATCAAGGGGCTGCCGGACGCCACCGCGAGACGAAAGACATAGGCCTGCCCCATGCGGCACACCGCCCCCGCCCCCACCCGATCGACCGCTACGTCATCCAAGTTGAAACTGCCCGTCTTCCAGGCGCTGGTGGGTAATGTCTGGATCTCGAAGTCGTGCTTGAGCTCCGGCGCCCCTTCCCGCGGATTCACCCGCGCCGCGAGGGTGTAGTCCCCATGCACCGAGGGACGATCGATCACGCTGGCCCAGCCGTCCACGCCCGTAAACGTCCGCTGGAGTCCCCCGGAGGCGCTCCATTCCACCGGTACCCCGACAACTGGCTGGTCGCCTGCCTGGGTCACCACCCGCACCATGCACCAGACATAATCGCCCTCGTCCACCACCGGCACCCGGTTGGGCCCACGCACCTCGCCGATCTTGAGGCTGTGGCGGGCCAGCGACATGGGGTTGATCACGGTGGGCCGCAACAGATCGGCGCTTCCCAACCGCAAGTTGAACTGGCCATCGGTCAGGTCCTGGCAATCAAGGCGCCAGACCAGCGGGGTGCTGGTGACCGGAACCGGTTGCATCAGGGCCGGCTGAACCGTCACGCCCAAGTCCTCGGGGGGCTTGCCTTCCCAGGCCAACCAGACAGTGCGGTTGAGCAACGGACTGTCGTCGGCAAAGGACACTTCCAACCGATACGACGCACCGCGATCGGGATAGCCGGTTTTCTCTCCCCACGGCGCGGCATCCATGTTTGGGAACTTGACTCGTACGGTCTTCAACGGGTCCGTGGCATGAGCCTTGACGCTGAAGGTGTGCGCCGCGTTGCCCTGTGCATAAAAAGGGCTTTCGACACGGGCTTTCACCACGAGTGTGCCGCCACTGACGGGGGTGAAATCAAACCAAGCCTCGCCGCCTTCGTCGGTCTTTTCGACGGCAAGCACGTCCTCGCCGAGCAGCCACGTCACCTCCTGATCGCGCATCGGCAGGTCCAGGTAATAAGACTTCACCCGGACGCCCAGCTTGACCGACTGGGCATACTCGACCACCGGTTGATAAGCCGCATCAAGGATGGTCTCGACCACCAGCCGATGATGGCCGAGCGAAACGGCAACCGGATAAACCTCTGCGTGATACTTGCTGTAGATGGACAGGTTGAACCGCTGAGTGTCATCCGAAACCGGTTCAGGGCAATCCACCTCCCACGCCGTTTCGATCGTTTGGTTCTCTCCCCACTCGGGTGAAACCACCACCGCCTCCAGCGGGTTGTCCTGGCTCCACAGCAAGGCTTCGGTGCCGGTCCAGGGGTTGTCCGGCGCGGGTTGGAAGGTGACCTGGTGGCGCTTGCTGCCGGTGGCACCGTGGCACAGGTAGAGCAAGGGTTCTCCGGTCGGGGTGAAAGCCTGGCCGTCATTGACGATGCGCGCCAGTACCAGCGGCTCAAGCTCGAGGTGGAAATCGATCCGGGCGACAATGACGTCTGCGGTCGTCGAAGCCTGGCTCGGGCTGAGTATGACGAATTCGAAAAGATCCTCGCTCTCGACATCGAACTCGATCGACGCCGTGATGGGTGTCAGACTCAATGCCAGGGTTTCAGGGGCGCCCACCCTGTTCCCCGTGGCAGGCAACGGTATTTCCAGCTGGTCTTCGGTGCCGCGCCGACGCAGGATAAAAACCCCAGGATCTTCATGACGATTATCGTAGAGAAAGCTCAAGCGGTAACGTGCCCCGGCTGATTGCGGGGCCGGAGCAGGCACTGTCTGGGTAATCCCTGAACCTTTGTAAAGAGACATATAGTAGATGGGTTGCCCTTCCCATATGCCTTCCTTTCGGTTGTAGTTGTACCCTGGCGCACCGGCGCTTTCCCAGTGGGAAAAACCCAGGTCGAAATGGCCGTTGGGGACGACATTGGTCCTGGTATTGACGGGTTCTCTGTTCATTTTTGCGACCCCTTGAGCGCTGTGTTGCCGGCTGTTTCCACTTTCTCCTGGACGTACCGGGAAAATGCCGGGCCTCCCACCTTGGCGGTGTAGCGCACCTTGACGATGACGTCGTTCAGGGCTTCCAGTTGCTTCTTCTTCCGGTCGGTGTGGTCGAACCAGGGAAAGGTCAATGTCCAGCGGGACACGGCACCGGTGTTCTCGAAGGTATTTCGCAAGCCTTCTTCGGGTTTCAGCGCCGCCACGCCAAAATCGTCCAGGCCGATGGAAATGGCCATCTGTTCACCGCTGCTGACATTGAGCAGCACATCGGCCGGTGGCAGGCCGCTTGCACCGTACAGGTAGTCCAGCGACTCACGGGAGGCCTTGATCGCGGTGGCGCTGCTGACCTGCGTCAGCGTTGCGCAGACATTTTCATAAGGGCCGAGCAAGGTCGGCAATGTGATATCGACGGCACTGATCTGACGGCAGTAGTGGTTGTGGTAATCACGATCGAACAGCCGTTGGGAAAGCTGAAAACTCAGGGTGCCGTGGTCTATAAGCTCGCCTCGCGCTTCGGCCCAGCTCGCGTAATCCGGCTCTGGATCGATGCCCTCATCGAACAACTGACGAAGGGATACGGTCTTGACCATTTCCAGGCGTCGCTCGTACCGCAGCAGGTAGTCGGCTTCCATGCGCAACAGATCGAGGCGCAACGCGTCTCCGGCGGTCAGGCCGTAATAATTGTCCAGCCACGCATCGGTGCGTATGTGGCTCAGATCGAACTCAGCGGTCTCCAGCTGCAACGCACTCTGGGCGCTCAGGCACAGGCTGACGACCTGGTCGTAGGCCTGGTAGTGCAGGGTCTTGCATTGCCCCAGGTACCAGCGATACAGCTCGACACGGGTGGCGCGAGTGAGCAGGAAATCATAGAGCGCCTGGGTCTGCGCATTCATTCTGAGGATCTGATCCAGGCTGGCCTCGGCAGCGTACACCGCATGTTCCTGGGCCTTGATCTGCTCATCGATCATTGCCAGTTCCGCCGTCGCCTGATCGCGAACCAATCCCCAGTCCTCGCGGCGCCGCCGATAGCTTTCGGAGGTGGCGTCCTTCTCGGCATCGCTGCGCACGACCTCGGCCGCGACCTGAAACCCATAACCGACGGCTCTTGGCAGGCTACCCGGCTGGTGCCCGCCGTTGGCCAGGCCGAACACATTGGGAAAGGCGTCGATGACAGCGCCGGCCATTTGCATGGCAGTGCTCAGCGACGTCAACAGCTTCGTGGTGTCGAGTGCCGCCATGACCTCGTATTCGCCACTGGAAATGTTATCGGCATATAGCTTCGTGTAATGGGATTGCCGCTCCTCGGTCAACGTGCGACTGCTCTTCAATGCCGCCAGGTTGGCGTTGAGTTGAGCGAGATTCTCTTCCTGCACCGTCCTGATAAAGGTACTCAGCTCGGTCAGGTGGCGCTGCTGCATCAGCTCTTGCTCGCCTTGATCCTGCTGCTCCAGCAGCCGCATCACCTGGTTGCCGCACTCTTGCAGATACTGCGCCGCGCGGATGGCCGTATCGAACAACGGGCGCCAGCGAAACGCTGCAACCCGCAAGGGTCCGCCCATGGGACGTACGGGGCCGCCACCGCCGGCCGCCAGGTTGTTGAGCAGATCCGAAGGATTGATCGTGCTGAACAATTCGATGGCGAGCGGTTTGCCGTCGATGGTCAGGTTATTGCGCAGGTTGTACATGCGCTGGGCCGGTAGCTCATAGAGCTGCAACAGCCGCTGGCTCACCGGCAACCGGAAACGCCCGGCGCCGATGACGCCTGGGTCTTCGAAAAAACGCGTCCTGACCGGCAGCGCTCCCGACTCCAGTACCAGTGCCTGCTCGAATGCCTTGAGGGCGGCACTGTCTTCCAGTTCCTCGACCAATTCCGCCAGTGTCGCGGGGGACCACTGGCTGAGGGTCTGCATGTCCGGTGCGGCACCCATCAGGTTCTTGGCCCGCAAATATTGCATCTTGGCCGCCGCCAGGCTGTCCCGTGTCAGTTGCCGGTAGAGCCAGTCGCCCCACGCCACGAGGTTGGCGACGTAGTCTAGGAAGATCAGCATCTGGTAATGCCGGGGTGTCGAGTACGCAATCGCGTCGGGATCGGTCGGGCTGTCGGCTTCGCATCCCACGTTTCCCTCGGCGCTGGACACGTCCAGCGGCCGGCAACGCCAATAGCGCGGCTTCGGATTCGCCCGGCCGCCCTGCGCGTCGGCGGGTGCCTGGGGATCGAAGATGAAGTGCAACCATCGCTGGGCTTCGACAAACCGCTCTTCATCCTTGAGCCGCGTCGCCACCAGGTGCGGCAGATGGAAGAACAGCTCCCAGAAGAACAGCCCGTTGGCCCCGTCGAACGGCCCATTGGGCTCGGCCGCCCCGTCGGGCAGCGGGGGCTCATCGGGAAACTGGGTGTCCCAGTCGAGCACCGCATCGGTCGACACATTGGCGCGGGTCACCAACTCAGCGCCGATCAGGGTGTTCAGGCGGGCGTACTTGAGGGTCAGGGCCGGGTCGTTGAGGTGCAGGAATTGGGCGCCGCGTGCGTTGGTCTTGTGCAGGGAGGGCAGGCGGGGTTCGACAGGCAGCCCCTTGAGCTCCAGCACGAAGGTCTTGCTACCAAAGCCCGCCGGACCTTCCAGGATGAATGTCGCGGTCAAACCGGCAAAGCTATCGCGCTCATATTTATTCCAAGCAAATGACCAACCGCCGTTGTCGGAATGCGACTCGGTAGCGGATGGCGGGTCACCGCCCGAGGGAAATTGCACCGATATCGTGAAAGCCTTCGATTCGCCTTCCCTCCCGGGTACCAGAAGGGCACAGTGCGGTTGAAAACGCAGTAGCTGCTTGCCTGCGCTCGTTGTCACCACTGTTTTGAGCGTAAATTTTTCTACCAGCGGGTTCGCGCCCACCGATACCGTTTCTGTCATTCTGGAAAATTGCGCGGTCCCCACTCGCTGCTGAAGAGTCAACGGATTGGAGAAGCGGACCATGGCCAGGTGATCCATGATCGGCTTTTCGTCGCCCACTTTGCGAAACAGTGCGTCGCGTGTCTCGTAGATCTCCACCGGCCTGGGTCGCGCGCCCAAGAATACCGGTGGGGTCGTCGCGTTGGTCAAATGCACCGCCAACCGCCCCTTGGGGTACAACGGGTCCACATCGTCACGCAGCATCACCGCCACCAACCGGCAATTCGGGCTGACGTCCTTGTCGAACTCCGACAGGTTCAGCCGTATCGGCGGCGACCACTTGCCGTCCAGCGTAATAAAGGCCACCTTCAGCTCAAGCTCATAAGGCTTTTGCAAGCCGCCGTCGCCATCGAACAAGGCCTGGCGCCATTCGGCCCAGACCATGCACAAGCGCCCTCCCCAAAAGACGAGCCGGCTATCGAGTACCTGCACATCGGCGGGAATGTCGACGGGTTGCCATTCACGCCAGGCCGCCGGATTGATCGTCCGGGTGTCGGCGTCCAGCTGGACGTCGGCCTTGCGCCAGAAGTAACGATAGGGCGCGATCCGCTCCCGACCGACCAGGTAATAATCGGCACGGCGGGCATCGGCGCCGTCGACATAGCCGTTGAGCACATCCAGGTTGCACACCTCTTCGAAGGCACGCAGGTACTGCTGGATACCCGACTGCACCGAATCGGTCGTCAGCCGGGTCTGGTTGAGGTTGTTTTCCAGCGCCCTGAACAGACTGGTCTTGCGGATGCGCGCATAAGGGGTGATGTAGTCCTCGGGCATGCATTTGAGCAACTGGCTGGCGGCCCATAGCGGGTATTGGCTGGCGATGTCCCAGTCTTGCAGGTCCTTGCTGTCGAATTCGCGCTGGGTGTAGCCCGGTTCAAGCTTCTGGTAGACGGCATGGATGTATTGCTGGAAACAACTGACCGCCTCGGCGACCCAGGTCGTCTTGACCTGATGATTATCCAGGGGGTCGGTGCGCAGCCATTCCAGCAGGTCGTCCGCGGTTTGAATCGTCGGGTATCCCTTGTTGTCATCCTTGTCTTCGATCTGCTTGATACCCAAGGCACATTCGATCAACGCGTCTCGGCGCAGGGCGGTCGCCCGGGTGATGTCTTGCGTAGCCATTGCCCTCTCCTGTGAGTGGGGGGCGCTCGTCAATGCGACGAGTACCGTAGTGCTTGGGAAGCGTGCTTCATGAGATGAATTCGATGGGAAAAAACAACAGGCTCAGGTCATCCTTCTTGATTGTCGGTAGGTCGACCTTAAGCGGTGTCGTACTGGTGAACGTCACGTCGGCTATCCCCTCGGCGTTGGTCATGCCCAGGACCGGAATGCTGGAAATCGGTTCGAGGTACCAACTCACCGGCTCATGGGCAACCGGGTTGCCGTAGCGGTCGTGCAAGTGCGCCCGCAAAGTAACGTCGGTGCCGACTTTTTCCTTTGTGACGAGGAAATCACCCTCCACGCGGGCAAACTCGAACGTGGAAGGGTCGTTACCCAGGGTGATCGTCACCGCCGGCTGGGGCTCGCGGGCATCGAGCCGATAGCTGATCAGGTCATGCCCCATCGTCGTACCGGCCTGCACGGTGACGATGGCCTCACCCTGCTCATTGGTCGTGGACTTCGGCGGATCGATACGGCACGACCTGGATGCCCAGTACACATTGACGTTTTTCTGCGCCACCCCTGCCAGGGTGACCGTGAGGGTCAGTTGCGCCGTTTGATTGCTGTTGGCGACCAGCTCGGTGCGATCTATCCTGGTTTGAATCTCAACCCGATCACCGGCGGCATGCAGGCCGTAGAGGGGTGACGTCCGCTGGGGATCGGCCAACTGAGCGGTGACCTGATCGGCCAGGGCCTGGTAGGCACTGAAAGACGCATCGGGTGCCAACAGGCCCATCTTCAGGATCGTCGACGCGTCCAGTGTGCTCTGCTGCGAAAACCCACGCAGGCGCGTGAACAGGTCCAGGTGCTGCAAGCTGCGGATGTAACCTTGCCCGGGATTGACCCGGTCGGCGCAGGCACGCACTTCCTCGGCGCTCCAGTCGAAAAGCTCGGCCAGCAGCTCGGCGGTGTGGGCCTGCACCAGTCTCAGCCCGTCGCCGGACAGGTCATTGGGCAGTCCGTTGACCACCTGCAGATAATCGAGCAACTGTGACTCGGGTTTCTGGCTGAGGGCCACGGCACGGTTGTAGACCGTCAGGTCGTACAACGCGCTAGGCATGAAGGGCGCGTTGGCGGGCGCCGGCTCGACACCGTCACCGATGGCCAGGTAAAGCGCCAGGAACTCCGCGCTCAGCTTGAGGGTTTTCACCACGTCGCTGCGGTAGCTGAACCCCACCAGCATGCCCAGGAACGGGTCACCAGGCTCGTCGTCCCGCCGACCATCCCTGGTCGATTCGACCGTCGTCGGACCGCCCGCTACGTAGGAAAGCACCTCATGGACCGTACTGCCTGACCAAGTCAGCACTGGCAACGCCAAGGGGGAAGACAGCTCACCGTAAACGCCCAGGCTTTCCTGGACCACGCTACGCTGGCTGGCACGGCTGCTCAGCAATACGCCGACGATCTGCTCGACCGTCTGTGGATCGTCCCGATCGATCGCTTGCCGCACAATGCGCTCGACCGTTTCGCGGGCATAGTCCTCGTAAGGCCGGTCGGCGGAGTCGTTGCGGTGGATCACCAGCCCGTGCAGGTCGGCCAGCTCAAGCAACTGGTGGGTCCATTGCCGATCGTTGGACAATGGCGGGACGCCGGCCATCCGCAACGCGGCTTCGGTAAACAGCGCGGGCGCGACCTGCGAACGGAGCAGATCGAAGAGCCGGCCTTGTGCCGGGGAAGGCTCGGTGGGAGCGGACACGGACTGGGTGTGCTCAACGGTCCAGGCCACGTCCAGGTTACTGTCGGCGCACCAGCGGACCCACCCCTCCAGGCGCTGGATCAACGTCAAGACGTCTTCGGCCTGACCGTTCGCGCTGATCATCGGCTGGGCGAGCAACGCAACGAGCCCGGACTCTCCACTCAACCGCTTGAGGATTTCCACCGCCACATTCGGCGCGATTCCCAATAGCTGTGGCAACCTGGTCATGCGGTAGAAACTGGACAGCACCGGCAGGCTGCGTTTGAGCTCGGTCAGTTCCTGGGCGTCGGCGATCAGCGGGGCCAGGTTGAAATAAGTCGCCAGGTCGATGTTCAAGCCGCCGCAAATCTGCGCCACCGTCAACGCATCGGCCTCGGTTTGCGGCACCAGTGCGAACGCTCCGTCGTCCATCAGCAACGCCGGTGTCGATAGCGTGTCGCGGTTGAAGACCCGGTCGAATTGCGAAAGCTCGCTGCCACGACCGAACACCGAAATATCGCCTACGAAGACCGCGAACTCCTCAGCGGTGCACCGGTAATCCTCCTGGAGTATCCGGAAGAGTCCCAATGCCCGGACGGTATTGCCCGTCATCCAGTAATCGGGCGGTTGCGTCTGCGACGCCCCCTTTGCCGACGCTTCGGCGTTCAATTCGGCACCGATAATCGCGCTCAGCAGCGCATCGGTTTCGTGGCTGGGCAGTCGCAGCGCATTGTCCAGCCGAACCTTGCGGTTGAGACGATCGATCCGGTCGGTCGTGTAGACACCTGCTTCGGAAATAAGCTCGATGATCTTGTTGGTCGTGTCCTCGCCGCCATACCTGATGAACATTGACGGCTCTGCCAGTCCATTGTTGACGAACACCGAACCCGAATGCCCCGGCGTGATCCGGGCATCGAGCATCAGGGCATGCTCGGACAGGGTCGGGGCAAACGACTCGACCGAGAGCAAGGCTTCCAGCCCGGATTGCGTCAACTGGGTTCGCTGGTTGAAGAAAAACGTCTGATTGAGATTCTGCGATTCAATGCTTGAACGCGCCGCGAAGTTCTCTTTGAAATAGCTGTCTTGCTCTCCGTCTGGGAACGGCGATGCTTCCACCAAAAGCTGTCGCAAGACCGGACTCAGTCGGGCCGCCTGGGTGAGTGCATGGCCGTTGGTATCTCCCCAGGGCAGCGCACGCAGGAAATAGGGAAATGCCGGATCGCACCAGCGCACCACAACGCCGACGGAGATCCCCAGGTCCTGGGTCAACTCATCCAGCGTGGTCCAGGGGTGATGGTAAGGCAGCCCGTTGGGATAGCGTCGCCGGCTCAGTTTCTCGTCCAGGTTGCCGCCTCCCCCGAGGGAGTCCGCGATGGATTTCTCCAGCACGGCGCTGACCACCTCGACCGACGACACCACGCGATGGGTCGTCACCGGATCGATGCGCAGCAGGTCCAGGTCCTTGCGTCGCAAGGTCAGCGCATAGGCATCGCTGGCTTCGGAAGGCACGAGGCGCCGCTCCGACCAGTGCTTGAGCCACACCGCATAGGCCACGGGTGAATGAATGGCTTCGATCGCATCCGATGGGCATTTGTTGCCGAAATTGGGTTTGAACAGCCCTTCATAAGTGGGTCCGTCGACCAGGGCCAGCAAGCCTTGGCGCAGGTGCGAAGGCAGCGGCTCGTGACGGGTCAGTTGATCCTCGATGAAGCCCCTGAGCACCCAGGTCGCCAGCCCGTTGAGACGGAATGCAAGCGCCTCGGCGTCCTCGCGATCCAGTCCATACTCATTCACCCGCCCGGTGACCCCTTTGCGCGCCAATGCACATACCGAGCCGCCCGCTGCAAAATACCGCTCGAGGTCGGACAGCTGATCGGACTGCCGCCCGGCCAGGAGTTGTTCACAGAAACCACTGGCGATCCGAGCCGGAGATTCTTTCATCGTAGTGCTCCGCTTTGAGGATTGGAGACGGCGTGAGCCGTTGGGCTTTCCGCTACTTGGGCCACTTCAAAGCGCGGGCTGTCGCCCCAGCCAGTCCCACTCTGCCGTGCCTTCACCCAGTGCGAACCGGGCGCCAACGGTCCTTCGGGCGAGCCTGTCCAGACACCGCCGGTCACCGGACGGTCCCGTACGATCAACTGCCGGGCATCGAACCAGTGCGACACATCCACACCCTTACCGGCCTCGCCGGCACCTTGGAAAAGCACCTGGCCTGCAAACCAGTGCCCGGCCTCGGGGGTGGTGAACGTCGGTGTCGGCAACAGCAACAGCACTTCATGGGCCGCGCTCCAGCCGGAGCGATAGCCTTCGCATTCCTGTTGCACCATCAATGAATGAGTGCCGGCCGGGCGTGCGATATCCAAGGGAATCGACCAGGTGCGGTTCGCTTGCACCTGCACCCTGCCCAACAGCGTGTCGGGTGCGTCGCTCCAGGCCACTTCCACCCAGTCGCCAACATAGCCATGACCGGAAATCGTCGCCGTCGAGCCGAGGTGCTGTTGCACCGCCGGCGACTCGATGAGCGGAATGGCCGGCACGGCGGTGAACTCATGGTCGGGACTGAAATCGGAGGGCTCGCCCTGGAAAAACTGCTTGGCCCGCAGCGTGTAGGTGCCCACCGGCAAATGGGTTTCATAGGACCAGTAGCCATCGACGCCCCTGGCCCGTACCGTCGCCAGCGGCTCGTCCGCACCATCGAGCCACAACTCGACCGTCGCCGTGTCCACCCCGGACGCTTTGCGGGCATAGCCGTCGATGATCGAGACGCGGGCCATGGCATCGCCCGGCTGGGGATACTCGATGGTGGGCGGGAACAGGATGACCTTGAAGGACACCGGCTCGCTCTTCTCCGATGGCCAGCGGTCATAAAGTTGCACGGCATAGACCGTGTGATCACCAAACAGAAGGTCCTGCTGAATGGGTACCGACCATTCATCTCCTGTGACCGGTTCTTCGCCGAGGAGCCCTTCCGAGACGAACGCATGCACCCGCATCGTCGCCCCCGGAATGCCGCCGGTGCCCCGGATAACCGGGTTGTGATCCACCTCTTCATCGACGGGGAAAGTGATGACCGGCTTCAACACCACGATGTCGAACGGCTGGGACACCTCGTCGGAAGTCTGGCCGCCGAAGGACTGTTTCACCCTGGCGGTATACGCGCCGGGCATGAAAGGTTCGTCCCGAGTGAAGGTCCAGGTGGTGCCGCTCACCACCGCGTCATAAGGTGAATCGGAGTCGCCGTCGAACCAAAGCTGCACCTGCCCACCGTCCAGGCAGGTGCCGGAGAAGTGTGGCGTCAAGCCGTCGTGACGAAACTCCACGGTGGGCACCGGGGGGCGGATGACGAAGGATCGGGCTTGGGTGGGTTCGGAGGGGATGTCGTTGAACAGCTGTCGGGCTTCGACGGAATAGCTTCCCGGATTCCAGGCTTCGGTCGCGACGGTTGACCAGATGTTGTTACTGACATTGGCAAGGGGCGCGGCAGGCGTCGACTCTCCTACCCGCCGCACTTCGATCCGCGCGGCCGGCTGGTCCGTCCAACTATGGCCGGTGCCGGAGAAAGCCGGTTTGCGGTCGGGGCCGACGTCCACCGTAAGGGTGGGAATCGGGACAGGGATGGTGACGGTGAAATTGTCGCTGTGATCAGAGTAAATCCAGCCGCCGCCATCGGCCACGCCTTGCCGGGCGTTCATCTGAAGCGCAGTTGAAGGCGGTTGATCTAGCCAGTCGACGGACCATTGCTCTCCCGTTGCGTTGGTATGAACCTGAAGGGCGCCGCCGGCGAGAAAAATCTCTACCCTGGCATCTCGATAACCCGCACCTGAAAACCTGACGACACCGGGACTGGGATAGGTCACCCGGATACTGGTCAGTTTCGGGGGGTTGATCTTGAAGGCTCGGGCGACGCTGCGCTGTGAGGTGACGCTTTGGTAGGTCTGCTCGGCTACCAGCGAGGTAGGGCCAGCCGTTGGCATTTGGACCCTGGCAGTCCAGGCACCGCCCGAGGCTACCTCACCGCCACCGACGCGGGTGTCGTCCCAATCGATCCTCACGTCGATGGTGGCGCCCGTCAGACCATTGGTTCCGGATAGGGTGAAGGCCATATCCTGATTGCCTGAAGGTCCGGAGATGGACAGCTTGTCCAGGACAGTGAACGCACGGTGCTCTTCTGTATATTTAATGGGCCGGGTCCCGATTTGGGAAGCGGCCTGCGCCAAGTGGACTCCGCTGGAGAGTGGCTTGCCTTGGGCTTCCCATGCTTTATTCGTGGTAATGGTGACCCGTTCGGACAACTCGGTACCGGCATTGGGAACAACCGCCCAAACCTTGGCACCTGGAAATCCTTCGCCTTTGAAGACAAGTTGATCGGCGCGTACTACGGCGTTGCGGGCAGGTACCGTAAGCGACGTCGGGGCAAACCAGACCGTTCTCGGAGTCGAGTTTGAAGACGTCGTGGTCCCCACTTTTTGGATGGCATAAAACGTCAACCTTTCAAACCCGCCAGGCATGTCGAACGTTGCAGTCCAGTTCCCGTCAGCCTGGATTGAGGCAGTTCGCAGAAGAGAACCGCTATCGCTGTTGTGGACGGTTATAGTGCCTGAACCATACTTACCATTCGTACCTGTAACCCCAATGGATAACGAAGCCAATTCATCAGGAGGCCCTGTAATAATCGGTGTCGGGGCAAAAGGCACATCAATAAAATCCCATACCGTTGGGTCCCCCCCCGAAAAGTCGAATTTATAGGTAAATTCGATCCTTCCTGTTGAACTGTCCCCCAGTATGTTTCCGCCCCCGGAAATATTGTGCCAATAGCCATCTTGCTTGGCGTTATCGTTAGTCAGTTCCTCTTTACCCCATACGCCTTTGGAGGAAAACTTCAAATAAATATTTCCCGAATTCCCGCCAACATCCGTCACCCAATATCGTTTGGCATTACAAGTGAAGATCGTCCCAGGTCCGCTCCACTCGTATTCGACTTCAAGCTTCGCGATATTACTGCCCCAGCTGACCTGCAAGGTTCTCGTAACGGCGCGTGTCGCTGAATTGTTCTCTTGTTCAGCTATATTCCTCGCAAGTTCAACCTCGGCGGGCATATCACCTGAAGCTTCGTCCGACCCGGACTCGACATCATCGTCTGAATGCATAGGGTTCACCTCAATAGCAGTGTTAATGCTTGGCAATCTGCCGAACCATCAGTGGATGCATTGAATGTCGATGCGTATCGCTAAACACCTGCCAAATCTGACAGTGCCGACGAGTGGTTAGGCATGGAGAACAGAGGTAGGCCCAACTGACTACACCACCTTGCGCAACGGACTACAGATCCGCCAGAATCCGCCGGCTTGTGCGCCTTGGCCTTGCCCCGTAACTTGATTCGCGTCGCTGATAATCAGCGTCCGGGTTTAGTCGCCCGGTGGTGGAGAACGATGTGCGCAAGCGTCATCCAGTCGGGTAACCCTATCCCCGCACTTGATGGTGGCTGTTCGCAGGGCGCCCTCGGGCGCGCCGGGCTTCGTTTTTCCACCGGTCGACTAACCTGCGTCCAGCCGCCACCCCTCGTTTAGTCGCGAACCGGGTGGCAGCCCCAATCATGGAAAAACGATGATGATCAAACCCACGCCCAATCCCCCAAAAGCCAACCCATTGTCCAAACCCCTCGACGCCAGAAAGCTCGACAAAGCCGCCAAGAAAGCCCTGGACCACTACCTCAAGCCCGACACCCCAGCCATATCCGAAAGGCATCTGAATTACTTCATCGTCACCCCCGATGCCGACCCCGAAGGGTTGCTGGTGCACAGTTACGAAACCTTCTGTTCGGTGAGCACGTTACTGCTGGATTTGTCGGAAGACCTGGAAGGCGCCCCGCGCAATATGGCGCTGGCGATTCACCAGATGGGTGAGATGGGAGTGTTGTTGCTGGAACGGTTGCTGGAGAGCGAAGGGAAGGTTCAGCGCTGAGACCTGAAGTTTGGACTTGAGGGAGCACAGCTTGCTGGCGATGACAGAATTAAATACACCAACACCAGCAAGCTATTCGTAACGCCGCCTGCTCATTCGGAAACGTCGCCGGGCGGCATCGACATAGCAGCGGAAAAGGACACTGTATTCATTCCCGTCATGCTGATATCACCGTCCGGAAACTTCTGATCATATATCCAATTAAAGTGGATATCGGCCGATTTGGCATCTCCCGCGACGCTGAGGGACTGGATAAAGTCGTGCCATTTGCCGTCCTGGACACCGCTGCCGGTCAATTCTTTCCAACCGGTGTTATCCTTCGAAACGAGCCCCAACTTTATGTTGCCTTTTGAACGGCCATTGTTTAGCGCTCGGTAGCTGTTCGTCGTCACAGTAAAAGTCTTGCCATCACCTGACCAAAAACACTCCAACTTAATCTCTGCCCAAGCGCCGGATCTTTCTGCCCGTATAGTCGTCACCGTACCTTTTTCATTCTGAATGGTGTTCATAGCCATTTCCTTGATGTAGTAAAACGATTACTCGGCTTTATTCATCTGCAGTTAACGACGAGAGCGCTACCCGCGCACCTGTCAGCTCCTACAGTTTCGATAAGCGGCGACACAGGGCAGACAAGCGCCCGCTTGACTACATTGCCTTGCGCAACGGACTACAGATCCGCCAGAATCCGCCGGCTTGTGCGCCTTGGCCTTGCCCCGTAACTTGATTCGCGTCGCTGATAATCAGCGTCCGGGTTTAGTCGCCCGGTGGCAAAGTGATGTGCATAAGCGTCATCCAGTCGGGTAGCCCTATCCCCGCACTTGATGGTGGCTGTTCGCAGGGCGCCTTAGGGCGCGCCGGGCTTCACTTTTCCACCGGTCGACTAACCTGCGTCCAGCCGCCACCCCTCGTTTAGTCGCGAGACAGGTGGCAGCCCCATCATGGAAAAGTGAATATGATCAAAC
>Ga0209795_10001167_pt1 | contig 16919 bp, 20 predicted proteins | sample AgamicOrMarz_FD_187166 | JGI IMG/M metagenome (GOLD analysis project Ga0209795, IMG submission 187166) | Agave microbial communities from Guanajuato, Mexico - Or.Ma.rz (SPAdes) (version 2) | ecosystem: Host-associated > Plants > Phyllosphere > Phylloplane/Leaf | place: Guanajuato, Mexico...
CTCTTGGCCTCGGAGCCATGCAAATTTCAGCTGGAATGCATGCTTTATTTGGTATTCCAGACACTATCCTTGTACAAATGATTGTCATTGGTTTAGGAACCATCTTATTCATTGCTTCCATAAGTACGGGGCTTGAAAAAGGCATTCAATATCTCTCTAATATCGCCATTCTCTTGTCTTTCTTGATTATGTTTTTAGTTTTAGTGCTTGGCCCTACTTCAACAATCTTTGGAACCATGTTTAACTCTCTAGGGAGTTATTTAACAGACTATGTGCAGATGAGTCTTCATTTAACACCTTTCGGTGATAATACGTGGCTTGGGGACTGGACGCTATTTTATTGGGCATGGTGGATTGCTTGGTGTCCATTTGTCGGGATGTTTATTGCTCGCATTTCCAAAGGACGTACCATTCGTGAATTTGTCATAGGGGTTTTATTTGTGCCAACACTTGGCACATGTGCCTGGTTTGCCATATTTGGAGGAACTGCCCTTCACATAATCCAAAACTTAGGACATCCAGAGTTAGCCAAACAAATTACTGCAAATGTATCGTTGTCTATCTTTAATTTCTTTGATTACCTACCGGCAAGTTCTACATTAAGTATGATAGGATTTGCAGTTGTTGTTATTTATTATATAACCGTTGCAGATACCTCATCCTACGTGCTTGGTATGCTTAGTGAGAGAGGAAACCTAAACCCTTCTACGAAAATTAAAATCACATGGGGGATTATCCAATCAGCAGCAGCTGCTGTTTTACTATTAGCAGGCGGTTTAACAATTTTACAGACTGCATCTCTTGTGGCAGCATTTCCGTTTGCAATTATTTTAATCCTTGTTTGTTGGTCACTGGTAAAAGCATTAAAGGCAGATGCTAATCCCCGTGAAACAAAGCTAACTAAACACACAAAATACGTAGAAAAGTAAAGTTTATTTATCATTTGGTTCGGGTGCAAAAAACATAAGCTAATCCCAACAGTTGATGGATGAATTCCTTTTAGTTTTGGGCAGACGTCACCCTTTGGTGAGTCTGCTTCTTTTTAATCATATGCATAGCTTCTATGCCGCAGGGTAGGAAGGGATCTTATCTACTGTTATGACACGAGGTTTAGATGCGTCCAAAAAACCAAGGCTTTCTTAAAAAAGCGCTTGGCTGTTTGTTTACCTCTTAATTAACTTAGATAAAAATCAAGGAAAAAAGAAACCTGGATATCATTTCATGAAGTGAAAAAACATTACTACAGTAAAATTACCTCTTTTATTCGCAGTCATCGAAAACAGTTTGAAAAACAAGAAGTATAAAAAATCGGTCTGAATTTTAAAAACTAACTATCAAATGACAGAAGAAAGTATCTATTAGGAAGGGATAATACTGAATTTTGGACATTATAAAGATTATTCTCTTAGGGATATTACTATTTGTTATGGCTATTTTTGCACTAATTATCTTTCTGAAAAACCTAAATATGCTTGCAAAACTTTACACTAACAGTACCCAGACCTATCATAATGCATCCCATAGAAAAGAAGTAAGGAACATACTTTTAATCAAATTTACATTAATTAATGGAGGTACGATACTAACCTTAATTATTATGTATTTCATAATCACGATTTACGTCTATCAATGACGCTATTTTTTAAAGGACTCATATACAAGTTATTGCCCCAGAACCATACATCTTTAGTTACCATAATGTTCGTTATAGGAAATCTTTTCATAAACTTTTTATCTCCTTCATATATTTAGACGATATAAATTCATCTATAGAGGAGGAAACTAATATGAGAACAAAACAAATGCGATTACGGCGAATTCAGCATCTGGCTCATGAAATTATGGATAAAATGAATAAAGATAATGAGTACACAGACTGTCCTACATCTAAAATAGTCATAGATAACCTCTCAAGAGCACTCGGTAACTTAGCAGATCCATTCGGGAACTATTCACTTGAATACTTAGAAGAAAAGGTAGAAAAAGCACATTATTTGCTATTTAAAAATGAAAAAAAGTTAAAAGTTAAATAATCATGAATGAAAATGATTATTATTATCAATACTATTAATAAATAAGGGTAACCATCTTCCTTATGGTTACCCTTATTTATTAAGCTTCTGGTATAAACGTTTTACAATCTGTATCTTCACTATCTGATGCTTGTTTGCCTTTATGGCTGACAACGTAAATCTCATCTGCCGTACATTTGTTGCCAGAATGCCAATACTTACAGTTATTTACTTCGCAAAGAATATTTTGTTCCATATTATCATACCTCCTCTTTTGTTATGATTAACAAATTGGAGGTAGTTGATACTGATCTTTTATCTAGTTTTCTTATGAACCAGAAGGTTCAAAGGTTTTACATCCTGTCTCCTCGGCTTCAGATGTTTGTTTCCCATCAAAATTTACGACATAAATGAAATCAGCACTGCATTTGTTTCCATTCTTCCAATTCTTACAGGTATTTACCTCACACAATACACCAGTTGCCATAACATTCACCTCCCTTCAAATCTCATATAATTTGTTTATTAGAAGTTAATTCTGCTTACCTAACAAAAAACCTTTTTAATATAAGAACTTTATTTATATAAATGAATGCCCTATTGTCTTTTGAGCAACCTATTCAAGATCGATGTATCATCACTTTGCGACTATATTTCAATAAACAGAAAAGACTACTGGCCTCGGGACTGACCCCTGAATTCGAGACAGGGGTCAAAACACCTTTTAAACAGCCAGTTGCCGGTATTGTACCGGTGACTGGTTGTTTAGTTTCGTTTGAATACGGATATGGTTATAATAAGTAATGTAGCTTTCGACAGTTTGTTCTACGATGGCAGTCGTAGTACATGTTAACTCGTCGAGATAAAACGTTTCAGACTTTAGGCTGGAATGAAACGATTCAATGGAGGCATCATCATGAGTATGTCCCTTTGCGGGACATACTCATGATGATGCCTCTTTCTTTGACTTTTTGTTGATATGAATATGATGTGTAAACTGAACCTTGGTCGCTATGCAATGTACATCCTTCAGGTAAAGGAGGGAGTTGACTTAATGTATCTAAAACAAACTCTACGTTTTGACAATCACTCATCGAATACGCAATGATTTCGCCATTAAATAAATCTTGAATACTTGAAAGATACAACTGTTTAGGTCCAAAAGGCAAGTAGGTAATATCGGTAACCAGCTTTTGAAGAGGGCGCTCTGCTCGGAAATTACGGTTTAACACGTTTTCTGCAACCTGATAAGGTTGTCCTGTTTGTTTCCGTTTCTTCCTTTTAACTCGGCATTGCCAACCGTATTTCTGCATGACACGCTGCACTGTTTTATGGTTGATATGCATGGTTTGATTGAGTAACGCTGTAATTTTTCGATAGCCATATCGAAATTTATGTTTACGGCACTGTTCACCAACTTTTCCTTCTATCCATTTCTCTCTCTTTGTTTCTTCTCCTTGCTCATTTTTCTGCCAACGATAATAAGTTGATCGAGGAATACCCAGACACTGACAGATTTGAGAGATAGGCAGTTTCTCTTTTAATTCTTCTACTAAGTTCAATACAACTTCTGGTACCACTCCCTTTCCAACTCTTTGTACTTTTTTAAGACTTCAATCTGTTGTTTTAAATATCGATTTTCAGCTTCTAATTTTGATGGAGTACCTTGAGAATGAGCCCCTTTTCGAGGGGTGTATGTTTGCCCAACGGGCTGTGCCAGGCGATAGGATTCTCCATTTCTATGCCACCTCATCCATGTTTTGAGCTGTGTATAGTTGCGGATCTGTAAAGTTTCCATAACTTCTTTGATTGGTACTCCTGCCAATCTCATTTCAATTGCTTTTAATTTCACTTCTACTGGATAGCTAACTCTTCTTCCCATAGAAAAAACACCTCCAAGTTATTGTTAGGTACTACATACCCGTTTTTTACTTAAAGGTGTTTTTTTATTTGTCTCACTCTATGGGGTCAGTCCCCTCGACAGTAGTCTTTTCTGTTTTTAAATTGTTTATGATATAAAAAGCTAGTTACCATAATGAACTTTACAGGAAGAGATTATCTTAACTAAACTATATTTAGGGAACAAAAAAACCAGCTATATAAAATAGCTGGTTTCTTCGGTTAATGAAAACCCTCTATAAGGGCACTAGTATTATAACATAAAAAACTTAATTATAACCTATTTATCTACCATTATTTTCTCAAGTTCATCTAACATTTGATTAGCTGCAATTACCCCACCAGCAGTGTTCCAAACTGCATCACTAACTTTATGCACATTTCCAGCTTTAGAAACGTTTAAATTTTTCCAAAGTGGATCGTTGGTCCATTCTTTTTCCATAGTTACACCTTCATCTTCACCTTTTGGAGCATATGTAAAGTAGAACATAACATCCCCATCCATTTTAGGTATAACTTCTTTTCCAACATCTACAGCAAGATTACCTAATTTGCTATTATCTTTGAACATCTTTTCTTGTTCTGAAGTACGTTTAAATCCTAATTGTTTAAATATTACACCTGAGAAAGAATCCGTATAATAGATACGAGCTGTTCCTGGCATAAAGCGAATAACAGATACTTCTTGATTAACTTTATCGCCAAGCTTTTCTTTAACGTCATTAACATGTTGATCAAAGTCAGCTAATACTTCTTTTCCTTTTTCTTCTTTATTTACAGCCTTAGCATATAATTCAAAGTTTTCTTTCCAATCTCCTCTTAATGTATCTGAGAATACGGTTGGTGCAATTTGACTTAATTGATCGTAAACAGCTTCTTGACGCATTTTATTACCGATAATTAAATCTGGCTTCAATGCTGCAATCTTTTCAATGCTAACTTCACTTTCAGTACCAACAACTTGAACACCTTTCATATCGTCCTTAATATGGTCATACCAAGGATCACCTAACCAAGATTGCACGGCCCCAACAGGTTTAATACCCATTGCTAGCAAAGCTTCTGTACCTTCATTTGTTAGAACCACGACACGCTTAGGTGTTTTAGGAATCTCTGTTTTTCCCATTGAATGCTTAACTGTGTAAGCTTGTTCTGCCTTTGAATTTGATCCTGACTCTTCCTTTGAAGCTCCATTACTGCCACAAGCAGCCATGAAAACTAAAAATAGAGCAGTTACCAAAGCAAGTGCAGCTTTTGAGTATGTACGCATATTTTATCCCCCAGTAACTATGATAATGAATTTCATTCTTATTTATAATGCTATGAATAGTGGTATACTGTCAATATGATTATAAAATAATTTATAGTTTTAATAGAACTGTATGTAGACTAACTATAATAATTAAAAAGTCATTTTGTATAATATAATTTTAATGATTAGTATTTAGTAGGAGTGAGTAGTACCTTGGCTCAATTTATTTGTCAGATATGTGATTCTGAGTTTAAAAGTTATAACAAAAATGCAAAATACTGCTCTCAATCATGTAAAGGAAAAGCATACATTAAATATTCAATCAAAAAATGTAAAATTTGCAAAAAGGAATATAAACCTATAAGAGCTACAAGTAAGTTCTGTTCTCTTAAATGTTGTGCTGTAGAAAAAAAGAATAAAGTTGTTCTTATCCCTCTTTTTTCATCTATAAAATATGCTGATTCAATTAGCGTGATAGAGGATTTTGAGCACCTTTTATAATCACTCATAAACCTTAATAAATAAACATTTATATAGAGAGTAAACTAACCAAGATGATTTATATCATCATCTCGCCTAGCATAATGCTTGAAAAAATTCCTAAACAGGTCACAGGAGTTTTTTCTGTTCTTAAGCCGTATAAGATATACAGAATTAGTTAACATAAAGGATTTTTTTCGGAACCACTATTAAAAATTGATTTATACTCTAATCTTATCCAAACGGATAATTAATAGTTTTTTGAGCAAACTAATTACATATACAGTTTCTAAAAGAAAACCTACCTCTGACAAATCAAGTGGGTTTTCTTTTTTTGTACCTAAACTACTTACAACTTGTTCAAACTATACTAACTCCAATCTATACCTTGAAGTAAATAATAAATTACTTCTCATATAAAACCTTTAACTTTTTAATATTATGTAGTTAAATTCCATAATTTTTAAATGAAGATAATAAAACTATCGATAAATATGGCCAAGAACAAGGGCTTCGTTTCTTTTAACCTCGTATTTCATATTTTTATACATGTAAAATCTCTCCCAATAAAATCATATTCCCATATACAAAAGAGAAAGCCACATACGAGGGGAACGTGACTTTAAAACCTATATTTAAAGAAGAACTACATATTCTGCTTGGGGACCCTTTGGACCTTTATATTCAATATAAGAGACTTTCTGTCCTATTTTTAATGAACTAGGGTTAAAATTACGAATAGAACTAAAATGGACAAATAAATCTTTTCCGTCACTATCTGAAGAAATAAGTCCAATGCCTTTTTCATAATTAAAAAAACTTATGCTTCCTATTTTACTTTCCAATACAATAACTCTCCCACCAATTTATTTTTAGGATGATAATTTAATATTTTCTTACGTTATAAAAATTTATTTGTTTATTTAAATAAAGTGAAATTATCCTTAACTTTAATTCCATTAGAGAACACAACAAAACCGAACACCAGTAAAGGCGGTCGGTTCTATTGTGAAACAATTACATCTACAGGACTGTCGAACGAACACGAATAAAAATGTGGTACCGAAAGATGAATCTGCTAATCGCTATGCACACCTATAAGTTATCACAGGATATAAAGGATAGCTAAGACTTTGACAGGATTTCTGACAGACTTTCTAACCAATATAAAAAGCCAGCATTTTATTTGAAGCTCTCCTTATCATTCATCCTCCATGAATTATTTGTTCTCCTTTCTAAAGTTAAGCAGTGAACCCTTTATACTCACTAAAATAGTGACGAGTAAAGATAATTCCAATTCGTGTATCTGGAGTTAGTATAGTTTCATGGACACCATTTAATTAAGTCCTTACAATTATTTTTGAGAGGATGTGTCCGAAATGGAACGTAGACGTGCAGGCAAAAAATACAATGATGGGTTTAAGAAAACCATTGTGGATTTATATCATGCGGGAAACTCGGTTAAAGAATTAAGCAGCGAATATGGCGTATCAGAAGTAACAATCTATAAATGGGTGAAAGCATTTACGCCTATCAGTTCAGAAGAAGGCTCTCTAACACCGAAAGAATTAGCTGAGATTCAGAAGGAAAACCTTCGGTTAAAACAAGAATTAGATATTCTAAAAAAGGCTATGGCCATATTCGCGAAAAAGTAACAGAAGCAGAGCTCAACCATTTTATTGAGACATATAAAGAGCAATACACAGTTCAGAAGATGTGTGAAGTGTTAACGATTCCAAGAAGTAGCTACTATAACTCTTTCAAAAAGACGGTGTCAAATCGTGAACAAGAAAATCGGGAGCTAACGAAAGAAATCCAACGGATTTATTTGAAAAGTAAAGCGCGTTATGGTGCTCCAAAAATTCATCAGATCTTAGTAAACAATGGATTTTATCTGAGTCTAAAGCGTGTTCAGCGCTTAATGAAAAAGGCAAGAATTCGTTCCGTTACAAAGGAAAAATACCGTCCCTATCCGTCAAAAGAAAAGGTTATGCAGCTAGATAATCTGTTAAAACGAGATTTCTCTACACAGACGATTAATGAGAAATGGGTGGCAGATATTACGTATATCCCTACGGTAAGAGATGGTTGGTGCTATTTGGCGTCTGTATTGGATTTACATTCTAAAAAAATCGTTGGCTATTCTTTTTCCCGTTCAATGACATCTGAACTGGTCATTGAAGCACTTCAAAACGCTTATACTGCTCAAAAGCCCGGAAAGGGCTTACTTCTTCATACCGATCTTGGCTCACAATACACAAGTAGTGAGTTTACTCAACATGTCCACAAATACGAGATGAAGCAGTCTTTCAGCCAGAAAGGCTGCCCTTATGATAATGCCTGCATAGAGTCGTGTCATGCCATATTAAAGAAAGAAGAAGTGTATCATACGCAATACAAAGACTATTCAGCTGCAAAAGTAGCTATGTTTCAGTTTATAGAAGGATGGTATAACCGAAACAGAATCCATAGTAGCCTCGGCTATCAAACTCCTCAAGCGATTGAGGATAAAATGAGAAAAACACCTTAAGACTTAACTTTTTTGTGTCCAAATTATTGACTCAAATCCAGATTATTAATAATAATTAATGTTTTATTTTATCTTATAACTAAGAGTAAGTATTAACATATTTCATTTGAAAATATTTTAAATATTACTTATTATGTAGAAAAATCTCCTATTTGTCGCCAACTAGAGTAAAGAGTAAAACGTTTATTTTAAATTTGGAGCAACCTCATTCTGTAGAACAATTAAAAAAAGCCTTATGGCTTTAGATTATAATCTTCAATTTATTTTTGATGGAATATTACTCTTGCATGAGATGAAATTAAATTATTTTCTTTTGCTAGTTGACTAACAATTTCTTCAATATTTTCAATCGTCTCAACTTTACTTTCATCAGATTTTTCATCAACTTCAACTTCATATATATGGTAATTAATATCGTATTCACCTCTAAAACTATACCTTTTATAATTATTGTCAATCAATTTCCGATTAACTTTGCTTAAAAAATTAGATTTAATAAGCTGCGCTCGTACTTCATCCCTCTTTTTTTCTAATTCTAAATCTTCTACATTGGAGGCTTCTCCATCTTTCATATCAATATTTTTTAGATTTCCCTCTTTTGCTTGAACAAATGAATTGTTAAAGGAAAAAATCAAACCAATGATGAAACATACTGACACCAACTTCATATTCATAAAGAATAAATTATTTAGCATATGTATTCTCCTCTTAAAAAAAGTTAAATAACCGATATTTTATAGAATTTCATTATTAATATAAACCTCCACATGTCTTTTTATAAACTTGAATAACTTAGGGTGAAAACAATTTACAATTTTAGGAGGGATAACAATGGCTAATCCATTTATAGAGCGATCCTTAGATGAAATTCGTTTAAGGCTTTACTTTATACGTTTTCTACAAAATCGGAGTTGTCGGCGTCAAAAGCCCGTTGAATGATTCAAGGAGCTTTTGATGTATGATGTGTGAATAGGTAGATAATGTACTCTTTGCATAGACAAATTAGAAATTTGTATTTTCTTTTTACCTCCTTAATGTCTGTTTTAAATATTGAAGAAAACTATATGCAATATATGAAATAATAAAAATAAATAACATATAAAGCTGGTTCCAAACCAAATTACTTGAAATACTTTTCATATCCAAAATGTTTAATGTCATTTCCACTAATTTTATGAAAAAAACATGAATAATGTAGATACCTAAAGCATTACCACCAATTTTTGTTATAAATAAACCCTTCCCAAAATGTTTGTTATTCAATGCAAAAGCAAATAAAAATACGGTTAGAAAAATAGTTGATATAAAATATTCTCCGTGCCTACCTGACAATATTTTATCTAAAATATATCCCTCCATCACTTGGAGTAGAGAAAAGAGAAAAGATAAAAAATAAATAAATATTCACGTTTATTTTTCGAAACTTTATAAATTGTGAGTTAAAAGCAAAGGAAAATCCTAATGTTGTATAAAATAAACCGAAGAATAATGCATCTCTTGTATTTATTGATATTTTATGGAACACGGAATAAGATTGTCCGAAAAGACCTATCAGGTTTAAAATAAAACTGATTGTTAACAACACGTTTATTTTTTTTAGTCTAAAAAAAATAAACAGAATTATGATACTCCAAATCAAGGAAGTTAAAAACCACAGCTGATATCCACTAGTCCCTTTACCATAATATAAAAGGTTCAATATTGTAAATTCATCAAAATATTTCACTAATTCCTGCTGTATATCAGAGCCATTTTGATAAATAATAATTACATCATAAAATGTGTAAAAAAATAACCAGCAAACGTAGAGTTTAAAGATTTTTATAACATATTTTTTGAAATATAAAACAGATTCTGCAGCGTTTATAACTTTTTTTCCGAACAAATAACCAGATGCAACAAAGAAAAAAGGAACAGCGAATCTAGAAATGTTATCCAAAATGAATAATCCAATCTGACTATCTAAAGGGAAAGTATGAATTACTACTACAGCAAATATTGCGAAAAATTTTATAAAGTCTATTGCGTAATTTCTCTCCATTATTTAACCCCTTCATTTTTTTTCCCTTTGTTAAAATCGTCTCCCAATTTAACAAGTAAATAAAAATTATTTTTACCAAAAAATTATCTTTTATCCAAAATAATTAAAATATGAGATTTTCACAGGAATAATATCACAAAAACACACGCAGTCATTGTATTAATATTTGATTGTTGGGTGCGAGTCCCTTTCAAGACACATTGGCTCAAGCCTCTCATTGCAGGTTCATTTGCTCTCGTATCTTCTTCACACATCATAGTGGTAAGTAAAACGTACGCCGACGCTCCGATTGGAGGTATACATAACAGCACGTTTTTTTCTTCAAAAGATAGCCACAACCTTATGTGCCTACAAGAGACCAACGAGAAGTGGGCTCCCTTTCAGGCCTATCATGGATTTGTCCATAGGAACGATAGTATCCACCCAGTTATACAGTTTCCTGCTTTCCTGTTCTCTTACGAGACAACGGCATTCGCTTTCTCTCGTATCCTTTACGCTCTGTCACATCGTTTGATCTTAAGATCTCCCTACTGTGTATACAGATACAGATAACAAAGGGCTTACCAAGTTCCGCATCTTATAGATACGACGAGGTTAGGTGGGGTCTTTACTCCGGGCAAGATACGGGACGCGTCACAGCAGCATTATGATTCTACTTTTCCTCTTACCAAGACCCAAGCTAGTCCATGCATTATCTTGAGCTAAGAGTTACGAAGCTTACAAACCTTCACTTTCGTTTACCATACCTATCTTCTCCTAGCAGTATTCTGGACCATGCATTTGTCCTCTGTTTCCGCATTTCCTCATGCAACCGACACACTCGTTACCAAGCATGCCGTTTCGGATGGAGATCATCTTTGCGTCTAGATGAGTAGCGTCAGCTACACTGTAAGAAAGCGACTTCTTGTCGCACCATAATTACTCTTATTGGCATCTATCTTTGTATAGTTAAAAATGCATTTAAGCTGTTATTTTCTCTTTTGACGTAAAGAAAGCTCTTTTGTTCTCTACACACTCCAGTACAACTTTTAAAATTCTTTCAATAAGAGTATATACCTTTATTATTTATCAAAAAATATAGAGAAAACTGGATTCCTTGTAGCTTAAGAACTAGCTATATAGTTTTTATTCGAAGAAGAATCTTTTTGATAAATGGGGTGAAAATTTGAAATCAAAAATAATCTTAATTCTTAGTATATCTTTTATTATATTTATGCTTTTTTTACTCTTTTTTTATCTAATCAAAGGAGATTCCTCTCGTTGGCAGGTAGCATTGGGAGGTGTGATGGTAAGCGCATTACCAATCTTGTTATTGTTTATGAAGGTTAATCCCTTCCCAATTTCTCTTATAGTTGGATATTATGTTTTTCTTTTTTGCACCCTATTTTTAGGGTCAATTGAAGATTTTTATAATCGCTTTAAATGGTGGGATGCTGTTCTACACTTTTACAAAGGAATCTTCATGGGGTTTGTAGGAATTTCTCTTTATAAGCTACTTATAGCTACCCGTATACAAGCTGAAATTTCTAAATGGGCCATTTTCTTATTTGTACTTTCAATCTCAGTGAATGCTACAGTTTTATGGGAAATTTACGAGTTTTTAGGTGATTTGACTTTTACTCACACTATGCAATCAGGAGGAAATACAGATACCATGTATGACATGATCTTAGGTATGACATCAGCTCTTTTAACTGCTATCTATTCTATGAAACGACGAGAAAAACTATAAATAATATAGGAGGTGTTGGAATGAAACGTAAGCTGGTTATATTGTTTAGTTTGATTTACGTCATTTTTATGGGATGTTTGGCAGTATTTTATTATGTGAGTAATGAATCCTTTAAGACTATGGTTTCAATAGGTGGTTTTGCATGCGGATTAATCCCCCTTTTATTAGCTTCTTTTACTAAGCTTAAGTTTAACTTGCCTATCATCATTTCCTACTTAGTTTTTTTATTTTGCTCACAGTACCTGGGTTCAATTGTAGGTTGGTATGGATTAGGATGGTGGGATACATTTTTACACTTAATAAGTGGAGCTATCCTTGCTTTTGCAGGAATCGCTTTATATGAACGATTAATACATCGAAGAGCAGGAGAGTATATATCAGCATGGTTTGTTTTTTTATTTACCTTTTCCTTTGCTGCACTTGGAGGCGTCATATGGGAGATTTACGAATTTAGCTCGGATCAACTTTTCGGAATGACTTTACAGGGCGGTGGAAATAAAGATACAATGATTGATTTAATTGCAGATACTTCAGGGGGCCTTCTTGTAGGAGCATGGGCAGGATGGCGCACAAAGATAAAAAGGTCTAATTAAAATTTACTAACCGTCAAATATTCTGTGCATATGGTAAAACTCCTTAATGATTAAGGAGTTTTATTCGTATGATCTCATGATAATTTCAAAATCTTTCTCTAAAATACATTTTGATTATAATGATGGGAATATTAACAAACAGATATTTTGTATGAATAGAATCGCTAAAGAGAATCAATACACTTTAAAAATAATTTAATGGATGTGTAATAGATGTCAGTGGCTACAACAGGAAAGAGAAAAGAAAAAATCTATATCATCAGTGCACTTGTATTACTTTTTCTTTATTTTCTCCCTATGTATGTATTAGGAGAAGACGCTCACATACGTGTTCATGATAATTTAGATTCTAATATTGCTTGGTATAAGGTGTTGGCTGAAAGTGGTCAGATATTTGGGAGCCTCCACTCTACGATTCCTCAAGTTATCAATGGATTGCCCCGTGATGCATTCGGCACAGCATTCAGTGGGATTGTTTGGCTTCACACTTTCTTCCCTTCCATGACTGCTTATGCTTTAAGCCAAACTATTACTCGGTTAGTTGCTTTTGGTGGAATGTATTTACTATTGAAGAAGCACTTTATTAAACATGAAGGTGCCCACTTTGTTCGTGTTGGTGTATCACTTGCATTTGCACTTACCCCTTTTTGGCCTTCAGGCATGTTAAGTACATTAGGATACCCTCTTGCTTTATGGGCATTTTTGAATATCCGTTCTGGAGATTTTTCATGGAAAGAATGGGTGGTTCTTTTCCTTTTACCCTTTTATTCAAGCTTTGTACTTGGCTTTTTCTTCTTTTTAGTAGCGATTTCTTTTTTATGGATTTATGACTTGATTAGAAAGAAAAGATGGAATTGGTCATTTCTATTCAGTCTTATTTTTATGACTTCTCTTTATCTTGTAATTGAATATCGCCTTGTCTATTCAATGGTTCTTTCAGAACAGCCAAATCATAGGATGGAATTTATATCTTCACGACATGATTTTTGGCACTCTATGCGCCTTTCACTTAAAAACTTTCTCATAGGGCATACACATGTTATGACTGTCCATACCCATGTTATTCTTCCCTTATTGTTGATAACCCTTATTTTATTGGTTTTGAAGAAGGACATAAAACATAACAAACTATTTATTTTTTTATTTCTTTTAAATGTTGCTTTATCGATATGGTACGCTTTTTGGTTTAATAATGTATGGATTCCTCTCAAAGAAAAGATCAGCTTTCTAAATACATTTAACTTTGCGAGGTTTCACTTCTTACGAATTATTGTTATTTACCTTAGTTTCGGCTTAGCCTGTTATATTCTATGGTCACTAGGAAAGTTTTGGCGGCAACTAGCTAATATAGCGATCCTAAGTCAGATCGTCACACTTCTCCTGTTTAACGAAGAACTTCTTTATGGCCATTACTTTCACTCTCCTTCCTTTAGGGAGTTTTATGCTACAGAACAATTCAACGATATAAAAGAATACATAGGGGACCCTCAGGATTCGTATCGTGTAGCAAGTATTGGACTTCATCCAGCTATTTCACAATACAATGGGTTTTATACCCTAGATACGTATAACAATGTATATCCCCTTGAATACAAGTATAAATTTCGAAAGATAATAGCAAAAGAGTTAGAAAAAAATAAGCAATTAAAAAAATATTATGATGAATGGGGAAGTCGCTGTTACATCTTTGTCAATGAACTCGGTAAAACATACGAGTTCACAAAAGATCAAAATATAAAAGTACGTCATTTGCAGCTAAACACGAATCAATTTAAAGAAATGGGTGGTCGTTATATCTTTTCATCGGTCCCTATTTTGAACGCGAAAGGTAATAACCTTGTGCTCTTAAAAGAATTTAATCATAAAGAATCTGCGTGGAAGATTTACTTGTATCAAGTAATGTAGGAGGTATATAAATTGAAGCAAACGCTGCCCTTAGTAACCATAGTGGTTCCATGTTACAACGAACAAGAAGTATTAAAAGACACCATTACGCAACTCTCCTCTGTTTTAGATGATTTAAGGAAAGAAGAGTTAATTTCAGCTCATAGCAAGATATTGTTTGTAGATGACGGTAGTAAAGATCGGACATGGTCATTAATTGCGATGGAGAGCACAATTAATAACTATGTAACGGGGCTAAAGCTATCATGCAATGTAGGGCATCAGAAAGCACTTCTTGCTGGACTAGAGAAAGCCAAATCTAAATCGGACTGTGTAATTTCCATTGATGCTGATCTGCAAGATGATGTTTCTGTTATTCGAAGTTTCCTCTTAAAATATCATGAGGGAGATGAAATTGTATATGGTGTACGCAATAGCAGAGAAACAGATACTTTCTTTAAACGAAATACTGCTTTATGTTTTTATCGTCTTATGCAAAAGTTGAATATCAATCTTATTTATAACCATGCAGATTATCGTTTAATGAGCAAGCGAGCTATTGAAGAACTTTCGCGTTATAAAGAAGCAGATTTGTTTTTAAGAGGAATTGTTCCTTTGATTGGATTTAAGTCCTCAAACGTAACATATAGTCGAAAAAAACGTTTAGCCGGTGAAACCAAATATCCTCTGAAAAAGATGATCTCTTTTGCATTTAATGGCCTCACGTCATTTAGTGTGGTTCCTATTCGAGCTTTTACTCTTTTAGGTTGTTTATTATTTTTTATAAGTATGATTACAGGCTGTTATGCGTTTATTCAAAAGTTATTAGGTAATACAAGTATAGGCTGGACCTCTCTAATTATCTCTATTTGGCTGTTAGGTGCCATACAGTTAATAAGTATTGGAGTAGTAGGAGAATATATTGGAAAGATATTTATAGAAGTAAAAAAGAGGCCTCCGTATGCGATTGATATTGACCTATATACAGAAAGATTAGGGGTGTCAACGTTCCCAGAAGAAAGTTTATTAACTAAAGAAGAGTTCAACTGAATTAGTTTTTCTTATAATAAGGTGTATAAATTATATATAACCAACCCACTTCTTTCTTTTTTATAAATATTTTTTTTTCACATGGCAAATCGATACTATGGATTTTTAGTTTCATTCTAAGCTTTGTTTTGGAACTTATTATACACTTTTTAAGAATTGTTCAAACAGAATAATTTTGCATAAGCCTAAGGCAAACAAGCATATTTACTAGGATATGCTTGTTTCGTTATGTAATGAAGTTCTTATCTATTTAATAAAAAATTAAAGCATAGCTATTTTACTGTTTCTTACACTTTTCCTGCAGAGCAAGTTAATCATTTGTTTTTTTATGGTTTAAAAACCCAAAACTTAGTACCTATATAGTTTAATCCAACACTAACAATCGTTACTAAAACCTTACTGTAAGGAAGTGGTATGCTAAATTTATAATGAAGCAAAGTTAATAAGAAAGATGTAACAATTAAAGTAAAGACATTTAGGGTAGTAAACTTGAGGAATTCATAATTGTCACTTTTATCCTGTTGTTGAAACGTCCATGTTCTATTTAAAAAATAACTGTTTAATACACCACACCCATAAGATACGCATTGAGCTATTATGTAATATACGCCTAAATAAGATAACAGAGAAAAAACAAGAAAATCAATAGCTGTATTTACTCCCCCCACGATACAAAATTTTAAGTAGTGAATGCTTTCTTTATTGGCAATTTTCAAGTTAGAGAGACCTCCCTTACCTTAATTTTATATGAAGTTTTAATCTTAACTTATTTCTATAGTGCATCCTAACTCCAAAAAAAGGCTTTAATTCAGCTTACAGAATTTAATTAACTTTCTTCTTTTGTACAATAATCCCAATAAAAAAGTGCATTAAGTCTGTTTAGGTTAATGCACTTTAAAGCCACATATGAAATACAAAAATTCACTTCTTTATAGAGCGCGAACATACTTTTAAATGCTAACACTTTAGCTCTTTTTGGTGTAAAAAAAGATAATTGATGATATAAGCTTTTTATAAGGTGATGAAACATAATAATGCCTAATAGAAATCTAATCTATGTCTGTACATTGTTCTTAATTATGTTCTAAGCTGACGTTTTCTTCGATGACTTATTGCTTGGTGCAAACCAACCGAATAAAGCTATGCCAACTAATACTCCATAAAAGATTAGTGTCCAGATAGTACTATGTGGAAAATGAGGGTCTAAGACACCTATATCCTTATGAGCAAGAGTAATAACAGCAAGTTTGACACCCACCCAAGCAACAATAGCATAGGCTGTAGTTTCTAATGCCGGTCGCTTTTCAAGGAGTTTTACAAATTAGAAGAAATCTGTTGAATAAATAATACTAATTTCCAATATTTTATCGTTAAATGATAGCGTCTAACTAATCCCAATTAGGAACGTTGGAGGAATCGTGAGTGCTAAAAAAAGAAGGTAATAGG
>Ga0209795_10001169_pt1 | contig 16892 bp, 12 predicted proteins | sample AgamicOrMarz_FD_187166 | JGI IMG/M metagenome (GOLD analysis project Ga0209795, IMG submission 187166) | Agave microbial communities from Guanajuato, Mexico - Or.Ma.rz (SPAdes) (version 2) | ecosystem: Host-associated > Plants > Phyllosphere > Phylloplane/Leaf | place: Guanajuato, Mexico...
CGAGCCAGCGGCCGTCCAGCGTGCGGTAGAGGTTGTAGCAGGGCACGCCGCCGTTCAGCAGACCCGAACCCGCGCGTGTTTCTTCCGGCGCCTGTCGCGCTGCGCTTGCCGCCATGTTTCCCGCTGCGCTTGCCGCTATGCTCGCTGCGGCATTCTCATTGGCAAGCGCAACTTGCGCGACCACGTTATGCGCATGCGTGGCGTGCGTCATGGAAACGTCGACAAAGCGGCCCTCGCCGCCGCGCGACACCTGCCACAACGCGGCGAGAATCTGCGTGACCGCGCTAAGCGCGCCGCCAAGCAGATCGGCGATCTGAAAGTTGGGCACGATAGGCGTGCCGTCGCGACTCTGGAGTTGATCCAGCACACCCGCGTAGCCGATGTAGTTCAGGTCGTGCCCGGCGCGATCGGCGAATGGTCCGCGTGCGCCGTAGCCGCTAATCGCGCAGTACACCAACCGCGGATTGGCCGCGCGCAGCGTCGCGTAGCCGACGCCGAGCCGGTCCATCACGCCCGGCCGGAAGCTTTCGATCAGCACGTCCGCCTCGGACGCGAGCGCGCGCAGCACATTGCGTCCCGCTTCGGATTTGAGGTCGAGACGCGTCTCGCGCTTGCCGCGATTGACGAGCCGGTAGAACGCGCCGGGCCGCCCGGCTACGCGGTCGCTCGACGACTGCATCATCGTGCGGGTAGGGTCGCCGGCGCCGGGCGCTTCGATCTTCAGCACGTCGGCGCCGAGTTCCGCAAGCCGCAAAGCGGCAACGGGGCCGGGGAGCAGGCGCGTGAGGTCGAGCACGCGCAGGCCCTTTAAAGGCGGCGGCGCGGCGTCGGCCGGCGCGGACTCGCCGAAAGACGAAGCAGATGCAGCAGACGAAGCAGATGCAGCGGAAGACGTCGCAGATGACAAAGCCAACCTCTCGTCGATGCCGGCGCGGATCGCAGCGAGCGTCCCGCTAGCCGATTTGTTCGAGTTCCTCGTGTGTCTCGAGCCACTCGGCTTCGAGCGCCTCGAGGCGTGCGTTCACATCTGCCTGACGGCGGATCGCGTCCGTCAGCTTGCTCTTCTGAGCGGGCTCGTAACTGGCCGGATCGGCGACGAACGCGTCGAGCGTCGCCTTCTCCGCGTTGAGCGCGTCCATTTCCTTCTCGATCTTCGTGATGCGGCTTTGCAGCGGCTTTTTCAGATGCGCGAGCTTCTGACGCGTTTCCGCTTCGAGCCTGCGTTGCTCCTTGCGATTCACGCCGCCGTCCGCGCCGTTGTCGGTACCGTTCGAGCCACCGTTGGACACGCCGTTCGCCGCATTCCCCGCCTTCAACGCAGCGCGCTGCTCCGCTGCGTGCTGCAACAGCCAGTCGCGGTAATCGTCGAGATCGCCGTCGAATTCCTGCAGACGATGCTTCGCGACCAGCATGAACTGATCGGTCGTGGCGCGCAGCAAATGCCGGTCGTGCGAGACGAGAATCAGCGTGCCTTCGAACTGCGCGAGCGCCATCGTCAACGCATGCCGCGTCTCCAGATCCAGGTGATTGGTCGGCTCGTCGAGCAGGAGCAGGTTCGGCTTTTGCCAGATGATCAGCGCAAGCGCGAGCCGCGCCTTCTCGCCGCCGGAGAAGGGCGCGATCTTCGACGTCGCCATTTCGCCGGAAAAATTGAAGCTGCCGAGGAAGTCGCGCAATTCCTGTTCGCGTGTGTCGGGCGCGAGACGCGCGAGGTGCTGCAACGGCGTGTCGTCCGCGCGCAGCGTCTCCAACTGATGCTGCGCGAAATAGCCGATGCGCAAACCCTTGCCTTCGCGCACATGCCCGCCGAGCGGCGCAAGCGTGCCGGCCAGCGTCTTGATCAGCGTTGACTTGCCCTGGCCGTTCGCGCCGAGCAGGCCGATGCGCTGACCGTTCTGGATAGACAGCATCACACGCTCGACGATCGGAATCTCCGCGCCGTCTTCGCTGTGATAGCCGCAGCGCACGTCTTCCATCACCATCATCGGATTCGGCGCGGAATCGGGCGTGCGGAATTCGAACGTGAACGGCGACGTGGCGTGCGCCGGCGCGATCAGTTCCATCTTTTCCAGCGCCTTCACGCGGCTTTGCGCCTGACGCGCCTTGGTGGCCTGCGCCTTGAAACGGTTGATGTAGCTCTGCAGATGCGCGACCGTGCGCTGCTGCTTCTCGTACGCATTCTGTTGCAGCGCGATCTGCTGCGCGCGCAGCACTTCGAATTGCGAGTAGTTGCCGCCGTAACGTTTGATCTGCTGCTGTTCGAGATGCAGCGTGACGTTGCAGACGGAGTCGAGAAATTCGCGGTCGTGCGAGATCACGATCAGCGTGCCCGGATAGCGATGCAGCCACTCCTCGAGCCAGACGATTGCGTCGAGGTCCAGGTGGTTGGTCGGTTCGTCGAGCAGCAGCAAGTCCGACCGGCACATCAGCGCCTGCGCGAGATTCAGGCGCATGCGCCAGCCGCCCGAGAAGCTGCTGACCGGCTCGCGGGTCTGCTCGAGCGTGAAGCCGAGACCGAGCAGCAAGGCTTCGGCGCGCGCGGGCGCCGTGTAGCCGTCGGCGTCCGCAAAGGCTGCGTGGGCTTCGGCTTCGGCCGCGCCGTCGTGCGCGGCGGAGGCGGCGGCAATGCGTGCTTCGATCGCGCGCAATGCGGCGTCGCCGTCGAGCGTATAGGCGAGTGCGGTCTTGTCGGCAGCGGGCGTTTCCTGCGCGACGTGCGCGATCTGCCACGTGGGCGGGATCGAAAAATCGCCGCCGTCCGCGTGCAGTTCGCCGAGCAGCACGGCAAACAGCGTCGACTTGCCCGCGCCGTTTGCGCCCACGAGGCCGGCCTTTTCGCCGGGATTGAGCGTGAACGTGGTGTTGTCGAAGAGCGGCTTGGTGCCGCGCGCGAGGCTGAACTGGTTAAAGCGGATCACGAAGAGGCCGGCTGAAGAAAAACGCTATTTTAGACTGCCGGGGATGACACCGGGACCTTAGCCGGCATCGGCCATTCGGCCGACTGTATCGGCCGCGCTTTTGACATAGACTGACGGCTTTCGTGGGGAGAGCATATGACATCGATTTATTCTTTTACGGCCCGCACGCTAGGCGGCGAGGAAGTGAGCCTCGCGCAGTACGAAGGCAAGGTGCTGCTGATCGTCAATACGGCGAGCGAATGCGGGTTCACGCCACAATACGCAGGCTTGCAAAAGCTCTACGACGACTACGCGGCGCGCGGGCTCACGGTGCTGGGCTTTCCATGCAATCAGTTCGGCAAGCAGGAACCGGGCGACGCCGCGCAGATCGGCAGCTTTTGCGAGAAGAACTACGGCGTGACGTTCCCGATGTTCGACAAGATCGACGTGAACGGCGCGAATGCGCATCCGCTGTTCCGTTATCTGACGGGCGAGGCGCCGGGGCTGCTCGGCCTCGAAGGCATCAAGTGGAATTTCACGAAATTTCTGATCGGCCGCGACGGCAACGTGGTCAAGCGCTATGCGCCGCTGACCAAGCCGGAGACGATTACCGAGGACATCGAAAAGCTGCTGTGAAACCGGCGGCGCGTGGCGGGGCTTTACAGGATCGGCGAGAACAGCCGGGCCACGTGCATGAGTACGCGCCGCACCGCGCTTGCCTGACGATACTCGTTGCGGTCGATCTCGCGCGATTGCGCGAAGTCGTCGAGCAGCATGGCTTCGACTTCTTTCGCGAATGACTGATCGACGGTCACGACCATGATCTCGAAGTTGAGCCGGAACGAACGGTTGTCGAGGTTGGCGCTGCCCACCGCGGCGGCCACGGTGTCGATCAGCACGACCTTCTGGTGCAGAAAGCCGGGTTGATAACGAAAGATGCGGATGCCCGCGCGCAGCGAATCGTACGCGTACAACTTCGACGCTTCGAACACCACGACGTGATCGCGCCGGCTCGGAATCATGATGCGCACGTCGACGCCGCGCAGCGCGGCGAGCCGCAATGCGGAGAACACGGCTTCGTCGGGAATGAGGTAGGGCGTCGTGATCCAGATGCGCTCGCGCGCCGCGTTGATCGCTTCGACGAAAAACAGCGAGCAGGTTTCCTGCTTGTCGGCGGGGCCGCTCGGCATAACCAGGCAGTGCATGTCGTGGTTGGCGGCGGGCGTTGAGCTTGCGGGGAGCGACGCGTTCGTGGAGTCCACCGGCATCGGCGGCACATCGAGTTGCGGCAATTGCTGCGTGGCCCAGTACCAGTCCTCGGTGAACACGAACTGGATGCTCGCGACCGCCGGCCCGCGCACTTCGATATGCGTGTCGCGCCACGGCGAAAGCGGCGGCTTCGCGCCCAGATACTCGACGCCGACGTTGTGTCCGCCGACAAACGCGCGTTCGCCGTCGACGGAAACGATTTTGCGGTGATTGCGGAAGTTCAGCTGCAGCCGGTTGACGAACAGGCGATTGGTCGCGAACGGATGCGTGTCCACGCCGCCCGCGCGCAACGACGCGACGTAACGATGCGGCAGATCGAAGCTGCCGATGCTGTCGTACAGAAAATAGACGCGCACACCTTGCCGCGCTTTCGCGATCAACGCTTCCTTGAACATCTCGCCGAGCGCGTCTTCACGGACGATGAAGAACTGCACGATGATGTAGTGACGCGCGTGCTCGATGGCGTCGAAAATGGCCTCGAAAGTCGCCGTGCCGTTCACCAGCGTACGCACGGCATTGCCCGGCAGAAACGGCATGCCGCCCAGGCGCGTCAGCGAGTGCACGAGCCTGCCTCCCAGCGCATGCGCGGGCAGTTCGACCGACGACGCCAGCTTGTCCCACTGCGGAGGATGCGCGTGCGTGCGCAACAGTTCGTTCTCGACGCGGCGGGCGTCGGCATAGCCGGCGAATTTGCTGCGCCCGAGGAACAGATAAGGGACGAGCGTCAGATACGGCATCGCGACCAGCGACACGGCCCACGCGATCGCGCCTTGCGACGTGCGGGTATTGAGAATCGCGTGACACGCCGCGACCGCGCCGAGTATGTGCGCGAGGGCCACCAGCGTGCCGACGTGAAGCAGGTCGAATTGCATAGGCGAGCGAAGGGTTGAGCGGAATGCCGTGCCGGGGCGTCGGAGGAACGCGGGCAACGGCGCTCATCTTACCGAACGCGAGGCGGTTGGGGTGAGGGCGGGGTTTGTGTGGGGCGGCGGCGGGGGCGAGCTTAGAGCTTCTGCGGACTGCGTGTGCGCGTGCGCGCGGCGGCGCGCGTGCTGGCTGGCTGCCTTCGGCGGGCAGCCCAGCAAAAGCGGCAAGCCAACGCCGACCGGCGCGCAGGCGCCTCTCGCCCACACACCGCTCGGCGCTAAAACTTCGTCACAACATCAGAGAGGCAGATCCGCGGCCTGAATCAGGAACACGTTGTCGTCGCCGGCGCTCGTCGACAGCCAGACGAGGTTCAGGCCGCCGAACGCCGCTTCCACATGCTGACGCTCGTTGCCGATCTCGATCACGAGCACGCCGTCTTCGGTCAGCCAGTTGCGTGCGTCCGCAATGATTCGCCGCACGATGTCCATGCCGTCCGCGCCGCCCGCAAGCGCCATTTCCGGCTCGTGCTTGTACTCGGCGGGCAGTTCCTGCATCGACGCCGCGTTCACATACGGCGGATTGCTGATGATCACGTCGTAGCGGCGCTGCGCGAGCGGCGCATACAGATCGCCTTCGAAGAGCGCGATGCGGTCGTCGAGCTTGTAGTCGGCCACGTTGCGCGCAGCGACTTCGAGGGCCGGCGCGGACAGGTCGACCGCGTCGATGTCGGCATTCGGAAACGCGTGCGCCGCGAGAATCGCGAGACACCCCGAACCCGTGCACAGTTCGAGCACGGCGCTCACCTGCTCGGGATCTTCCACATACGGTTGCAGGCCGTCCTGCAGCAGCTCGCCGATAAACGAACGCGGCACGATCACGCGCTCGTCGACGTAAAAGCGAAAGCCGTGCATCCACGCTTCCTGCGTGATGTACGCGGCCGGCACGCGCTCGCTGGCGCGGCGCTCGATCACGTTGAGCACGGCGTCGATTTCGGCCGCCGAGAGACGCGCGTCCATGAACGGGTCGAGCAGGTCGAGCGGCAGATGGAGCGTGTGCAGCACCAGGTAGGCGGCTTCGTCGTAGGCGTTGGCCGAGCCGTGGCCGAACGACAGCCCGGCCTGGTTGAAGCGCGACACCGCGAAACGCAGCAGGTCGCGGACGGTGGAAAAGGGCAGCGTCATCGCAATAGTCCTTGAATGTCCCTCGTATGTGCCGAGGGTTAAGCGATCAGTTGTTCGAGCACGCGGCGATACACGTTCTTGAGCGGCTCGATGTGGGCGACTTCGATATGTTCGTCGATCTTGTGGATGCTGGCGTTCAGCGGGCCGAACTCGACCACCTGTTGGCAGATGCGCGCGATGAAGCGGCCGTCCGACGTGCCGCCGGTCGTCGACAGTTCGGTGCTCACGCCGGTTTCGTCCTTGATCGCTTTCGCCAGCGCGCTCGACAGTTCGCCGTGCGGCGTGAGAAACGGCAGGCCGCTGACCGTCCATTGCAGATCGTATTCGAGGCCGTGCCGGTCGAGGATCGCGTGGACGCGCTGCTGCAATCCTTCGACCGTGCTGGCCGTCGAGAAGCGGAAGTTGAACATGATGTCGGCGTGGCCGGGAATCACGTTGGTGGCGCCTGTGCCGCTATGAATGTTCGACACTTGCCAGGTGGTGGGCGGGAAGTACTGGTTGCCGTCATCCCAGCGTTCGGCGACGAGATCGGCCAGCGCGGGCGCGAGCAGATGCACCGGGTTTTTCGCCAGGTGCGGATACGCGATATGGCCTTGCACGCCCTTGACGACGAGTTTGCCCGACATCGAGCCGCGCCGGCCGTTCTTTACCGTGTCGCCGAACTGCGCGCTGGAAGTCGGTTCGCCGACGATGCAGTAGTCCATGCGTTCGCCGCGCGCCTGCAGCGCTTCGACGACTTTGACGGTGCCGTCGGTGGCGGGGCCTTCTTCGTCGCTCGTGATCAGGAACGCGATCGAGCCGCGATGCTGAGGATGCGCCGCGACGAATTCCTCGCTCGCCACCACGAAGCCGGCGATCGACGTTTTCATGTCGGCTGCGCCCCGGCCGTACAGCTTGCCGTCGCGATGCGTCGGTTGGAACGGCGCGGATTGCCATTGATCGAGCGGGCCGGTGGGCACCACGTCCGTATGACCGGCAAACGCGAGCAGCTTGCCCGCGCGGCCGTCGACGCCGCGTTTCACGGCCCACAGATTCGTCACGCCGTTCGATTCGATGGTTTCGTGCTCGAAGCCGAGCGCGGACAGGCGCTCGATCAGAAGGCGCTGGCAATGCTGGTCGTCGGGCGTGACGGAGGCGCGCGCGATCAGTTGTTCGGTAAGGGCGAGGGTGCCGGACATGGATTCAGTACAAGCCACTTGGAAATGAAAAAATGCCGGCTGGCGGTGAAGCACCGCAGCCGGCAACAGCTTTGACGCAACGCGGCGGACCGCGTTTTTAGATAAACAACGCCGCGCTCAGGCAAACAACGCCGCGTATTCGTCGGCGGAAAAACCGAGTGACTTGACGCGGCCGTTGACCACCAGCACCGGCCGCTTGATCACCGACGGCTTGTGGATCATCAACGCGATCGCGCCCGGCTGCGTGTCGGCAGCGGCCTTCATGTCGTCGGACAGGCCGCGCCATGTGGTGCCGCGACGGTTCAGCAGCGCGTCGAGCTTCACGTCTTTCAGCCAGTCCTGCACGAGCGGCTCGGTCACGCCGGCCTTCTTGAAGTCGTGAAACTCGAACTCGACGCCGTGCTCCTCGAGCCACACGCGCGCTTTCTTCACCGTGTCGCAATTCGGAATACCGTAGACGACAGTTTTTGTGCCGCGCGCCATCAGTCGCCTCGCAGAAGCTCGTTCAGGCCGACCTTCGCGCGTGTCTTCGCGTCGACCTTCTTGACGATCACGGCGCAGTAGAGGCTATGCGAACCGTCCTTCGACGGCAGATTGCCCGCCACCACGACCGAACCCGCCGGAATGCGGCCATACGACACTTCGCCGGTTTCGCGGTCGTAAATCTTGGTGCTCTGGCCGAGGTACACGCCCATCGAAATGACCGAGTTTTCCTCGACGATCACGCCTTCCACCACTTCCGAGCGCGCGCCGATAAAGCAGTTGTCCTCGATGATGACCGGGTTCGCCTGCAGCGGCTCCAGCACGCCGCCGATGCCCACGCCGCCCGACAGGTGCACGTTCTTGCCGATCTGCGCACACGAACCGACGGTGGCCCACGTATCGACCATCGAGCCTTCGTCGACGTAAGCGCCGATGTTGGTGTACGACGGCATCAGCACGACGTTTTTCGCGATGAACGAGCCGCGGCGCGCGATGGCGGGCGGCACGACACGAAAGCCGCCGGCCGCGAAGTCTTCAGCGGTGTAGTTCGCGAACTTCGACGGCACCTTGTCGTAGAACTGGCTGTAGCCGCCGGCCGGCATCGGCGCATTGTCTTCCAGGCGGAACGACAGCAGCACGGCTTTCTTCAGCCATTGATTGACGACCCAGTCGCCGTCTTTCTTCTCGGCGACGCGCAGCGCGCCCTTATCGAGTTGCTCGATGGCGTGGGCGACGGCTTCGCGCACGTCGGCCGGAGCGGCCTTGGGCGACAGCTCGGCGCGGTTGTCCCAGGCGGTGTCGATGATCTGCTGAAGTTGTTGCGACATATGCGTGCTTTATGAAGAGTTGAAGTCTGAAGAAGGGAGGCGGTGTGCAGTGTTCGCGCAAAGCCGGCAGCGCAAATCCGGCAAGCGCAAACGCGGCAGCACGACAGTCAGCCCGCGAGCCCGCGGCAAAAATCGACGATTCGTTGCGCGCCCTGCGTGCATTCGTCGACGTCGGCGACGAGCGCCATGCGCACGAAATTGCGGCCTGGGTTCACGCCGTGCGCGGTGCGCGCGAGGAACGAACCCGGCAGAACCGTCACATTATAGTCGGCGTAAAGACGCTGGGCGAACTCGGTATCCGACAGGCCCGTGCGCGAGACGTCCGCCCACAGATAGAACGCGGCGTCCGGCAGACGCACGTCGAGCACCTCGGCGAGCATCGGCGTGACCGTCGAAAATTTCTGCACGTATTTCGCGCGGTTCTCGCGCACATGCGCCTCGTCGTTCCAGGCCGCGATGCTGGCGCTCTGATACACGGTCGACAACGCCGCGCCGTGGTACGTGCGGTACAGCAGGAAGTCCTTGAGGATGGCGGCGTCGCCCGCGACGAAACCCGAGCGCATGCCCGGCACGTTCGAGCGCTTCGAGAGGCTCGACAGCATCACGAGCCGCTCGTAGCCGCGGCCCAGTTTGTGCGCGGCTTCGAGGCCGCCGAGCGGTGGGTTGGCTTCGTCGAAGTAGATTTCGGAGTAGCACTCGTCGGAGGCGATCACGAAGCCGTGACGGTCCGACAGCGCGAAGAGTTCGCGCCAGTCTTCGAGCGTGAGCACCGCGCCCGTCGGATTGCCAGGCGAGCACACGTACAGCAACTGCGTGCGGGCCCAGATCGCTTCGGGCACCGCCGAGTAATCGCACGCGAAGTTGCGCGCCGGGTCGCTGTTCACGAAGTACGGCTCGGCGCCCGCGAGGATCGCGGCGCCTTCGTAGATTTGGTAGAACGGGTTGGGACAGAGTACGATCGCAGGCTCGCCTTCTGCATTACGCTTCGGGTCGATGACCGTTTGCGCGAGCGCGAACAGCGCCTCGCGCGAGCCCGACACCGGCAGCACCTCAGTCGCGGGATCGACGGGCGGCAGACTGTAGCGCTGCGTGACCCAGGTCGCGATCGACTCGCGCAACGGCGCCGAGCCGAGCGTCGCCGGATACGCGGACAGACCGCCGAGCGAGGCGATCACCGCGTCGCGTATCAGCGCGGGCGTCGGATGCTTGGGCTCGCCAATGCCGAAGCTGATATGCGCGAGGCCGGCGGCCGGCGTGACGTCCTTGAAAAGCGCGCGCAGCTTTTCGAACGGATAGGGCTGAAGGGAGTCGAGTAGCGGATTCACTGGGCGGATCGGGCCTGATCGAAGAAAGCGCGGAAAGAGGTGCGACGGCGCATGCGCCTCCGCTGGTGTCCTGTCGAGCCGCGCTAAGTGGCGGCGGGACGGCGGCGGCGAGCAGGGAATTATAGCGTGGCGTGGGGCGGGCTTGGGCCTGACGCGGCGCGGACGGCGCGGGCCGTAACGCGAGCAGCAACGCAAACAACGACGAGCAGCAATACAAGCAGCAACACAAGCAACAAGACACGCAGCAACACGAACAGCAACACCGCAGGAGCAGCAATGTACGCAGGAGCCGGGCAGACATCCAGGCAATGCAGCCGTGAAAACACCGCTGCTTACCACACCAGCAACAGCAGTAACGCGAGCAAAACCAGCAACACCAGCAACACCAGCAACGCCATCGAGCGAATCGCCGCCACGCTCTCGCGGAGCCCGTCGCCATGACGAACTGGCTGCGCACAGGCTGGCCGACGCTCGCGATCATGCTGGGCGCGTCGGTGTGGGGCGTGATCTGGTATCCGTTGCGGATGCTGGCGTCGCTCGGCGTCACCGGGACGGCGGCGAGCGCGCTGACGAGCGGCGCGGGTTGCCTGTTCGTGCTGCTCGTGCGTCATCGGGCCATCCGGACCGTGCGCTGGCACTGGCTGCTGCCGGCGCTTGCGCTCGCCGCGGGCATCACGAATCTCGGCTTCGTGTGGGGCTCGATCCACGGCCAGGTGATGCGCGTGCTGCTGCTCTTCTATCTGACGCCCGCGTGGACCGCGCTGTTCGCTCATTTCATCCTGCATGAGCGCCTGACCTGGCCGGGCGCGGGTCTCGCCGCGCTGTCGCTCGTCGGCGCGATGACGATGCTATGGTCGCCGCAGCTCGGCATTCCGCTGCCGGGCAACCTCGCCGAATGGGCGGGCCTCGCGGGCGGCATGGGCTTCGCGATGAGCAACGTCCTGATCCTCAAGACAAGCCGCGTGTTGCCGCAGATGAAACCGGAGATGCGCACCGCGACCATCTTCGGCGGCGCGGCGATTTTCGGCGCGTGCGCGTCGCTGTTCGAAGCGATGCCCACGCCGCCGACGGGCGCGCATCTCGGCACCGCGGCGTGGCTCGTGCTGGGGCTCGGTTTCCTGCTGGCGTCGAACAACATGCTGGTGCAGTACGGGCTCTCGCGCGTGCCGGCCAACCGGGCGTCGATCATCATGCTGTTCGAACTGGTAGTGACGGCGCTCTCCGCATGGCTCTTCGCCGGCGAAACGCCCGGCCCGCGCGAATGGGCGGGCGGTGCGTGCATCGTGCTGGCGTCGGCGCTGTCGAGCTGGATGCATCGCCCGAAGGCCATGCCGCCCGATCCCGCCAATCAGGACACAGGCGACGCCGCCGCGGACGACCGCGACAACAACAACGACAACAAGCACGACAGCGCGGGCGACCAGTCCAACGACCGCAAGAACCGCCGACGCGCGATGGTATGATTGCCCCTCATTAGCCGGCGCATGCGCGACGCGCGTGCAACCGGCGCCCCAATTCCCGAGGGCTGGCAAGGACCGTAGGCCGTCTCGCCGCAGCCGCGAACGGCTCGTGCGGTCTTCGTGAGCCACCTATTATTTTTCCTTCTCAAACAGCGAAATCGCCGTGCGTCTGACCTCGATCAAACTCGCTGGATTCAAGTCATTCGTCGATCCCACGCATTTCCAGGTTCCGGGCCAGCTAGTCGGCGTGGTCGGACCGAATGGATGCGGCAAGTCCAACATCATCGACGCCGTGCGCTGGGTGCTCGGCGAATCGCGCGCCTCCGAGCTGCGCGGCGAGTCGATGCAGGACGTGATCTTCAACGGTTCGACTGCGCGCAAGCCGGGCAGCCGCGCGAGCGTCGAACTCGTGTTCGACAACGCGGACGGCCGCGCCGCCGGCCAGTGGGGCCAATATGCGGAGATTGCCGTCAAGCGCGTGCTGACGCGCGACGGCACCTCGAGCTACTACATCAACAATCTGCCGGCGCGCCGCCGCGACATCCAGGATATTTTCCTCGGCACGGGCCTCGGGCCGCGCGCGTACGCGATCATCGGGCAGGGCATGATCGCGCGCCTGATCGAGGCGAAGCCCGAAGAATTGCGCGTGTTTCTCGAAGAAGCCGCGGGCGTCTCCAAGTACAAGGAACGCCGCCGCGAGACCGAGAATCGTCTGCATGACACGCGGGAAAACCTGACGCGGGTCGAGGACATCGTCCGCGAACTGAGCACGAATCTGGAGAAGCTCGAAGCGCAGGCGGTGGTCGCCACGCGCTACAAGGAACTGCAGACCGACGGCGAGGAAAAGCAGCGTCTGTTGTGGCTGTTGCGCAAGAACGAGGCGGGCAGCGAGCAGGAACGTCAGCAGCGCGCCATCGAACAGGCGCAGATCGATCTCGAAGCGCAAACCGCCAAGCTGCGCGAAGTCGAAGCGCAACTCGAGACGCTGCGCGTCGCGCACTACTCGGCGAGCGACGCGATGCAGGGCGCGCAAGGCGCGCTCTACGAGGCGAACGCCGACGTCAGCAAGCTCGAAGCCGAGATCAAGTTCATCGTCGAATCGCGCAACCGCGTGCAGGCGCAGATCGCCGCGCTCACCGCGCAGCGCGAGCAATGGCTCGCGCAAGCCGAAAAGGCGCAAGGCGATCTGGAAGACGCCGAGGAACAGCTTGCCGTCGCCGAAGAAAAAGCGGTAGTCGCCGAGGAAGAAGCCGCGGCGAAGCATGACGCCATGCCCGCGCTCGAAGCGCGCTGGCGCGACGCGCAAGCGGAGCTGAACGCGGAGCGCGGCGGCATCGCGCAGACCGAACAGGCGCTCAAGCTCGAAGCCGCGCACCAGCGCAACGCCGACCAGCAATTGCAGCAGTTGCAGCAGCGTCATGAGCGGCTGAAAGCGGAAGCCGGCGGTCTCGATGCGCCCGACGAAGCGCAACTCGAAGAACTGCGCATGCAGCTCGCCGAGCACGAAGAAATTTTGCACGACGCGCAAGCGCGTCTCACGGATGCGCAGGAAACGCTGCCGCGTCTGGACGCCGAACGGCGCGCCGCGCAAGAGCGCGTGCAGGCCGAAAGCGCGCAGATTCATCAGCTCGATGCGCGCCTCGCCGCGCTCAAGCAATTGCAGGAAAACGTGCAGACCGAAGGCAAGATCCAGCCGTGGCTCGAAAAGCACGAACTGGGTGCGTTGCCGCGTCTGTGGAAGAAGCTGCATGTCGAAGCCGGCTGGGAAGCCGCGCTCGAATCGGTGCTGCGCGAGCGGCTTGCCGCGCTCGAAGTGTCGAATCTCGACTGGGTCAAGGCGTTCGCCACCGACGCGCCGCCCGCGAAGCTCGCGTTCTACGCACCGCCCGTCGCCGGGCAGCCGGTTGCGGCGCCCGCTGGGCTGCGGCCGTTGCTGTCGCTGGTGCGGATCGACGACGCGGGCATCCGCGCCGTGCTCAACGACTGGCTCGGCCTCGCGTTCGTCGCCGACGATCTGCAGCAGGCGCTCAGCATGCGCGCGCAGTTGCCCGAAGGCGGCTCGTTCGTCGTGAAGGCGGGGCATGTGGTGACGCGCGTCGGCGTGCAGCTTTATGCCGCCGATTCCGAGCAGGCCGGTATGCTGGCCCGTCAGCAGGAAATCGAAAATCTCGCGCGCCAGGTGCGCGCTCAGGCTTTGCTCGCCGACGAAGCGAAGGCCGCCGCGATCCGCGCCGAAGCCGCGCACACGCAAGCCGCGCAGGTGCTGACCGACGTGCGCCAGCAAGCCGAGCGCGCGACGCAGCGCGTGCATGCGTTGCAGCTCGACGTGCTCAAGCTCACGCAGGCGCACGAGCGCTACACGCAGCGCAGCACGCAGATTCGCGAGGAACTCGAAGAGATCAACGCGCAGATCGACGAACAGCGCGCGCTGCGTGCCGAGTCGGAAGCGAACTTCGAGCGCTACGACGGCGAACTCGCAGAATTGCAGGCGCGTTTCGAAGATCATCAACTGGCTTTCGAGGCGCTCGACGAAGAGCTGACCACGGCCCGCGGACAGGCGCGCGATCTCGACCGCGCCGCCACCGACGCGCGCTTCGCCGCGCGCAACATGGCCGCTCGCATCGACGAATTGAAGCGCAGCATTCAGGTCGCGCATGAGCAAAGCGAGCGCGTGGCGGCGTCGCTGGAAGACGCGCGCGCCGAGCTCGAAACGATCAACGAGCAGACCGCGCACACCGGCTTGCAGGACGCGCTCGACATTCGCGCGGTCAAGGAAGAGGCGTTGCACGCCGCTCGCCTCGAACTGGACGATCTGACCGCCAAGCTGCGCGCCGCCGACGAAACGCGTCTGACCGCTGAGCGCGCGCTGCAACCGCTGCGCGATCGCATCAACGAATTGCAGTTGAAGGAACAGGCCGCGCGGCTGAACGGCGAGCAGTTCGTCGAGCAACTGGCGGCAGCCGGCGTGGACGAGGCGGAACTGCAGGCCAAGCTCACGCCGGACATGAAGCCGTCGTATCTGCAGGGCGAAGTCACGCGCATCAACAACGCGATCACCGCGCTCGGTCCGGTCAACATGGCCGCGCTCGACGAACTGAAGGCGGCGACCGAGCGCAAGACGTTCCTCGACGCGCAATCGGCCGATTTGACGAGCGCGATCGAAACGCTCGAAGACGCGATCCGCAAGATCGACGCGGAAACGCGCACGCTGCTGCAAGGCACGTTCGACGAAGTGAACCGTCATTTCGGCGAACTGTTCCCGCGTCTTTTCGGCGGCGGCCAGGCGAAGCTGATCATGACCGGCGACGAAATTCTCGACGCCGGCGTGCAGGTCATGGCGCAACCGCCGGGCAAGAAGAACTCGACCATTCACCTGCTGTCCGGCGGCGAAAAAGCGCTGACCGCGACCGCGCTGGTGTTCGCGATGTTCCAGTTGAATCCCGCGCCGTTCTGTCTGCTGGACGAAGTGGACGCGCCGCTCGACGACGCCAACACCGAACGTTTCGCGAACCTCGTGCGCGCGATGTCCGACAAGACCCAGTTCCTTTTCATCTCGCACAACAAGATCGCGATGGAAATGGCGCAGCAACTGATCGGCGTGACGATGCAGGAGCAGGGCGTGTCGCGCATCGTTGCCGTCGACATGGAAACGGCTGCGGGTTTCGCCCAGAATATCGTTTGAGCTTAGGTTCGAATTCGGTTCGAATTTCGTTTGAATCATGGAAGCGCGGCCGCCCGCGTTCAGCGCTGCGGCCGCGGCTGCGCGACACGTGGAGCGGGCATCGGGCCGCGCATATAAAGAATTGCTGATGGAGCATGCATGGACGAGTTGACACTCGGTTTGATCGGCGCGGGCGCCGTGGTGGTCGGGGGCGTGGTCGTGTACAACGCGTGGCAGAGCGCCAAGGTGCGCCGCAAGATGCCGCGGCCGATGCCGGCGGACGCCGCGGAGAGTTTCGCGCGCGACGACCACGAGGAGCAGAGCCCGTTCATCGAACCGGCCCGGCCGACCACGCGCCGCGAGCCGGTGGTCGGCGCGGATACGTCTGCCGATACGGCGTCGGCGCGTGTAGAGCCGACTTTCGGCGCGCCGGTGGGCGCTGCGCCGCTCGATACGCCGGCCGATATTCAGGCTGAGACGACTACGCCGAACGGCTTTACACCAGCGGACAATGACGACGATTCCGAACGCCGTGCGAGCGCCGGTGCTGACAAAGACGCAGCGGCAGCACAATCCGCCGAGGCTTCGCGCGAGCCCGACGAGCACATCGAACCGATCCTGCCTGCGGCCACTACGATCTCGTCGGCGCCGCCGGCCATCGTCGATCGCCGCATCGACTGCATTGTGCCGATTCGTCTGAACGGACCGGTTGCGGGCGACAAGGTCATCCCGCTTGCGCAGCGTTTGCGCCGCGCGGGCAGCAAGCCGGTGCATATCGAAGGCAAGCTCGAAGGCGGCGCGTGGGAACTGCTGCAAAACGGCGCGCGTTACGAAGAGTTGCGCGCGGCCGCGCAGTTGGCCAACCGCAGCGGCGCACTCAACGAACTCGAGTTCTCCGAGTTCGTGACGGGCGTGCAGCAGTTCGCCGACGCGCTCGACGCATCGCCGGAATTTCCCGACATGCTCGAAACCGTGGCGATGGCGCGCGAGCTCGACGCTTTCGCCGCACAATGCGACGCGCAGTTGTCGATCAACGTGCTGTCGGACGGCGCGCCGTGGTCGGCCAACTACGTGCAGGCGGTTGCATCGCAAGACGGCCTGCTGCTGTCTCGCGACGGCACGCGCTTCGTCAAGCTCGACGCGCGCCAGAGCCCGGTGTTCATGCTGCAGTTCGGCGACACGAATTTCCTGCGCGACGACCTCACGTACAAGGGCGGCCAGATGATCACGCTGGTGCTCGATGTGCCGGTCGCCGACGAAGACATCCTGCCGTTCCGTCTGATGTGCGACTACGCGAAGTCGCTGGCCGAGCGCATCGGCGGGCGAGTGGTCGACGATGGTCGACGCCCGTTGCCCGAGACCGCGCTGCTCGCGATCGAAAAGCAGCTGATGACGCTTTACGCGAAGCTCGAGCAGGCCGGCATTCCGGCGGGCTCGCCGGCCACGCGGCGCCTCTTCAGCCAGTAACTCACCGAAGGTTTTCAGTGTTGCCGACGGCCGCGCGATGCGCGGCCGTTGTCGTTTGTGAACTGCTTGCGAGCGGTTTCCAGGCCGTTCACAAATGAGGTTGCGCTCACTTTAACGCTATCGCACGAGGCCCGAAACCTGGCCATTCGGACGATGTAAAGGGGCACGCTTTCCTGCCATAATCCAGTGTCCGATTTCACTGAAGAAGCGTCCCACAGCATGGCTCGAACTCCCGCCTCACATTCAGCCACGAGCGCTCCGGCCGAGCGCGATCCGG
>Ga0209795_10001172_pt1 | contig 16881 bp, 16 predicted proteins | sample AgamicOrMarz_FD_187166 | JGI IMG/M metagenome (GOLD analysis project Ga0209795, IMG submission 187166) | Agave microbial communities from Guanajuato, Mexico - Or.Ma.rz (SPAdes) (version 2) | ecosystem: Host-associated > Plants > Phyllosphere > Phylloplane/Leaf | place: Guanajuato, Mexico...
CATTTTTAGTATCCTAATCGATTCACTCAACCACGTCGTCTTGTGATATGTCGGTCGAAAACACCTCTATTCAGGGGATTACCCTTTACAGTCATGCTGATGATTTCCGTTCTCACTGGATTCGTTTTCTATTAGCAGAAAAGCAAATCAAATATCAATTGATCATAACTGACCATGAAGACGAAGATTTGGCAAGTTTGAATCCTTATAACCAATTGCCGATGTTGGTCGAGCAAAATCTTAAATTATTTTCAGCGCCTATTATTGCTGAATATTTAGATGACCGTTATCGTCAAAGTAAGCTTTACGCAGATGCTCCAATGATGCGTGCAGAGCAGCGTCAATATATATGGAGACTTGAAAATGACTGGTTCAAGTTAGCAGATCACATGTTAAAACATGCTGATTCTTTAAATATAGAACAGAAGCAAAAAGCTCAAAAAGAATTACGCGAAACTTTAATTTCACTTACGCCCCTATTTCAGCATTTCCCCTATTTTATGTCTGAAAATTTCACAATTTTGGACTGTATGCTTGCACCTATCTTTTTAAGATTAAATAGCATGGGAATAGATTTACCCAAACAGCATTGTCGTCCGATACTTTTGTATTGTAAACGTATCTTTGAGAGACCTTCTTTTGCTAAATCAATGACGGCTCAAGAGAAAAACCGTTACAATGAACTATTAAATATGGAATAGTGTGATATGTCTGAGCAACCTATTGATTTAACCCCTACACGTCCTTATCTTGCTCGTGCAATCTATGAATGGATTTGTGATAACCAACTTACTCCTTATCTATTAGTAGATGCGACACAGCCACATACCGATGTTCCACAGCAATTTGTTAAAGATGGACAAATCGTTTTAAATATCGTGCCTCATGCTGTTCATCAACTTATTATCGGAAATGAAGCCATTACTTTCTCTGCTCGTTTCGGGGGAGCATCAAAAGACATTTATGTACCTATTCAAGCTGTTCTAGGTATTTATGCTCGTGAAAATGGACAAGGTTTATTTTTTGATCCTGAAGAATATGCCAATGTAGCACCTGTAGAAAATACAGTAGAGTCTGAAGTACAAGAAACAATTGAAACAACATCGACTAAGAAAAAACCAACGTTAAGAATTTTAGATTAAATTTAGAGGAAGAAAGCATGGCATTTGATTTAGTCCAATACTTTGCTGAGCAGATAAAAATTCAAAAGCCTCAGCTTTTAAATCAATATCCAGTTAATGAAAAGAATAAACTGATTGATGAGGTGAATATTCTTACGCTTGGAAAACTGATTAGTTTATGGCGCCAAGATGACAATAAGATTTATCAAGAAATCAAAACTTCAGATCCACTTTATATTCAAGAAGTTGCTCGTCATTTAACAACATCTAAGCATAATCAGTCAGCTTTAAAAAACTCAGAGCTAGAACAGAGTATTTCTGAAATTTTAACTTTGCAGTTAGCAGAGCTTAACCAGCTCGATGAAACAGGTGGTTTTGGGCATAATGGCTTAAAAGAATTAATCTTAGGCCAAGTAGAACATTTATCAGGTCAGGCAGAAGATTGGGTTTGGTCAACAAACCACCTAAATGAGTTAATTGGTTCTAAACCAGTGGAACAAGAAGAGCTATCATTGGATACAACAATGAAGGAGTTCAACCAAATGGTTCACCAAGCCCAACCTCATCATGATGATTCGCATATTGAAGAACAAGCTGCTGAGATTTCTGTACCTACATGGTCAAAGATTATTGCCCCTGTCGTTGCTTTAGCAATTTTGGGTTATCTGTATTGTATTTACACGCAACTTGTTTAGTTTAATCATTATTATAAAAAAGGGGTTTTTATACCCCTTTTTTATGATTAAAATTAAAATAATTTATTAATCAATATTGTATTAACATTCTATTACAATTACTTTAACTAAATTTAAAAATATATAATGTAAACCGCATCGCAGTCTTAAAAGTATAATGTAAAAATAATCTTATAATGTTTTTTCTAGTCTGACATTTTACGTCACTTCTTTCCCAAAACAGAAACCTCCCGCTCTACTTGATGAATTGACTTCAAATTATTTAGAAATACAATGAATTTCAGCTACTTTTAAAAAAGTAGTTTATATAATTTTAGAATCCTGAGAGATAAAAACATGGCTAAACTTTCTTTAGATAGCTTAACTGAAATTGATGGTTTTATTGCTTCTGCACTTGTTGATTCAGAAAGTGGATTATCACTTGCAACACAAGGTGGTGGGGAAATTGATTTAGAATTAGCTGCTGCCGGAAATACAGAAGTAATTCGTGCAAAGCGAAATATCGCCAATGCTTTGAAATTAAATGACAATATTGAAGATATTTTAATTACATTGGGCAAGGCTTACCACTTAATTCGACCTCTAGAAAGTAATAATAATTTATTCCTTTATTTAGTCCTTGACCGTAGCAAATCGAATTTAGCCATGGCTCGTCATGAGTTAAAGTCATTTGAAAAAGAGCTAGACTTTAGCTAATTAAACTAAGATATGCTTTTTATATTTATTATAAAAAGCATATTAAAACCATTATATTATTCAATAAAACTTAATGTGATACTATGGATAGGAATTGCATAAATATTGCTACATCTGGTTTAAGCTTAAAAGTTTTAGATGAATTAAAAACTTTAATCAGAAAGTTAATATCTAATGAGTATATTATTAATTGGGTTAATATTTCTAACAGCCATATTGATCTATTATTAATTAATGAAAACTTCTTTGACTCAGATAATATTCAAAACATTCTTCAAAAGAAAAAATGCCCTTATTTAAAAATTACTAAAACTCCGTCACAAAATGAATATCAATTTGATGAACACACCCTTCATTTGCCACTAGAAAAAGTAGAATCTCTATTAGACTGGCTACAAATAAACCTAATATCTTATTTAAACCAAAAGAAAATTGCCTTAGTTTCAGATTTATCAAATGAGTCCATACTCATTGATGATAAGTTTATAAGGAATTTACACAATTCAGAGAATGCCAAATTACACATCTTTGATGATAAAGGCACTCTCGCCATTATTGATAACAGGACTCAGATGGCTTGGTTGGAACCATCACGGCAACAAACTCAGACCAATCAAAGTTTTGATTTCACTTTTGCTAAAACCTCTGACTTCACCAAAGTATCTCGTAAAAAAAACTACTATTTGCAGGACTGGCTATGGAATTTGATTTGGCATTCAAAAAACTTTGGAAATCTAGCTACAGAAGATAAATATTTTAAAATTGATCATTGGCCACAGCCCTACCAAAAAGAATATAGAAAAGTGAGCCTACAACTCTCTGCTTGTTTTATACAGGGAGCAAAAATTACTGATGTGGCTAACCAGCTGAACTTGTCAATTGATGATGTCTTACGCTTCGTTACCGCTTGTTTAATGGCGAATAATGGAAAATTTATCTCTGCAAATAAATGTGCTTACGCCCCAAATTCTTATTTAGAAAATTCAAATACAGACAATCATTTTTTTAAAAATTTTATAGGGAAGATTAGACGGCGTTTTGGTCTTTAAGGGAAGTTATGATTATACAGCAATATAAAATTATCTTTGCAGGTAGTATGGGGGCAGGTAAAACAGAAGCGATTAAATCGCTATCTGAAATTCCAATTCTGGAAACAGAAGCATTCAACACTGATGTACAAAGCCACCAGAAAACTCAGACCACTGTAGGCATTGATTATGGTGAGATTACTTTAGATGATGGAATCAAAATCGGACTCTATGGCACCCCAGGACAAAGCCGTTTTGATTTTATATGGTCGGTCATTTGTGAAGGTGCAATCGGCGTTATTTTATTATTAGATCATAATAGTCCTAATCCGATTGAAGAGCTAGAAAGCTACTTAGAAACCTTTAAAAATTATAATGATAATATTGCAATTGGTATTACTCATGTTGATGAGAATAAAGAATCGTCACTTCAACAATATCGTCATTGGATAAAAGCAAATGGACTTTCATATCCATTGTTTTTTATTGATGCACGCGAGCAGGAACAAATTTTAATGATGGTTGAATCATTAATTGCATCTCTTGAAGTCAAAGTAGGTTTAACATCTCAGGGGAATGATCATGCTTAGCATCCCAACTCAAAAACGCACCGCGCCTACACAATTGCTACAGCTAGCAAAAACTGAAGCTCATAATATTTTAATGAATACGCGTGGTGTAGATTTTGTAATGATTTGCTCTTCTGATGGTTTTGAATTAGCGACAGTGAGTCATAAAAACTACCATAACACCACCAAATTAGCGGCGGTGAGTAGCTCAATTTTGGCAATGGTCACTGCATTTTTAAAAGAGATTCAGCTCACTGGCTGCAACAACATTACTTTAGATGCAGATAATGGTAAGGCTATTCTGACGGCTATTCCAGCAGTTCATCATCCCATGGTCATGGTCACGCTAAGTAATAAAGAGGTCCTTTTAGGTCAACTCTTGTATAGCCTAAAAAAAGCAAGTCAGTTAATTGCAGAGGCTGATGGAGAATAAATCTGAGCACCTTATTTAAAATAAATACCGCTCATTAGAGCGGTATTTTTTATTAGATTTGAATAGTAAATAGTATTTGCCGTTTTTTTATTTGTTGACCTTGTTGCCCTAACACATCTTCAACTACACCATCCACATCAGATTTAATCTGTTGCTGGATTTTCATGGCCTCAAGTACTAGTAAGGTTTGGCCTTTCACAACTTGATCACCTTTATCAACCAAAATATTCACTACAGCACCATCCATCGGTGCACGAATTTTGCCATCGCCAGCTACATCCACTATTTCTGGGGCAGCATAAGTTACATTGCGAATTGCAATATTTCCATTATCTCGATCTAAATAAAGTTGATCATCATCCAGTACATATTGCACACGGCGACGTACACCATCCAGTAAATAAACTAATTGCTCTGCCGTTCTTTCGAGCACTTCAATACATACTAATTGATCGCAGAGCTGTACCGTAAACGTATTATTTAGCGATGAAAGCTGCAATTGAACTTGCTGATCATCATATTTAAGCTTTAATGGTAATGGCACACCTAGGCCAGTTTGCCACACTGCCGCACCGTTACTTTGGCTAAATAATGCCGCAGCAATTGCTAAGGTTTCTAAAGATAGAACCTGCTTATGTAGACTGCTGTCATTTTGAAAATGCCGTTGAATGAACGCAGTATTAGTATCTCCTGCAACAACAATTGGATGTCGCAGTAAATTGACCAAAAACTGTTTATTGCTATTTACACCTAGCAAAACACAATCATCCACAGCACGAGCGAGTAAGCGAATCGCATCCTCACGGGTTTTACCGTATGCAATCACCTTTGCTACCATCGGATCGTAAAACGGACTAACCTCATCAGTTACTAACATCCCATGATCAATCCGTACATTTGGCAAAGTTGCCGGCTGCCAACGCAGAACTTGTCCTGTTTGTGGTAAGAAATCTTGCCATGGATCTTCTGCATACAGGCGCACTTCAATTGCATGCCCAGTTAAGGTCAACTCATGTTGTTGCAAGGGTAACGGTTCACCATTGGCAACACGCAACTGCCACTCAACTAAATCTAAACCTGTAATGAGTTCAGTAACAGGATGCTCTACCTGCAAACGGGTATTCATTTCTAAAAAATAAAATGTACCTGATGCATCAAGTAAAAACTCAACTGTACCTGCCCCGACATAAGCACATGCTTTAGCTGCTGCTACAGCGGCCTCACCCATTTGCTGACGCAGTTCAGAAGTCATGACTGGACATGGTGCTTCTTCAACAACCTTTTGGTGACGTCGCTGGATTGAACAATCACGTTCAAATAAATAGACATAATTGCCGTGTGTATCGCCAAAAACCTGAATTTCGACATGGCGCGGGGCAATCACTGCTTTTTCCAAAATAAGCTCGCCTGAGCCAAAGGCATTTTCAGCCTCTGAACGTGCAGTTTGCAATGCCTCAACCAATTCGGATGACTCTTGTACCAAACGCATTCCACGACCACCACCACCCGCAGAAGCTTTGACCATAATTGGAAAGCCAATCTGCTCGGCTTGTTTCGCTAAATATTCAAGGTCTTGACGATCACCTTCAAAACCTGGCACACAAGGGACGCCTGCTTCAATCATGGCAATTTTTGAGAGTCGTTTGTTGCCCATTAACTCAATTGCAGAAGCTGTTGGCCCAATAAAGGTAATCTGGTTATCGATACATGCCTGAGCAAAAACAGTATTTTCTGATAAAAAACCATAACCCGGATGTACAGCATCGGCCCCAGTTTTTTTACATGCATCTATAATTTTAGCAATGGAAAGATAAGACTCAGATACTTTTGAAGCACCAATATAGACAGCTTCATCGGCCTCTTGCACATGACGGGCATTACGGTCAGCATCAGAATAAACCGCCACAGTTTGATAGCCCATTGCCTTAGCAGTTTGCATGACTCGAACTGCAATTTCACCACGATTGGCAACCAGTACTTTTGAAAATTTCATTATTTTTATCCTTATCTCTTATGATTCATCGGCCCAACTCGGCAACCGTTTCTGGATAAAAGCCATCGTACCTTCTTGTCCTTCGGCACCACCAACTGCTTGGGCAAACTGCTGAGCTGCGTCATCGAGCAATTCATTTAAAGGTTCATTAAGAGTTCGATGTAACAGTGCTTTAGTCACACGCGAAGCTTGAGGAGCTGCTCGTTTAATTTGCTGAATCGTTTCTTGTAAAGCTTGCTCAAGTTCAATTTCATTATGTGCAATTTGATGAACCACACCGATATTCAGTGCCGTATGTCCTTCAAAGCGCATACCTAATAAAGCTAATCGACGAGCCTGAGTCAGACCAATACGTTTCACTACAAAAGGAGCAATTTGCGCAGGAATCACACCCAGCCCAGTTTCAGGTAAACCAAACTGAGCATTGTCACGGCTAATGGCAACATCGGAAACACATGCCAGACCAAAACCACCACCTAACACCGCGCCTTCTAAAATCACCACAACCGTTTGCGGTGCGGCTTCAACTTGCTCAAGCATGGCACCAAAACGGCGGTTAAAGTCCACATAAGGTTGTAGACTGCCAACATTAGCTGCCTCAACACGTAAAGCTGCCATGTCTTTGATGTCACCACCCGCACAAAAAGTTCCACCTTCACCACGAATAATCACCGCACGAATCGAAAGGTCATCATGAATGGCAGCAAAAACTTGTTGAATCGCATTGACCATATTCAAGTTCATAGCATTGCGACTTTCTGGTCGATTTAACCAAAGATATAAAATACTGCTGTCTTGTTCAAATTGGATGCTGTCATCTATATCTAAAGCTTGTAGAGATGTCGAAAGCGTCATGACCTACTCCTTATTTTTGTTTTCTTGGCAAGATGTCCATTAATTTACAGATAATCCCTAACATGATCTCATCTGCACCACCACCAATAGAGCCTAAACGACCATCACGGTACAGTTGTGATGCAGGGTTATCCCACATGAAGCCATTGCCGCCCCAATATTGCAGACAGCTATCGGCAACTTCACGGCTTAAACGTCCAGCTTTTAGTTTTGCCATAGAGGCTAGCTTGGTCACATCTTCACCCGCAATATGCTGCTCACATGCTTGGTAAGTGAGTGCTTTAAGTGCTTCTACTTCAGTCATAAGTTCAGCAAAACGGAAATGTATATATTGGTTATTGATGAGTGGCTGGCCAAACGTGGTACGCTCTTTGGTATAGTCGATGGTCTTCTGGATTAAATTTTCCAAACCACCAATAGCATTAGCACAAGCCCATAAACGCTCTTCCTGAAATTGCATCATTTGCATCATAAAGCCCATGCCTTCAACGCCAACCAAATTACGCTGTGGTACACGGACATTATCCAAATAAACTTGCGCTGTGGTCGTTGAACGCATCCCTAATTTATTAAGGGGTTCTGAAAAACTAATCCCTTTCGTTTTTGCTGGCACAATAATCATTGACTTATTCACGTGGGGTTTATCATCAGACGTGTTGGCTAAAAGACAAAAGAAGTCAGCTTGTAATGAGTTGGTAATCCACATTTTGCTGCCGTTAATAACGTAGTCATCTCCATCTTTTTTAGCTGTGGTTTTAATAGCAGCAACGTCTGAACCGGCATGCACTTCTGACACTGCAATTGATGCCACATACTCCCCGGCAATCGCTGGTGTTAAAAACTCATCACGTAATTCTTTACTACCAAAACGGGCCAAAGCTGGAGTTGCCATATCGGTTTGCACACCAATCGCCAAAGGCACGCCACCACAAGCTGCATAACCAATTTCTTCAGCAACCACAAGGTTATAAGAATAGTCTAGAGCTAAACCGCCATTTTCTTCTGGCTTACAAATTCCTAATAAACCAAGATCACCCATCTTCTTAAATACTTCATGGATTGGGAAACGTCCCGCAGCCTCCCATTCTGGAATATGTGGATTCAACTCATTTTGAACAAATTGACGAGCTGTACGGCGCAATGCTTCATGTTCGGCAGTAAATTTCATGGTGTTATTCCTATTAATTTTTTTAATTGCGGTAAAGGTTGATTAAAAACGAGATACACCAAAACGAGTTGGATTCAACTCTCTTTGCTGTGCTTCATAAATAGTTTGTAAAAGGAAAATTAATAATTTTCGAGTGTCTCGCGGGTCAATAATGCCATCATCATGTAGCATGGCCGTATTGAAAAGTGCGGTAGATTGCTGCTCTAATTTCATCGCCGTACTTTGCTCAAGAAAATCGAGCATCTGCGGATTCAGCTCCTGCCCTGAAGCTTTTTGCTTTCCTTCGGCTACAATACGTAATACTTTTCCAGCCTGTGCAGAACCCATTACAGCAACATGCGAATTCGGCCAAGCAAAAATAAAATCTGGCGATAAACTTCGACCGCACATCGCGTAGTTACCAGCACCATATGACCCTGCCACAACGATTGAAATTTTAGGTACAGTACAATTGGCAACCGCTTGAATCAGTTTCGAGCCGTGTTTGATAATACCGTTTTGCTCTGCGTCAGTTCCTACCATAAAACCTGTGGTGTTATGCAAAAATAATAATGGACGCTTGGTCTGTTCACACAGATGTATAAACTGCGCTGCCTTCGCTGCCCCTTGAGGTGTAATCGGGCCATTATTAGTAATAATACCGATATGCAAGCCACCAATTTTTGCCCAACCACATACTGTTAAATCATCATATTCCTGTTTAAATTCTAGAAAATCCGAATCATCAATAATACGAGCAACCACTTCTTTCATATTGAATGGTTGTTTAGGGTCACTTGGAATAACACCCAACAGTTCCTCGGTATCGTAACGAGGTTCTTTATAAGTTGTTTCAACTGGCTTGATTTGCTCTTTCCAGTTCAGGTGTTCAAAAATTTCACGTGCCAGTCGAATCCCATCAGCATCATTTTCAGCCAGATATTCTGCTGTTCCAGCAATCTGTGCATGCATTTCTGCCCCACCCAACTCCTCAGCTGTTGCCACTTCGCCCGTGGCAGCCAAAAGTAAAGGCGGACCTGCAAGCAACATCTCGGTTTGCTTACGCACGGCAATGACATAATCTGAAAGACCGGGCTGATAAGCACCACCTGCCGTTGCATTCCCATGCACTACAGCAAGCTGTGGAATACCTGCTGCAGAAAGACGTGCCTGATTGGCAAAAGTCATGCCGCCATAGGTAAATACTTCCGCAGCATAATTTAAGTTAGCGCCGCCACTTTCAGTCAGCGTAATTAACGGGAGCTTTTGTTCTAATGCAATTTTTTGCAAACGCAAAGTTTTTTGTACACCCATAGGTGACATGGTTCCGCCTTTAATTGCGCTATTGCTTGCAGATACTAGACAACGCACACCGCTGACAAAACCAATGCCGGCAATCACGCCGCCACCCGCCTCAGAGCCATCTTTATCATCATGCATGTTGTAACCGACCAAACCACACAGCTCAACAAAAGGTGAATCGGCATCGAGCAACAACCGTACACGCTCATGCGGCAAAATCTTACCTTTCTTATCGAACTTCGGTTTGGCAGCATATGACTTTTCAATACTTTTTTGCTGAATTGCACGTACTTCATTCAACTGAGCAAGTAGTACTTCTTTATTGTTTTGATACTGTTCACTGCCTACTGCAATCTCTGATGGAAGAATTGTCATCGTTATTCCTCCTCGGTTTGTTTTTTAAAAATTTCAGGAATAAATGCACGGTGGAAACCATTATAAGACTGACTATTTGTGGCTTCGCCTAGTGGATACATACGTGTACCTTGTGATGCTGCGCCATCAATACGCAAAGTCACACCCGACACAAAAGCCGCAGCATCAGATAGTAAATAACAAATCGCCGAGGATACTTCTGACTCGGTTCCCATACGTTTTAACGGCACATTGCTAGCAAGACTTGGAATAATCACTTTGGCAAAATCACCACTATAATTATCCATACCAGATGAGACAATCCACCCTGGCGCAACCGCATTTACACGTACACCAGATTTCCCCCATTCGACCGATGCTGTTTTGGTTAAGTTATCAACTCCCGAACGCGCAGCGCCAGAATGTCCCATTCCCGGCATTCCACCCCACATATCGGCAGTCATATTGACAATACTGCCGCCATGTTTTGCCATCCATTGGTTATAAGCTTCGCGCATCAAATAGAAAGTCGCATGCAAGTTATTACGCACAACTGCGTCAAAACCATTTGCAGAGATATTCTCTAAAGCTGAGGGGAACTGGCCGCCCGCATTGTTCACCAAACCATCCAATTTGCCGAATTTTTCAATCACTTCGGCAATCATATTTTTCACTTGTTCTTCTTCACGGTTATCACAAACAATGAAATGAACTAAACCACCATCTTCTATAATTTCTTGGCTTACTTTCTCTAATTTCTCAATTTTGCGTCCTGTAATCACCACTTGGGCACCAAGAGCAGCGAGCTCATGTGCAGTACAACGGCCAATTCCTGAGCCACCGCCTGTCACAATAATGACTTTATTGGCGAAAGCATCTGGTCTAAAAATTGATTGATAACTCATCTTTGTTTCATCCATTCATTTTATTTTTCTAAAAGATTTGCCGGAACTTTGACAGGCATATCCAATAATTGCTGTGCAAATGCTTTACCTTGTGGATCAATACGCAAACTTGCAACCCCACCACCGCCTAAAGCATTTTCCAGCATAAAATTCAGTGCATTTAAACCCGGCAACTCATAACGAATCACTCGCCCTTTCTCTGCATCCAAAACATGCTGCATATAGCTTGCAACCGCCTGTTCAGTCAGTGCCGCACGAATCCACGGTAAATATGCTGCTTTACGCGCAATCACACCGATATTGCTATGATTACCTTTATCACCACTGCGGGCATGTGCAATTTCAATCAAAGGAACTTCAATTTCATCTCCTTGATAAACTGCATTTTCGCCTGCTGTTAATGTAGGTAATTGCTCTGTAGAAATTATTTGTGGAACCTCAACTGGATAACGTTTGCCTTCAAAATCGATTTCGACATTAACTTGATTTTTATCAATTAAAAATGAAAATAACTTAATGACTGGAGACGCTTTTGGACGTCCTCCAACAATTCCTGCCAAGGCTGGAGCCATGCCTGTAGAGGCCTGTGCAATTTCAGAAGCAAAGAACATACAGGCTTCTTTAAACATGTGTTTTACAGCGATTTTAACGACCACTTCACGACTATTTAATGCCTGAGCATGTGCACCATAGGTACTTTCAATCCCTAAGATTTCAACCGATTTTTCACTAAAAGGTGGCACTGAGCGCATTGCTAAAACCCGCTCACATTTACTCAAAATCGCATCGGCAATGACTTGTGCCTTTTGAGGAGCTTCGCGACCTGCAATTAAAAAACTGACTAAAACCCGATAGCCATCTGGGTAAGTCGCACTGACTTTATACTGCGCAGTCGGTGCTTGTCCTTTTGCCCCTGTCACACGAACTCGATGTTCCCCGACTTGCTCTAAATGCACCTGACTAAAATCCGCAATTACATCGGGTAATAAATATGCTTGAGGATTACCAATTTCATAAACAATTTGCTCAGCAACAGTTGCCGTAGATACCAGACCTCCTGTCCCCTGTGGTTTAGTCACAACAAATGAGCCATCTTCACTCACTTCAACGACTGGAAACCCCATATTGTCGAAGCCATGAACTAAGCGCCAGTCGGTAAAATTACCACCTGTACATTGTGCACCACATTCAATCACATGGCCTGCCAGCGAACCTTGTGCCAATTTGTCATAATCATCAAGCGACCATTGATATTCATGAAGTAACGGAGCAAGTACCACAGCAGAGTCAACTACGCGACCCGTAATCACAATATCGGCGCCTAAGTCTAAGGCATCACGAATAGCAACCGCACCTAAATAGGCATTACTGCTCGCTAGCTGATCTGGCAAAGCTTCCCCGCTAAACATTTCCCGAATATTTTGCTGCTTGAGTTGTTCATTCTGTGCTAAAAGATCATCACCTAAAACCACGGCAACCCTCAGATCTAGACCATATTCTTTAATTATTTTTTGCAAAGCATCTCGACATGCCAATGGATTAACACCACCAGCATTACTAATGACCTTAATCTTTTTTTCTGCAATTTTTTTTAGTAGAGGCGCCATCACCCGACTGACAAAGTCCAATGCATAGCCATGTTTTGGCTCTACCATTTTCGCTTTTGCCATAATCGACATGGTGATTTCTGATAAGTAATCAAAAACCAAATAATTAATATCAGCTAAATGTACTAATTGGAAAGCGGCAGTATTGGTATCCCCCCAAAAACCTGAGGCACAACCTATTTTTACGACACGCTTATCATCCTGCTGATCACTTGCCATTTTATTTCTCATTATTTTGTTTAAAAATTACACTCAACATTACCAAGCAAGCGCTTGGTTTGTAAAGAGCAAAATGTTATTGTGAAACTGACTAAAACTGCCAAACTTAACTATTAAGTGGAAACAGAAGAAAATTTGGCAAATTTTTCCGTTAAGTATTTTTATATAAAGGATTTAGCTTTCGTATGATTGCGACTTCAATTGAACAGATTCCAAATATCTCTTGTTTTGATGACAGCCCACGTGGTCGTTTATTACATGGGGCTGCCTATTTATTTCATAAACAAGGCTATGACAAAACTACTGTACGCGAACTTGCTCAATTTATTGGAATCCAGTCGGGAAGCTTATTCCACCACTTTAAAAGTAAAGATGACATCCTCGCTCACGTGATGGAGGAAACCATTATTTACAATCTTGCTCGTTTACAAGATGCGGCAGCTCAATCTACCAATCCAGAAAAACAGTTACGTGCCCTTATTAAATCTGAACTCATTTCGATTACTGGCGATACAGGTGCAGCCATGGCTGTTTTGGTTTATGAGTGGTTTGCCCTATCAAAAGAAAAACAAGATTATCTTTTAAAAATGCGTAATGAATATGAGCAAATCTGGTTAGATATTATTGAAAAATTACGTACTCAAGGCAAAGTAAAGCATGATGCCTTTATTTGGCGAAGATTAGTTGGTGGTGCAATTTCGTGGACCGTCACTTGGTATAAAGCTGAGGGTAAAGTTAAAATTGATGAGTTAACGGAAATGGTTTGGGAAATGGCATTAAAATGAATCTAGTCTATTTACGTAAACCCAAGAAAAATGACCTTGCAGAAATTAAAGAAGCTTATGCACGTAGTGTTCAATTACATCAACCGTGGGCATATCCACCAGCTGACTTTCAAACATATTTAGAGCAAGAGCATCGCTATTTTGTCTGCTTAACCGATAGCCATGCAATTGCCGGAACATTTAACATTTCAAATATTATACGCGGTCACTTTCATTCAGCCTATTTGGGTTATGAAGCATTTCATCCCTATCAAGGTCATGGCTACATGAAGCAAGGCCTAAAATTATTACTTAAAGAGGCATTCGAAAATTTAAATTTACATAGGTTAGAAGCGAATATACAACCTGACAATATTGCTTCGATTCAACTAGTTTCCAAAGCTGGTTTCATTAAAGAAGGTTTTTCTCGGCAATATCTTCAAATTGGAGGAAAAACATGGAAAGATCATGAACGTTGGGCAATTTTAAATGAGAAATGGATAGAACCATCTCAGTAAACTCTGGATGAGATGGTTCATACAAGCAAAACCTACTCTAAAATTAATAACCTAACTGCTTACTAATTAAATCTTTCATAATTTCCTCAGCACCACCACCAATCATATTGACCTTCACTTCACGATAAATACGTTCAGACTTAGTCCCACGCATAAATCCCATGCCTCCCAACGTTTGTACTGCTGCATCAGCACAAAATTGCATAGTACGAGTCGCAACATTTTTAAGCATTGAAATTTGCGCCACTAATTCAGGCCCTTGTAACTTCGGCTGAGTCATTTTCCATGCAGTTTCTTCAAGTAATGCCCGTGTTGAGGTCAATCGTGTTGCCATATCTACCAATTTATGACGAACCACTTGATGATCAATTAATCTCTTACCAAAAGTTTTTCGTTGCTGTGCCCATTCTAAAGCTTCTTCATAACAGACTAATGCATACCCATAAGCCACTACTCCCAAGAAGAACCGTTCCATATTAAAGTTATTCATAATAACTTTAAAACCAGCATTTTCTTTGCCGAGCAGATTTGATGCAGGTACTCGTACTTGATCAAAATGCAAATGAGCTGTATCAGAAGCCCACCATCCCATTTTCTTTAAAGGTGTTTTAGTAATTCCTTCGCTGTGCGCATCAACGAGCAACATTGAAATACCTTCAGCACCTGTTTTTTTCGGATCTGTACGCACTGCAACGGTATAGTAATCTGCACGAATTCCCGACGTAATAAAGGTCTTCTCACCCGAGACAATGTAGTAATCACCATCACGAATGGCTTTAGTTTGTAATGCAGCGACATCCGAGCCACCACCAGGTTCTGTAATAGCTAAAGCAGAAATTTTTTCACCAGAAATAATCTCTGGGAGGACTCTAGCTTTTAACTCCTCACTTCCAAAATGCTGAATGGGAGGGGCGCCAATTGTGTGTACCATGAGTGAGGTATGTACTCCTCCAGAACCCGCCTTTGCCATTTCAATACCGGCTAGTAATGAATAAAATGGATCTGCATCAGGAATACCACCATATTCTTCAGAAAAACCTAGTCCCAATAGACCAATTTCAGCAGCCTTTCTATAAAGCTCTCTAGGAAATGTCTCAGCTTCATCCCATTCATTAACGAAAGGTGTCATTTCTTTTTGTACAAATCGACGAACATTATCAGCAAAAGCAATATGTTGTTCATTATAGTAAATTGGGTTGAGTTGCATGTGTAGAAATGTCCTGATGTTTTTATTTAAATCCAGCACCTATCTTGTCATGTTTGCCGTCAATCAAAAGTTGCAAGAAACTCCATTTTCTTGGCATAAAACATCAAACAGAATTATTTTTATTTGAATAAAACACCTATACTCTTAAGCAACAGCGAAAACCACGGACAGCATAATATGATTGTGCTCCATTATGATAAATAAAGACTCGACCATAGCGACGGTCAGCAAAAATAGCTCCATCTAACCGTCGAATCTCATCTGGGGTGTTGAGCCAACTTGATGTTTTAAGATCAAACTCCTCTAACATTTGTAATTCATGGTATTGCTCTTCTGTGAGAAGCTCAGCTTCCATTTCTTTAGCTACATCGATTGCACTATTTTTGGGAGGATGATCTTTTCTAGCCTCCAAAGCCTCTCGATCATAACAAAGGCTTCTACGACCTTTTGGACTCTCAGGAGAACAATCAACAAATAAATACTCATCCTTCTGTTGATCATAAGAGACAACGTCAGGTTCTCCTCCAGTATTTTCCATTTCTTGCAATGAACATACTTTTTCAGGCGATTCTAATAATTTAGCTCGCACATTTGTCCAATCAATTTCTTTATGGCGATGTGTGTTCTTTTCAAATCTCTTCTTTAATAGTTCAAGCAGTGAATCTAATTCTGCTGGAGTTAATTGTTTTTTAGTTGTCATTGAATAAATCCTTATGATTATTAAGCTGAACGTCCATCAAAATAATTTATTTTTATTTTTTCTAAATCTATATCATCTATGCATCGAACATTAATCGCAAACATAGAATTACCCTCTGCATCTATACCTTGAGCATAGGGATGAATACCGCAATTTTTACAGAAATGATGGTTAATCACATGCTTGTTAAAAGTGTAATTCGCTAAAGTATTAGGAGAATCTAAAGTAACTGTAACTTGATTAATGGGTAGGAACCATAGTAAAGACCCTTTCTTTTGACAGATCGAGCAATTACAAGATAAAGCTTCTGTTAGCTCACCTTCTGCGACAAACTTTACCTGACCACAATGACAACTTCCTTGATATTTCATTATTCTTACTCTTTATAATTTTCATCCTACTTACTTTTCCAGTTTAAAGAATAAGTTTCCATATAAAAATGTAATCGAGCTACTTAATATTGATTTAGAAGATGCAGGCCTTGCAGCGCATTTTTAACTTGGCACGGATTCGAAATTTTCTTTCTCTATAAAAAAAGGACTCTTATAGAGTCCTTTTTTATGGTCTTACTGCATCTAAATCAATTTATTAATTAATTTCACATAAGGAAACACCCCGGCCTCTTTCGGGGTCGGGGTGTTTGAATAATGAGCTGGCGATGACTTACTCTCACATGGGAAACCCCACACTACCATCAGCGCTAAGAGGTTTCACTTCTGAGTTCGGGAAGGGATCAGGTGGTTCACTCTTGCTATGGTCGCCAGCACA
>Ga0209795_10001173_pt1 | contig 16856 bp, 17 predicted proteins | sample AgamicOrMarz_FD_187166 | JGI IMG/M metagenome (GOLD analysis project Ga0209795, IMG submission 187166) | Agave microbial communities from Guanajuato, Mexico - Or.Ma.rz (SPAdes) (version 2) | ecosystem: Host-associated > Plants > Phyllosphere > Phylloplane/Leaf | place: Guanajuato, Mexico...
CATATGTAACAGGCTCATATGTGAATGTTCCAGATCAAAACATCAAAAAATATGGAAAAGCATATTATGGCTCAAACTATGAAAGGCTACGAAAAATAAAGGCGAAATATGATCCTGAAAATGTATTCCGTTTTCCACAAAGCATACGACCTAAATTTTAAGTCTATCTTTTGTAACTGTAAGCTTCCACCCACTAAAGTAAAATATAGTAAAAATCAAGAATTAGTAATATGCTAAAGAATAAATTTAATTGGGCTATTATTGAATACGTGAAGAAGAATGTTACAAAATCCCTCCCTCGACTCAGTGAAGTATCAACTGCATTAATAATGAAAATAGAAAAAAATAATGAGTTAGATATAGAGCTATTTGAATATATAAAATCTAATTTTATTAGGCAACTGGGAGATCTCTAAAAATAAATTCACATATATTTATGTGGATATGCAGGAATAAAAAGCAAAAAAACTCCCCCGTAGGGAGCTTTTTTGCTACAAGAGTTATCACATAGCTTGATGTGTTGCTGCACCTTGAGTAGTTTGCTCTAAAAATCTAATTTTATTTATTAAAATTAGATTTTTGTCTAATACAATATTATTTATAAAGCTTACATAATTAATGTATTACCACCTTTTCATTTTCCTTAGCCAAGTTCTTTTTTTAAAACTTGGCCTTTTTATTTCCTAGAGTGGATATTATACCCTTTAAAGTAAAATTACAAGTAATGTTGCAAATTAAATACCCTTTCTGAAAGGAAGAGCATATAGGATTAGAGAAGGAAATTGTCGCCTTACTTGTGATATTCTATAAGAGCTACATAAGGAGTTACGTTTTTTAGCTCATAAAAACCACACAAGCATTATGAAGTATGTAAAAGCGATTTTAGAAAAACATGTAAAGAAAAGTAAACAAAGAAAGGGTACTTCCTCTGGATAGGAAGCACCCCATGTAGAACTCGTAAGGACTTCTATTATAACATGAGTTGTCCTCCAAAAACAGGAGGGTCTTATCATGGATCAAAGTGAAAAACTTTTAATAGGATTGAACATATTTTACGTGTAGCGTCTAATTTAATTGATGAAGTTGCTCGACTAAAAGGTGTAGAAGAGAAATGTAAAGTTCTTAAAGGGAGAGTATTTCTTAATCAATTTACGTTTGTTGAACAGCAAGTTTTTGAGCTTACTTTAGATGGATATTCAGGACGAGAAATGCAGTTGATTCTGTCTAAAGAAGAAACCACAATTAAATCACAAGACAAAATATCATACGCAAATTAGGTGTATCCTCCATGAATGAATCCGTTAAAAACTTTCAACATTTAGAGTACGAATCACCCAGAAAATTTCTTCAATCTCGATAAACTGATGTGACCTTCAGAGGGACTTAACATCAACAGAATATACACAATAAGTCACCTATAAAGGGGACGTTATATCCACACTATATCATCAGCAGGGAACCTTAAGGTGTTCACCTAAGCAAATTTTGTGGTATCACGGTGAAGCTAGGCTCTGCCTAGCCCCACACACCCTGTGGGGGCAAAAACCCCTTATGCTCTTCAAAGCGTTTTTTATGTTATTTATGTTGATGCAGTAAAAACACAGAAAAGGAGAATAAACATGGAGATTAAAGTGAGAAATGTATGTCCGGTTGCTGTGAGTAAATTAGATCGTTTAGCCAAAAAAAAGGGTCTTTCTAGACAAGCTTTTTTGAAAGAACAATTTGAAACATTATCAATTATGGAAGAAGTAAAAAAGAGAGAACAAGCTATTGATGATTTGTATGATCGAACCATAGAGGCAATGGAAAAATGTTCAGATGCAATGACAAATATGGATCGTACATTCCATAAACTCACGGGGGAGGATGAAGAATAATGACAGCAAGCAAACACAGAAGAATGATTTCTTTAAGTGAAGAGGCTGATGAATATCTTCATAGACATATGAAAGAAAGAGGCTATCGTTTTCCAGGAGATGCTATTGCAGATATCATTCGAAGATATGAAAAATTAAAAAATAACGAACCCGATGAAACATTTTTAGACGCTGCTACGATTGATGCAATAGGTCAGGCTTATTTAAAAAGAGCCAGTGGATTTTATCAGTACTTAGACAATGAATTAAGTGAGGTAAAAGAAAGTACAAAGAATACACAGATAGACACTAGAATATTAATGGAGCTAATTAATAACTTATATGATCACTTAAATATTCAGAAGTTTAAGTCAACACAGTTTAATGAAACAGAAGCTACTAAAAAGGCCAAAAGAATAGTTCTACACCAGATTCAAGAGGAAAGAATGCAGTTCATGGAAAAAAGGAAACGAGAAGAAGCAGAAGAAATGGATCATTTGTTCGAGGATTAACCTTAAAGGTTATAAAAGCAGGCTTACGTTTGCTTTTCCTTTTAGGAAGATGATGTAGTTTAAGTGATATGTACGTATTATGGAGCAGAAGAAGAAAATGAAGGTGTAAATTGTTTTTTTGTGGCATGGAATTAAATAAACGAAGACCTGCACTGAAAGAATCTTTGGTATATGATGACTGTGAGAAGGGCTTTTATGAATGGTTTTATGAATAAAAAGATGAACTAAACATATAAAGTAAAAGTAGAAGTAAATCAAATTATTATAAATATTATTATTGTTGTTTACCCCCGAGAATATAGAGAGGAAGTTGAAGAATTGATTAATGTAACCATTAATTTAATGAAAGTTATTCTGCATAGTACCATGAGAAAAAACTTAGTCTTTATGAATTATTACCTGAATTCAAGGGACATTTTGTTATCTAGTTCTAAGAAGCCATAAATTATTTTGTTTATCTTGAAGGTTTTAATTATCATTAATACAGATTATGACGTGAACTAACAATGCAATCCGTATACAGCTGAAAAATAGAAAAAACTACTGGTGTCGTCTGATTGATCAGTAGTTTTTCACTTATACAAAATCATCTAATAGGAGCAAACTCTTATGGTGTCTAAAGTAACTTACTCAAACTATTGGATAATATACATGATGAAGAATCAATGTGAAGACGAGCTGGTAAATCCACTATCTCTTGCTTGTCTTGTTCTCTTACAATATTAGAAGCTATCCTATTAATAGCTTCTGTCATTTCTTTTCAAAGCGTAGTAGAAGATAAAAAGCCACTACAATAGGAAAGCCTAAATTTCCAATAAGGTTAAGCCATTGGTATATTTTAATTATCTCCTTTTTGGTACCGTTATCTTATATAATATACATTCCAATCAAAAAAAGTTTGTGTATGTCCAGATACCAAAAAGTCGCTAAAACCAAAAATTCGTAAGTCTTTTATTTCTGATAACAACGAATATATTAACTGATGACGTGCTAATATAATATTTTACAAAGTAAATATTATAGCATTCCGTGATTTTGTGGATCACTTTAATATACCTATTGGCTTTAATACCATTATCTAATGCAGTAATAAAATGATAATCTATTTATCATTTTATTATTGCATTTTGAAATATTCTACTCATTCTAGCTTTTTGCAGTTGTAAGGGATCAATAGTTGGGATAATGTTAGGAAGTACAGGGGCCATGAGATTACCTACAAGATTACTGTGAGCTATATCACTCTTCCCCGTTACAGGGTTAATAAAAGGACCCGTAGGGTCTATAGCATTAAATTTAAATATATTATTAAAAGGTTGTTTATCAAGCTCAGTCAATAGAACATGTCCTGCTTCATGTGCAAATGTAAAAGGTGCATTTAAAGCTCTGTTGCTCAATGCAATAGAGCCAAAGAGCGTAAATTTAGGTATACCATCCTTAATTCTAAAATCCTCAATTATGACTCCTCCTGCACCTATAGGGCTAGTACTACCCGAAGAAAATGCAAAATCATTCCCACTCGTATAAACAACGTATATCCCAGTTGGATTGCCAATCTTATGTTTAACTTTCTTAATTAAACCTTTAACAGGACCTTCCATTGCTGCTTGAAAACCTAAATTGGTCACGTCTATTATTGTTTTCACTTCAAATACAGGTTGTGGAATAAAATTTATATTACACATTCCTCCGCCATTCCATATCTGATTTGCCAAATTGATGTCTCGATTAAATCTTTTTTGCCTTCCATTGAAATTACTAGGCTTAGAGCCTGCGGTAAAGATACCATAAACATTAACTTGAAGGTTATTTTGGTATTGTTGATCGGGTCTAATTTTTAATATTTGATTAGGCCAGGAAACCATATTTGTTTTTTTTTAGACTTTCTATTATTCAATTGATGCACTTCCTTTTATATCGTTAATATAAGCTATGAAACTATAGCTAATTTGCTTGTATGCTTATCCACTAACAGTGATAAAATAAAAATTTCCAAAGCTAAAATCCAGTGATATGACTTATACAATAAAAAAACTACTGAACTCTAATCAGTAATTTTTTCAATCATGATAGATAGAAGTTTAATTTACTATGTTTTTCGAAACCTCATATATATATTCAACAAAGGGCCCCATTACAAGATGATCTTAAATACGTTTACAATAAGGATATCTATATTAACTAAAAGGGGGTTAGTTAAAAACGCAATAGCCAAAATCGCTATCACATTCCCTAAATAAATGCAGTCATGCTAATCACAGTTTTCCAATGTTCAGGTGAATGATAAAAAATAAATTAGTAAGTGTGTTTATAGCTTTACCTTACGATGAATAGTAAAATTGTTAAACACTTAAAAATCAATAATTTAGTTCACTAGTACAAATAGGCTTTTATGCCCCACCTTACCGTTAATTAAGATTAATGATTATAAAATATGATGTTCTCTGGGTTAAAGGAGAGATAAAAAATGGTAGACAAAACAAAGGATGTACTTTCCATTGAAATTAAAATAATAGACGGGAGAAATTACACAATTAAAGATAAACAATCTATATATGACATAGAGGAGCAATTAATCGGTAACAAGGAGTTACATTTAGGTAGATTCCTTTCGGTTGTACCTGACAAACCATCCTTAGATAAACAGAGAAAATTTGACCATATGTATTTTAATATTAACCATATTCTAAGTATTAAATATCTAAAAAAGTTTGATTGAAAGAGGTTAAGACTTTGTTTGTAATTATACCTTTCATACCATTTTTCATAGGTCATAACCCATGTATAAAAGGTACGTGTTTTATTGACCAATTCCAATTTCACCTACTGAAGGAACATTGAATTTTCATCGATAATGATATATCAAAACGTACATACTCTGGAAAAATAATCCTTGGTAGACGTCTACTTCCTGAAGAGTTCTTTTGAATGGGATTCTAAAACTAACTTTATATATCGCATACACTCTAAATTGAAAAAACCCCCTTAGACGGTAGGGAGTTTTTCTTTTAACTAACGAGGCTCTAGATGTATTTCACTTTATTGATTGGACAATTTACTTGAAGTGAGTTAATGAATAGGGTTTATTTACTAGTTAATACAATCTTACCTTAATTCCTTTAGAAATACATTTTCCTCACATCAAAAGCCTCTTCAGTTAATCATCGAATAAGCCTTCCATGTCTGCAAAATTCATTATGATAACTAAAATTTTATGTTCTACACATTTTAAATACAGAAAAACCTACTGTTTGAAAGTAGTTTCTTTCTGTCATATCATTTGTTTTTAATTTTAATCCTGGCTATAAAGACTACAAGTGATATATTTGTTCGAAAGAACTTGCAAGATAATCAAATCCCCGAGGACGTAATGTTTCAAATTGTTGATGAATTTTTAGTCTTTCCTCTGATCCGTCAGGAAGTTTGTAAAGTTCTGTAACAGGCTGTTCGTTATTTAAACATTCAATAATTCTAAAAAGCATTATTCGAAAAGCTTTTTTTAGTTCATTATATTCATTTGGAAAACGCTCATCTAGTGCATTATATTCAATTAATGTCTGATGCATATGCATAAACGATAGTTCTTTCCATTCAAGAGATAAGATAAGAACGTCTATATTTGGATGTTTTTTAACGAAACGATAATGATTACCCCATTGTTCTTTAAGTTTTTTCTTAGATATTGGATGCTCTTGATGATAAGCAACTGTAGAGGGATCTAAAACAAATTGCGCTCCGTTTTTATATAAACGATATCCAATTTCCCAATCTTCTGCCCCATAACCAACAAAGGTTTCATCGAAATATCCAGATTTGTTTAATTCTTCTTTCCTTACTGATACATTTCCACTTAAAAATGCGATATAAGGAAGTGTAAACCCCTTAAGCCTCTCCCCGAAATGTTTTAACCCACTATTAAGAAAATATCGGTTAGAAAATGATAAACTTTGAAAGCGTTCTGTATCAATATCTTCTATTGTTACAAGCGGATAAGGTTTCTTTGATTTATGTCTAGTACGTTCGTAACTTTCGTATATTTCCATATACTTAGGATCTTTTCTCACTAGATCTTTTAGGTGTGCCAATTGATCTTCATTATAATCAGGCATAATAAAAGTATAGACTCCTTCATAATGCATGGCTCCCGTGACTACAAGGTTTGTTTCTTGCAAGTGATGTTTATAGTGGTTTTGAATAAAATGAGGAGTCACTAACATTTCTCCATCCAAAAAGATTAAAACATCTCCTTCAGAATGCTTAATTCCTATATTGCGTACAAAGGAACGTCCTTTATTTTTTTTCATACGTATATATTTAAATTTGAATGGGACGTCAATTTCTTTTAAAATATCACGAGTTTTATCAGAAGAAGCATCATCTACTAAGATAACCTCATAATCAGAGTCGGGAAACGTTTGTTTTGAGAGGCCGTAAAGGGAAAGGGAGATTTGATTATATTTATTATAGGTAGGCATAATTATACTAACTTTAATTGGATGGTTATGATTATTTTTTATACTCATCTTATATAAGCTGTTGTCCAAATTATGGACTTGATTAATTTCACTTTTGGTTTCTCTTAATTTGTTTTGATTATTTTCTCCCTTTTTTCTATAATGTTTTCCCTTTTTATAATATTTTCCATTGTGAGGGTTGTAATAATGACCATAAAAATCTATTTTAATCATCCTTTCCTTTTTTTTTATAATATTCAATTGATGGAAAAATGCCTGTACAATACAGAAAATGAGTTATGAATACTGAGGAATTGAGTAAGGAATAAAGTATTATTAATTGAAGTAATAATACTTTCATGAACCTCATCTAAAAATTATTGTTCCAGATTAAAATGTTAAGAAATTCAAATTCACCTTTTTTATTTAACAATTTCTATGTGATTTGGGAAAAGATAATCAGAAATAAGAATTAACAATCTCTATTATCCGAAAGAGCTACCGCTGTGAGTGAGTCTTCAATTCAATACTCAAGTACTTGCCTATAGTGTTATATATCTGTGATTACCGATAAGCTTCCTTATGGTGCAAGAAAAAGTCGCTTTTATATAGTGTGGCTTACGCCACTGGTTTAGACGCAAAAACTATCTCCGTCCCAAACTGCGTTTTTAACAACAGATTCATGGGTTGTATGCGGAATTACGGAAACATAGAGTCAGTGCGTGACTCAAAACATTGCTAGGAGAAGAAGATTATGGTGAACATCAGTGGAGGCTTGTAATCTTCGTAAGGGTTAGCTCGGAAGCGTATACTGATTTGCCTAGGTATTGGCAAGAAAAAAAGAAGATTCATAATCATAATAATGCTGGGATGTGCCCCAAATCTTGCCCGAAGTAAAGAACCCATCTAACCTCGTTGTATCTATAAGATGCGGAACTTGGTAAGCTCCTTGTCACTTGTGTAAACAGGAAAGGGATCATAAGATTCAACGATGTGACAAAGGGTAAAGGATAGGAGAGAAAACGAATGTCGTTATCTCGAAAGGGAACAGGAAGGTAGGAAACCATATAACTCGATTGATACTATTGTTTTCTGGGGGTCAATGTTATACCTTCTAAAACATAATTCCAAGTCCCAGGGTCATTTGGGATTCTAGGTACTTTAACTGCACATACTTTATCAAGTTCCCAATCAATTTCACTTACACCCTTGAAGCCCTCTTCTGGGCAAAGAATAAGAATATTGAACTGGCCTGTAACAATTCCCTCCAAAGTCGATTGTAATTCTACAGCTTGTTCATAGGTAGCCGCCCATCTAATAAATAAAATAGATTGAGAACTTGTAATTTTTTCGAAAAATCGATCGATTCGATGGGTAAGTTTCTCTTTATAGGAAACATATGTTGCACACCAATGTTGATTTGGAATTATTGGGAAGTCATGTGCTGAAATAATATTGTAATGGGTGTCTTCTATCAAATAAGATTTGACACCTTCAATCAAGACTCCGTCATTACTAAATGCAAATGCTCCATCTATCAATTGCATATTTTCAAGTTCCATAAAGCCATTGAATTTATTTTTAAGTAGTCTATTAACATCAGAAAGTGATAGAGCTACACTCCAATCTAGTGGTCCAGCGAATGTCCTTAAATTTAACCGTTTTAATTCCATTGCCGGATTACAAGCACTACCTAAACTAACAATTACATCATATAATCCCTTAATTTCTTTTAGTTTCAACAGAATTCTCCTTTTTTATGACTTACTATATAAGATGATTAATTGGATAAATTTGATTGGACAAGTTGTGAAAAAGGTTAATTATAAAAATAAGCTCTAGAGAAAAAAATGCCCATTTAAAAGATTCTTTAGATATTGATAAACTCCATTATGTTAAGTAGATCTGTATATGATATACATTAAAAAGACAAAGAAAAGCACTGAACAGGTCTCAGTAGCTTTTCATGATACATGTTGTCAACTCAAAACAATGGGGATTGCCAAATGGACGCTTTAGAGCATCTTGGGTAGTTTGCTCAAGATATTAGATTCCATTAGTTCTTTTAAAAACTAACTTTGTATATCTCTTACACTTTTAACTTCTTCATCATTGGCTAAAAAATTTATAGAAAGCACTATCGGGTAGAAAGAGGTTTTTAAGTTCATAATCCCGCATAATACACATTGAACACTCCGTAATAAAATAACTAGTTGTATTAGGAGTATAAAATCCTGCCCGATGTAACCAAGCATGCATAATGGATCCCGCATCTATGCCAATATTGCCTACCTTCGATAGATCAACAATAAATGATAAAGGTACTTTGGTTCGGTTTAAAGCTGTTAAAGCCAAAGTAAGGGAATCATTATCAAGGGAGCCAGCAAAAATCTTCGCTTTGGGAGCAAGACGCAAACCGTTGTCACGTATAAGTCGGGTGAATTGGTCCATAGCTACGTTCGTAGCCACTAACCCATTGGGAATACGTGGTCCAATATACCAAGCAGGTTGTAAATTCCGTATTGCATACACATTATTGCAAGCAGCTAAATTAGAAATACCATTATTAGCTCCACCATTCCATTTTTGATTCAGATGATGGAACCAATTAAATAGTACAAGTGAAATGGCATCTTTAATATCTTGTTCTTGTGTTAGAGTAAATTGATTATCAAGGTCAAAATAAATAAAAGCGGGTAAATTGGTAACTCCCGGAGGTGTAGGGACAGGTATTGCTATTTCTCTGAATGCAGCGGGATACTGTGGCGTAACGAAATTTGTTTTTAAAACATCCTGTAGAATAAGTTCCATACTGATGAGGATTGGTTGAATGTTGATTGGCAAAGTGATGTTCTCCTTTCATAAAAGATATTTGTACTAGTAGAATATTCACTTGAATGAAAAAAGTTTGGACATGTGCAGATAGATGGAAAGCCATTGAAATTAAGAGTTCCAATGGATGGATAATAATGATTATTTCAACTAGATGATTTTACATATTGTATACATTCAAAATAGAAAAAAACACTGAACTCCTGGGCTGTACCCTTAGAGCAGATGTTGAAAAAATCACAGTTGGTCAACCTTGGATGAAAAGGAGGGTCAAGCTTTTTTTAGATAATATGGGCGTGTAAAAAAAAAACATACTGATCAAGGACGTTACATCAGAAGATGGGAAATGAAGAATGCTGTTTTAAGAATTTCCATGAAATCTTAATGATGGAGGAAAAAGGTAAGTCTTTACGTAGCAGAATTATTAAAAAATCAATGTATTTATATAAAGAGACAGAAATAATTAAATCGACAATCCCCAGTAAATTATCGTAACGAGCAACTTGTTGCATAAGGAAATGGGGATCTTAAATATGTACAATCAGATCTAAAAACAGGGAGCTATTCCCCTTAGGAAATAGCTCCCTGTTTTTAGATCTTCACTTTTTGGAGCCTTAACCACTTCATCGTTGTTAAGTAGCTTGCTCAAGTAGTTGGCTCCTATCCATTTTATCTTTAACCCACAGCCTTTGAGCCCGAATTAGATCCCAAGCTCCACAAACTAAATATAATCGTGATTAAACCAAGAATTACACTTGACCAAACCTCTCCATTTGTTAATGAATAGATGAATGGGAAAATTACAAACCAGACACCAGTAATTGTTGAAATCCAGTTTTGCCAAGAATTCCAACCAGGCTTGTCATAGCCCCACAATGATACAATAACTTGAATAATTCCAAAAATAATACTTGACCATAAAGCTCCTGATTGATCTGAAAAACCAATAACCCAAGGTGCGATAATAAACCAGACCCCAATTAATGCATTTAAATTACCCCTTATTTTCATGGTTACACCTCCCAAAGGTTTATGAAATCTCTAAAGATTTCATTACTGAATTATATGCTTAAAAATTATTAACATTAACTAAAATGAGAATACATAGTGATTTATAAGAAAAGCAAAAACAATCCGTAGAAGGTAGATTGTTTTTTCTCAAAGAGGAATCAGGAATGCAGTTCTTAACTGTATTTTATATTTCTCATTCTACTTTATAATTACCTTAAAATTACTATCTTTGTATATTAATATTTTTCTAATAGAAAAAATTGTAAAAATAATCATATATTTTTACTTTCTTTTATATTATTTCCTTATGTTCCATATAGAAGGGAGGGCTGAAAATGGAGGCAGAGATAAACTCTTTATGTATACCAATCCCTGGTCAAAAAAGCAGATCGAGTCGTAACTTTTCACTTTTTCATTTACCTACGAATAAAAAATTTAGGGTTGTAGTTGAAAGGAAGTATCAGGGTATATCATTTACTTTTGATATTATGAGTGATGATCTAAACAGTACAGATCATGTCATTTGGAATAATGTGGGGAATGGTTCAATTCTTAAAATGCCAGATCTGATTAGACAAAGTAAGGGATGGTACATTGCAAACCCTTCTATAAGTTCTACGGTAGGGTTCACAGATTTGGTTCGAGAAACATTTAGAGTAAAATTTTATACATTAGAATAAGCATATAAGCTAACCAAAAGTTGATTTAGGAAATTCGAGGAATAACCGGAATAAAAAGGAATAATATTGTGTCAGCTTTTTTCTTTTTTGTTTTCAAGCTAGTGAAGCAATATATGTATAGTAAATACGATGCTGTTAGATGTTTTTCATATAGATATTCCATCTAAAACAGGCCTATGACCATAAAGTAATTTATATTTTTAAAGTCATCTGTCTTTCTAAAAATACACCCTGCTAACTGAAGGAAAACCTAACTATAGGGAAAAAATTCTGAAACGAATATTTACACTAATAAAAAATATACCTGTTCAGATACAAATAAAAATAATTATAATCATTAGTTCTAATCTGTTCTATCCCTAATGGTGATAATTATGTAAAAGAACGTGCTCTTTAGTTGTATTAGTATGAGGTTAGGTAAGAGGTTTGATTGCATAATCCTATATTAATCATTGATTAATGAATTGTTTGTCTGCTTGTCCTAGGACACAGAAAATTTATAAATATTTTTATATAGGGAGAGTCACTGGCATCATTAGTTCCAACGGCTATGCTTCAGCTAACTTCATTATTTATTCCTCTCTCCATAAATTGGCTAATCTCAAGGGTTTATAAGAAGGAAAAATAAAATATAAAAAATTCTTTTATATTCATTTAAAACCTTATATTTTCCTCTTCACTACAAACAGGTACTAAAAGGAATAACTTCTCTACCCTTTTTCTATTATTAAAAATACAATAGAGACATACCTATGGTCGCACAATGGGTCGCTTGCATAGTTAACATAATCGCAGGTAAAAAAACTTAATGATATTAATGGATACGTTAAAATAACTTAGCCTACTCAAATTTTAAGGGTAGGCTTTTTATAATTGTTATAACTTCTTTGACTTAGAAGAAGACGGGGTTCCCTCGGGCACAAATGTAAAATAGCTAAGTTTTAAGTATAATTTTTGAAGATAATAGCTAGTTAAATCAAGAGTAGGAAGTAATAAAGGTTAAAACCGGTAACAAGTAAGCTAGCCCATGTTTTGAAAATTTCATTATATAGGACGTAAAGTGAAGTTTTATTCCCTAATATCTGTTATCTTAATTAGTAAAGGAAACAGCCATAGTATATACAATTTATATTTATGAATTGATAATTATAAATTGTAGAGTAATTGGTACATCTTTTGAAGGAGATTCTTCTATAGTTAATTTTCCTTCTTCAACTGTGTAAGTACTTTGAGGCTGCAGAATACCATTTATAAATAAGTTAATATAGGAAACTTTATTCGGTGACAATATTTTGGCATCTCCGTATTGTGGTACACCATCACTGTTTAAATATTCAAGTTTCTGTCCATCTGAAAAAGTAAAGTATAATAAGCTAGTTGTTGGTATTACTCCCTGAAGTGGTGGTCCTTGAGGTCCTGTGGCTCCTTGAGGTCCTGGTGGTCCTGGTGGTCCTGGTGGTCCTGTAGCTCCTCGAGGCCCTGGTGGTCCTGTAGCTCCTTGAGGTCCTGGTGGTCCTGTAGCTCCTCGAGGCCCTGGTGGTCCTGTAGCTCCTTGAGGTCCTGGTGGTCCTGTAGCTCCTTGAGGTCCTGATTTTAGACAACAGCAAGGATGAGATTTACAGTAAGAACAAAATTTATTAATACAAGACGGATCCCTTCTAGAAAGGGAGCCCGGAAATTTGCACTCACTGTAAATCTTTTTATAATAACGGGTTTTGCATTTCTTTTTTTGACAACATAATTTTTTATAATAATGATCTTTGTGCTTTATATTCATCCCACCTTTACCTCCTCCTTTCAGTTAATTTTGTATTAATGTATTCTCATACCGAATAAAAGGGAATAAATTATACATTCAGTTAATGTAATTTCGGGAATGCATAAATAAAAAGAGAAGATCACATTTGTGATCTTCTTCTTAACCAATATAGATCTTCACCTTAATAGATAAAAGTTTCTAGATTTATACAAACAATAATTAATATAATCATAAAATTAATGGTACTACGTACTAATAACAGTAGTAACTGCTAACGTACTCGTTGGTGTTGAAGTGGAGGTTGCTGTGTGAGTTACTATTTCTAAAGTAACAGGTGCTCCAACTGTGACATCATCATCGAGTGCTAGATCAGTTGGTGACAAAATGTACGCACTAGTTGGTTGAACTACACCATTAACATAAACAGTAGCATAAGAATTAGAGGTAAGCGTAGGTAAGACTGTAAGAGCAGTCCCATTTTCATCGATAAAACTTCCAGCAGGTATGGTTGTTGTTAGGCCAACAACCATTGGAGCTGTAACGATTGCCGTAAATCTAGCAGGTGTAGGAGCAATACTAGTTGCAGTGGCAACTGTAACATCTCCGGTAATAGTGCTAGTAGCTGTAAAAACCGGTTTAATAATAGGCATATAAATTCACTCCTTCATAATTAATTAGTGAAGAAATTATTAGATAGTCCTTCTTTCTATTAATAATCCAAATTTCAAAATTCGCAACTGTCAAATGTCTATAGTTCGTCCACATATTTCTTGTTTCTTAATAATTAATACTTTTAGACATAAGACTTTGAATATATATTTATATATTTAGTTATTCGCCGTTTCTAAATCGGGGGAGAAGAATAATACAATAGGGATAAGACTTTTTCAAGTACCCTGCTAACAAGTTAAAATCAAAATTACAGGTAATGTATATTATAAAGTTGTTTCTTGCTCTTTTTTATTAATAAATTCACATGAGAATGCTAAACTTAATATTTTTAGAAAGGGGTGTATATGAATGCCTATTGTAAAACCTTTTATGAATTCCCTGAAATTCAGTTCTATAGCAGGAAATGGAACAGGCACAGGTCCTGGATACACTATTCTTGCTACAGCTTTTACGACTGATACAGGTATAGCTGCTACAGCTTTTCCATCATCACCTGCATATTATAACCTTTATATTAATGGTCAAATTCAAACAGCTGATACATCGACTATTACCACTGCTGCCATTACTATTCCAGATGGTGACACACTCTCTCCAGCAACTCCAATTGTAATAGAATTTGTTGTAAACTAGTCATATCCTATTTCTGGACTAGTTCTTCAGTAAGCAAATCAGATATTATATTTCTTACTTTTAAATAAAGCAGCGATTAGGCAATAGTAAGGATAGAAATTACATCACAAACAAAATATTAAAAGGGATGGAGTCTTAAGAATACAATGATCATATGATTACTTATAATAGTTAGGTTTACATCTCTTTTTTCAACAGTACATTTTCTTATAAATAAGCGAAATCTACCTTTCACCTTTATCTCCTTACGTTTCCTTTTATTCAAATATCAAATAAAGAGGGAGAAATTATGTAATGTGAACATCTGGAATTTACATAAGAAACTTCTAATTACTTTATGAAAAGCTACTGACTAAACTCAGTAGTTTTTTTATTTATAATAAAGTAAATGTGTTAAATTATCCCATAATTTTATTTTTGTAGTTGGTAAGGGAGAATAAAATGACCCTAAATAATAAGATTAGGGAACAATTTAAACAGGAGTTAGAAGACATACAAGCTTTACTGTAATTATAAACGAATCAAATTAAAAGGGTTGAGCCTTGTACAATAAAGAGTTTGACCCCATTAGTTGCTTAGATAATGTATCTAACTTTTGAGATTTAGTTTCTAATCCCGATGGCCCTTTTTATCTAAACAAGCTTATCATGTACAAGTTTGGTGTTGATGTTAATATACAGCTAAAAATAGGTATTTTCCCTCCATACTTTGTCCATTCAATGTTTAATATTTTTCATATAATATATAGCAATGTGAATTTATTTTTCTTTTTTAAGGAGGGGTTTTGTATGAGCAGAGATCATAAGTGTGTATGTGATCAGTTAGAAAGATTACAACCAGGGACACAAGTTGATATATTTCTAAACGGAAATGTACTGGAAGACCTTATTTTTACTAACTTTAATTTAGATACTTTCTGTGCAACTTTTGTTGATGTGGAAACGGAGACAGGAACTATTATTGTTTTAGATTGTAGAGATATACAAGCACTTCGAATTGAGTAGCATTATAAGATAATAGTGTAACAGTGTAACTGCAGAAGAGCTTGTAAAAGAGCTCTTCTGTTAATTTAAAAGGACGCTCTATTCAGATATTATCCAAACTAAGAAAGGGAAACCTAAAATGTCAATTTTCGTTAACCGCTTTACCAACCCCAAAATATTTAATTCTAATTCTATAGCCGAGAATCATAATCAGAAGGTATATCATATTGATCTGAATTCAAAATACAGTTCTAAAAGTGTATGCAGCCTTTTAGAAACTTTTCACCAAGGAAAAAAGGTAAAAAACCTTTTAGTAAATGGTACACAAATAAAAGTTCAGAATTTTGTAGGATTTAACCCTAAGACTGGTCTCGCTACATTTTGGGGAAAGAATGATGGTATTCTTTTAGTTGATTGTGAGCGTATTGACGCTATTACACTTTGAAATAATTTTTCACACTATAATGCCCTGTTCTGTGTCTTGTTAATCAGTGAAGATAACCCTTACTGTAATATTGTTTATAGGGAATTAATAACAGCTATTTTTATACTTCCATATCATTTATACAAATATAAGGTTACTTTACAAACGTCTATAGAATTTACAATACTCTTATGCATATTTTTTTCTGCAACAAAAAGGCTTCATAAAATAGAAGCCTTTTTAAAATTTTTACTCATATAATAATAAAAATTAAGAAAGTTTAGTCCTGTTAAGATATTCGAAACAGTTTAGTTTATAAGTCTCTATATAATTTGATATCAGAAATAAAATTAAATGTTTAGATAAAAACCCATTATAACGTAAGCAGGATAGTACCTGATTTTCTAGCCAGTATATATTTTATTCATTTTGTATTTAAATAGTTGTTGTTATCAGTACCAATCAAGGCTAAAAGCACCTATGTAATGCTCTCCTTAAGAGATCATACTATAAGATATAAAAATACAAGATGTATGATTACGGAAGTTGTTAATGCTAATTGTTCTGATTGTAAAAGACTTCGTACGATTTCCTCAAATGCTCCACCAACCATATACATTCGAAGCTGTTACACACGGATATCTTTATCAACAAACCAGAAAAAAAGAAAAGTGTTTAGTACATAGGATTATTAATGTGGAAAGCTTATGGCCTGAAAATTATAGTTTAGGGGGTATTTCAAACCAACTGTAGTGTGTTCTACAATATGGTATAACCAACCTCAAATCGGGAGGTATAAATCTCATTTCTTTTATCAACCAACAGCTCAAATCCATGAGAATGTTTATACTATATTTTAAAATAACAAATAAATTTTGATACCTGGCGTAAGCTCAACATATATAAGAGAACGTGATGCATCATACTAAATTTTCTGTTCTAAGTAGAGAAAGATTACTGTACAGGAGCACTAGCTTTTTTCTGTTTTTAGGCTGTATAAATTATTCACTTTTGGTTTATATAATGAGTTTTATCAGAAA
>Ga0209795_10001174_pt1 | contig 16840 bp, 19 predicted proteins | sample AgamicOrMarz_FD_187166 | JGI IMG/M metagenome (GOLD analysis project Ga0209795, IMG submission 187166) | Agave microbial communities from Guanajuato, Mexico - Or.Ma.rz (SPAdes) (version 2) | ecosystem: Host-associated > Plants > Phyllosphere > Phylloplane/Leaf | place: Guanajuato, Mexico...
TTTTTAGATTATTCATCTCTGATGCAGATAATTGGTTTTTTAATTCACCATAGATATCGTTCAACACTTGGTCTCACATTTGATAATTTGCTCCAGAAGCTTGTCTTCTGTCACCATCGATCTGATCGTTGATCATTAACTGGTTGTACTTCACTAGCTCTAGTCTGTTCTAGTAAATCTAAATAATAAGCTTTTTTGCTATTAGTTATTGTTGTAGCTGGACTATTTGTTGATGGAGTGCTCGTAGTTGGACCAGCCTTTGATACAGTAGTAATCAGCCCATTTTTAGCTATATCAGTTAAGTATAATTGATTATTGATAAGCACGGCTGTGTATATCGAATTGTATTTATTTGTTTTTTGAGATCCATCTGGTTGTATAACAGATACGGTCTCTACAGTTTGGATTTTATAAAGAGGCCCATCAGAAGAGTTACCTGATTTCGTAAAATTCACTACAGAATAATCTACCCAGTTCTCTTTAATACCCTTCTTACATAAATTGCTTACCAATGATTGTTGGTCACTATATAACGAACCTTTTAAAACATGCGCAACGTTACTGAACTGGCCTGTATGAATTGCAGTTGTTAGTCCATTTATGTAGGCAGCCATTACTAGAGCTGCTTATGCCCTACCCAGTATGGAAATTGAAACAGACCACCTCTTCCCAGTTACAAGAGGTAGCATTTTTTAAAATTGAATGAACAGCATTCGTTAAATAATGCTTTATTGTATCTTGAGTAAGTTGCTTAATTTAAGAAATGGTATTCATAGACAACATATTCACCGCTTTTTCTAACAGTAAAATATCTTCTTCAACCATTCTTTTCATATCGTCAAGTTCAAGTTGAATATATTCTTCTTTTAAACGTTCTAATTCCCTGACGAACAGGGATCCCGTATAGTACCTATAATTTGTCACTAATATTTATCCCCTTTGTGTGCTCTTACTATATGTAATTCCCCTTTATTTAGATTAACAACCAATAAAAGCAAGATTTACAAAAAAATAATCCTTCCCTGATGTAGGCAAAGGATTTTTAACTTTATTAGAATAGGGAAAATACGTTATTAACGTGGCCAGATTTGTAGTTTCATATACATACAACGTTTTATCGTTCTATTTTGATGTTAAATCAAATTTATCTTCTTTACCATTCCATTTTATTGTCACGTGATAAGGAACTTTGCTGCTTTGAGTCGCACACCCGCTGCAACTTCCATTTAAATTAATTTTTCCTTCTGTCTTATTATCCGTACCTGATAATTTGCTTGTTTCCCCTTCCACAACATAAGAAACTTTTCCTAATTTTTCTTTATCTTTTCCTTTATAGATGATACTGCCTTGCCCATTTTCAGTATTCTCGCCTTTATTTAAAAGATATAAAGATTTCCAATGATCTCCTTCACCTTCGAAACGCACACTTTCTTCTTTGCTACCACAGCTACCTAATACTAATAAAAAAATAGATATAAGTCCTAAAAACAAAAACTTCCTTTTCAATTTAAATCCTCCTACACGGTAAAAAAGCACCCAACTATCCTATTAGGTGATTTTCTGTTAGTATCTGTTCTTTTTTTCAAGTAATTTAATTAATCTATTATTTTGTTTCACTATCGTTCTTAGCTTCTAACGAACATAAAGTGATAAAGACGGCTATAAATCCTATAATGACAAAAAACATATTAGCTGATATCGCCTATACATCATTTTATTTTTAAATCAATATCTATATAATAACATTTTTTCTATATTTTATATCTTAATTTGTATACATTCTTAGTTAAGGTACTGTAGGAATAAAAAGAGCAACCATAACGGTTGCTCTTTTAAAGTATTGTTTTTATAGCTAGATACACTGCAGCAATTGATGCAAGAACGATAAGTACATTTAAAATACGATGTTGAGTAGCTAAGTGGCCTCGCTTCATTTCTGCACGAGTCAACGGTCTCTTTTCATCGTGATTTCCACTCACTATGTTACATCTCCCCTCTTATTTAGTCATTGGTTCCGCTAATTTAAGCAATAAGCTGATCTTTGTTAGCTGCTTCTTCCGTTTTTATCTTCCCTCTACATAAGATATAGAAAACACTAAAGGTGATAATCGACCAAATGAGATTAGAGCCTGGTTCGGTATTAGCTACCTTAAACAAACTTGGTATAGATCCGAAAACAGAATCGTCCGTTGTAAGGAACAGAGCTATAAACATATTATTGGCTGCATGTGCTCCAATCGTAATTTCTAAGCTTTTTGTTTTAATCGCGATATATGTAAGAGCAAAACCAGCTACAATATAATCTAGTCCCACCAATATAATGGATTTATTCATTTCAGGATTAGCAAAATGTCCTATAGAAAACATTAATCCAACGATAATCGCAAGTAAAATAGGGCGTTTCACTTTCTTACTCACCCATTGGAGAAGAAGCCCCCTAAAGAACAGTTCCTCCATTGTTGTTTGAATAGGCACTAGTAAAAGCGTGATCAGTACTAATAGGGCATACTCTTTTAAACTTACATGATTCCATGAATAATCCGAGTGGTTAAACACGACATCAATTAATTGTGAAACGATTAGTAAAAGACTAAAAGCTCCAAAAGACCATATTACTTTCTTCCAATTCACACGTTTGTTAGCAGTGATTAATGATTTCATTTTTCGCTTGTGAATAAAACGAATTCCAATCCACAAACCAAAAATCCAACATATGTATACAATATGAGATAACAGAAAATCAAGATTAGCATTGATTCCTACAGCAACTCCACTATCGAAATCAAAGTATGACTTTCCACTTTCATCTGCTGCAACCATAACCATGTCAGCTATAATATAAATAATTGACCCTAGTACCATGAACGCAGAAGCCAGTATCGTGGTGCTTAAATAACGCTTCCAGCCATTTTTTCCTTCTTCCACATCTAGATAGTTCTTCATTTTATTCTTACTCCCTCAGCGTTCTCTTCTCAATCAAATATTTTTTCTCTATTTCGTTTTCGTCCAAACAATGTATAAACTTATTAGAACGAGAAGCATCACCTTATTTATCCCTTGATTCTTCACAAAGAATTCTTTCTTCTTCTCTTACTTAGCGTCATAAAAACCGTTAAAAAACAGCTTTTTCTGAAAGAAGACTAGACAGCAAATCCTCTTGAACCGTTATATGTTGCTCATATGTGCCCGCATACACATAATTTTGAAGAAAGTACTTGCTACTCAAGAATATATATCCTAAAACAACTAAAATAAATATTTTTTTCAACATTTCCCTCACCTTTTTATTCAAACTTTTACCCTCATGGCTGTTACCACAACACCTAAGAGTTTATCCATAAACAACTTTTGTAGTTTTTAAATTAGCAACCAACTTATATAACACTATAAAACTCTATATAAGTTACAATAATATTACATTATTATTACAAATGTAACAACAATATTATAACTAAGAAAAATAGGATAATCAATATGAAGTGTCTAGTAAAACAGATAAAATTGCTAGATTCGTATCATGCGTGTAAATAAATCGAAAACTTTTGGAAAAAGGGTGTTAGTTGGCCCGCAGGAATATTTAAAGAAACAGAAAAGCAAACTCCCTATCATTAGGAGTTTGCTTCGTTTATTTAAATCTTAAATAGAGTTTTTATAACCTTTTTCATCTCATTTAGTATGGAGATAATACATTTCCAGAAAATAATTAAGGTACGATATCCCCTTAATGAATGTGCCTCTTTAAGAAGTATCTACTCAAAGTATGGTTTCTCTTTTTCTTTTAAAGGGAACTAAACTCTAAAATTCAACCTTAAAAGGAGACAATCATGGTTACAATTGAATCAATTATAATAGGCATTGTATTTATCCTCATTCAACTATACGCATTAACGATTGTCGAACGTTCTCCAATCGGGGAGCAAAAACTGCTCTCATTATCAGGTGGTATTGCTATTGCTTATGTGTTTATTTACATCTTACCGACGCTTCATAAGAAACAAGAAGAGTTTGGAGGATCACTGGCCCTCGATACTGAACTATATTTTCTTGGCCTTCTCGGCTTACTCGTCTATTTTTCCGTTTATTCATTCGCTCAGACAAAGGCAGCCTCACACCTAACGGAACTGACCGTTTATATGGTACAGGTGAGTTTTTTTATGGTTTACTCTTTTATCATTTCTTATGTTGTGTTCTCAACCGATGTCAAGCGAGTTGAATCACTATTCTATGGATTGGCGGTCAGCCTTCACTTTATTGGATGGTCCTACCATCTAGGAAAAAAACATCATCGCTTGCACAAAAACAGAGGTCGCTATATGCTTGCCGGGGCAACTTTTCTTGGATCAATCATGGGCGTCTTCGGGCCCTCATCCGGCCTGCTTATTGAGTCGATGATTGCATTTAGTTCAGGTGCAATGTTATTTAACGTTATTAGTAAAGAACTACCTTTTGAAAAACACGCGCACTTGCCAACCTTCTTAATCTCATCTCTTGTCTACGCCGCTACAATGATTTCTTTGAAAGCTTTTTTTGATTGGTAATTAAGTGGCCCTGCAGTACGGAATTTCAACTCCAACTGAGGGCTCATGGTACTAGGTTGTCGCTTTAAATAATTTTTATAAAAGAAGAAAGTCTTTAATAGCCAGAATCCTCTGAGGTAAGGTTATCGAGCATGGTGTAATCATATTTCTGCAGGGGCTTTTCTGCTGGACCTTCTATAACTTCTCCTGTATAAGAAAATCTAGATCCGTGGCAAGGGCAATCCCAGGAACGGTCTCCGCTGTTCCATTCGACTTCGCAGCCAATGTGAGTACAGGTTGTATCTACAATGTGGAGCTTTCCTTCTTGATCTTTATAGGCTCCCTTTCGATGTCCCCTAACCGTGGTTACCGCCCCTTCATCATTAGATAGATCTTCAGCTCTTACATCAGAGATTTCAAGTTTCCCTTTGATAAGATGGCTTACAACATCAGCATTTTCTACTAAGAAATTTTTCAAGCTGGGGTTTGCGTAAAAACGCGATGGCGAATATAAATGTTGGTAAGCGTTCTCTTTGCCCAGAATTATGTCTCTGAATAAGAGTGCCGCTGCTGTTCCATTTGTCATTCCCCATTTTCTATAACCAGTAGCGACGAGTATATTAGGTTGACTAGAGGTAAGTTCTCCAATGTAAGGAAGTTTATCAAGCGTGACTAAATCTTGTGCTGACCAGCGATACACAGTATTTTCTATGTCGAAAACTTGTTCAGCAAAATTCTTTAGCGCTTTATAATGTTCCATCGTATCTTTTCCTTGACCGGTTTGATGGCTTTCTCCCGCCACAAGAATCATTTCCTCATCGTTAATGACTGCAGAACGCAGGGAACGTGTTGGTTGATCAGCGCTAATATACATTCCACCTGGATAAGGTTCTTTGGCTTTAACAGCAAGGATATAGGATCGGTCAGCGTGCATTCTAGCAGAATAAAGTCCCAGCCCTTCATAAAAAGGAAAATGCGAGCAAGAAAGAACGTAGCTGCCTGTAACACGTATACCTTCTCGTGTAAGAACTGTTTGCTTATCTCCAGATTCAATATTCACTGCCGTTGTATGTTCAAAAATAAGTCCGCCTTTTTGTTTAATAGCTTGAACGAGGTGAACTAAATATTTAATGGGATGGAACTGTGCCTGGTCTGTCATCACAAGGGCTTTTTTAATTTCTATGTTAAAAGGAATATGATCAACCAATTCACCATTAATATTAAGTTCTTTATAAGCTTCTGCCTCTTTTTCAAGTTTTACAGCATACTCATCAGTAGTAGCATATATGTAGGCATCTTGCATGAGAAAATCACAATCAATTTGATGATCTTCAACTGTTTGCTTAATAAAGTTCAAGGCATTTGTATTAGCCTCATAGTATAACCTTGCCTTACTTCTGCCAAAATTCCGAATAAACTCATCGTAGATCAAATCGTGCTGGGCAGTAACTTTTGCTGTCGTATGTCCCGTTGTGCCATTTAATAGTCTTCCTGCCTCTAAAACGGCTACCTTTAGACCTTCATTGACTAAAAGATAAGCAGAAGTAAGACCTGTAATCCCGCCTCCTACAATCACAACATCTACATCCATGTCATTATCTAGACCGGGAAACTCTGGCAAATCAATAAAATCTCTCCAATATGGTTCAGGCTCCTGCGGAAGCTGTTCTCCCTTGCGTTCATTATGAGTCACATTAAGACCTCCACTCAATATTTTAATAGTAGCGTTATTAGGATTTCCATTTATTGAGAGTTCATACTTAATGAGGAACACAGCCTTCGCTATGTGAACTTATATTATTTTATAACCTCCATTCAAAAAGTCTTTAGTCCCAAATCTTATACAAATAAAAAAGAGAGGGTCTATTTGAATTAGACTCTCTCTTCTTTATTTATATATCTACGAATATTGATTTTAACCTTTTGCTAATTCTAACGCTTTATCGGCCTTTTTTAAATCGTGATTTACTTGCTCTTCAACATCATAAGCATGATACATTTCATTATCAATCATATATTGAGCGATCTTTTCATGAAGCTCAATAGCTTCGTCTAATTGTTTTTTTAATACTTTGCGTACTTCCGGTGTGGCTGTTTCCGTAAGAGCTACAGCATATGTTCGCACACCGTTTTTCGCTGATAATAACAAATCAGTTGCAATAGCAAGATCATCTAATGTTTTGTTAAGCGTACTTTTAGCAGCCATTCCTAAATCCCTCCTGTTTATTGAGCTTTCTTTAAGATTTTTTTCAATTCATTAATTGCTTCAGTAGACGTTTGGACATCTTCTTCCAGAATCTTTTTTAATTTTTCGTCCTCTACCAATTCCAGCATTGCTGTGCCTTTTGTTACACACGACGTTTTAAGCGTTAAGATTTCATGAACTTCTAGCGTCTCGTGCATAGCTAATTTTTTTGACATGTCTCAATTCCTCCTTATGATGGATCTTATATATTTATATATTTAAAGACTTCAATCGTGTAATTTAGCGCCTGCGCAGGTTAGCTGTTTTTCTAGTTTTTTAACTGTTCGAATTTTTATTGCTAGCTTTTCCGCCTTTTTCACCGATTTCTCGGAAAAACTCCTTGTTTTGATTCTTAGATGTGGCTTTTCCACCCTTTTCTCCAATCTCTTGGAAAAACTCTTTATCATGATTTTTAGACGTAGTTTCTCCACCTTTTCGTCCAGCTTCTTCTCTGCTCATTTTTTCATTTTCTTTATTCTTTGCCATGTTGAATTCCTCCTTAAAATTTTTTGGCTTGTCAACTATATTCCCAGCTCATTTCCATTTAAACAGTAATTATCTAATTTTTTTAATGTTTCAGAAAAATACTCTAGCGTATTACAAGTAGCATAAATGAATTCATTTATATAAACCATTTTCTATACTAGAAGGAGGAACTACTCATGACAAAAAATGTAATAGGCACATATGATAATGAAGAAGCACTCGTAACGGCTATTCAACATTTAAAAACACAAGGATTTCAAGAGAAGGACCTCTCTCTGGTCACCAGCAAAGATATCGGTGAAGAGGACTGTTTAGAAGTAGAAAGCAAAGAAGGAATTGACGTAAAAAAGGTCGAAACCACAAATCAAACTCATCAAGATGAGTCGATTATGGATAAAATTAAACATATGTTTTCACCAAACCACCATCAAGAGATTCATAAAGATAAAGCAAGAGTGGAAAAGCGTTTAATTAACTTAGGTGTTCCTCTTACAGAAGCAGGGCCTTATGCAGATGATTTGCAAAAAGGAAAAATATTGTTGTTAGTAAGAACCAATAGAGAAACAAAAACAAGCCCGTTCTTAGAAAATAGAAAAGATTCTCCTTTTACGAAAGGTGATTCTGTTTATGATAAATCATTATACGGAGAAAACCGTGATCATAAATAGAATGTTTTCAAAAAGGAAGAAGTAAATAGCTAAACTTAAGTTTGTGAGCACACTAAGAACATAGGAATCGTAATTCCTCATATTCCTTTAAGTATATGTTTTAAAAAAAGCTACTCAAACGAGTAGCTTTTTTTAAATAAAACGAACATCCACTAGTCCACTTAATATCAGCCTATGTTTTAATTTAAATACTCTAGCATAGCGACGAATCTCGTTTCTGTTATACATCGGCCTTGTTTATCTATAATGTTTTAATTTGGATAAAATTAACTCGTTTTATTTGATCGTCTATAAAAAAAGCTACTCAAATGAAGCCAGCTGTTAAAACCTACATACGTAAATAAGTGGAAGTTTTTCATATAAATAAACCGGGAAACGGAACGTTAGATAACAGTAAAGGAGAACATGTTATGCATGAAATGACAGAAAAACTACATGACTTTTTACTAGAACATATTGATGAAATGTCTCAAGAATGGTTAGACTCGCGGGAAGTGGAAAAGGATTCAATCTACACCGCTGATGCTTCTTCCGAAACAACAGAATATCTTCGAGTACAAAATCAATACTTTACTCGTAAAATTGTAAAAGTTCTTATAGGAGATTCTTTAGATACTCTTAGTGATTGGGCACAGGAAGTTGCTACAAAAAGGGCTCAGAGAGGCGATTCTCTGTATCATAGTATTCATCATTTAAAAAAGTTTCGTTTAATCTTTTTTAAACAGATTGAATCATTTTTTCACCTTCATTCATCTAGCATTACATACGAAGATCTTTTTTCATGGAATAAAATAGTGAATGAAGCTTTTGATCGGATGATAGAACTTTTTACCCTTTATTATGGACAAGTATCAGAAGCGCAGTCTCAAGCTCAAAAAATGCTAATTTCTGAGCTTAGTACGCCTGTTATTAGTATTTCCGATACAGTGGGTGTGCTGCCTCTCATTGGTCAGGTTGATGATTATAAGAATAGTGATTTTGCGAAGAAAGTTATGCTGCAAGCAAAAGAGCTCAATCTGTCTTGCTTAATTATTGACTTATCAGGTGCGCCTTCCATTGATACTATGATGACCAACGAATTATTTCAAGTTATAAAGATGTTGGACCTACTTGGAATTGATACAACCATCACAGGTATCCGTCCGGAGATTGCTTTAACTGCCGTTCAATTAGGAATAGATATGAGCAAATTGAAAACTTATGGAAAGTTAAAAGATGCAGTAAATAAGCTTTTGCATGAGTGATATTGAATTAAAGTACTAAGCCTTTTTTTATGTCGGTTATATCATAAATAGACGTACCCTTCCTATTATGAGGAAACTTCAGGTACAAAGAGAACAAATAATTTATTTATTCTTCCCCCTGCTAACATACTAATATGAAGAAAAAGAACTGTATATTTTTGAGTTCTCTTCTACTGTGAGTTAGCTTTTAGGGCTCCTAATATTGACAGGTAGAAATAAAAAAAGCAGTATTGGATGCATTTCTTTTAAGCTAGTCATATTCATCATAATTCTCGTCAAAAAGAAGCCTTTGCTATGATTAGCAAAGGCTTCTTTTTGACGAGCTTCTTCTATAAGTTATGTAAATGATGAAATCAATCTTAACATATTTAAATGGTTTGCACATTTTTTATTAAGGGTTTCCCGTTCTTATAATCCGTTTGATAGTAAAGTATCTTATAAAAATAATTCATTTATCTATTTATTCTTCGTGTGGACAAATGATTGGATATTTTAAATTTAAATCATCAATAATACCATTACATGTATTTTCAACAAAAGGAGCTAAACAAAGATGAAACTGAAAAAAATAATAGGCATCACCTTTTTATCAAGCGTTATCTTATTTTCGGGACCTTTATCATTGGTCAATGCATCGGTAAATGATTCTAAAATGACTGTAAAACATTCAGTGAAAGAAGAGCAGCCTAATATAAAGATTTTGGCCACTGGAGGTACGATTGCAGGCTCTTCTGAAAGCAGCACAGACACAACTGGATATGAATCAGGAGCTCTTAACATTAAAACAATTATCAAAGCTGTTCCTCAGTTGAAAAAAATAGCGAATGTAAGCGGAGAACAGATCGTAAATATCGGAAGTCAAAATATAGATAACAGCATTTTGTTAAAGTTAGCGAAGCGAATTAATACACTATTAGCTTCTAAGGATGTTGATGGAATTGTCGTGACACACGGATCTGATACGATGGAGGAAACGGCTTATTTTCTAAATTTAGTAGTAAAGAGTGACAAACCTGTGGTTGTGGTTGGTTCAATGAGACCAGCTACCGCTATAAGTGCAGATGGACCGCTAAACTTATATAATGCAGTGAAAATTGCTTCTACCAAAGACGCACGAAATACCGGCGTTTTAGTAGCGCTCAACGATCGAATTGGTGCAGCTCGTTATATAACAAAAACACATACAACGGCAGTAGATACGTTTAAATCCCCTGAACAAGGATATGTAGGAGAGATAGCTGGAGATAAGGTAATATTTTATAACAAACCAACTCGCAAGCATACAACACAATCAGTATTCGATGTATCAAAATTAGATAAGCTTCCTCAAGTAGACATCATATATGGGTATCAAAACGATTCTAGGGACTTTTATGACACAGCCGTAAAAGCTAGTGCAAAAGGAATAGTCGTAGCTGGAGCAGGAAATGGACTGCTATCTGATGCTGCCCTAACAGGTGCTAGAGATGCGGTAAAAAAAGGCATAGTTATTGTTAGATCTAGCCGGGTAGGAAGCGGAGTTGTGACACATGAAGAATCAGATGATAAAGATACGTTTGTTACATCGGATTCATTAAATCCACAAAAAGCCCGTATTCTTTTAATGCTTGCTTTAACGAAAACAAAGGATCCTCAAAAGATTCAAAACTACTTTAATGAGTATTAAATCAAAAATATCTTTCATCCTCTGTTTTGACTAAATTTTTTAAGAACAATTGGTAACGACAGCTTATAAGAAGGACATAAAGAGGTTGAGACATCACTAACATACTTTTGCCTCACCCTCTTTTAAAAATGAAAGAAACTATCAGCAGGTCCCTTATTCATTTACCCAGTTCTTGCTTTCTATAATTAAATGATGGGATGTGTTGTCTAGTACACGCCATACCAAGGTCTTGCCTTCTATATCTTTTAACTCAATAATGCCCTCTAGCTTATTGGTATTCACATGGACACGCTCCTCATCTATTCTTTGCGCACTTTTTAATCTTGTTCCAAATGTTGCAGGACTTTCTTCCGTTAGCTTTACAATGACATCTATCATACGTTTGTCAGAAACATAGTTTTTGCTGTTCTCGTAGTTCTTATCAGCAGGCTTAATAGCATGTTCTAACCCAGTTTCGTATTGGCGCCAATCAACAATTAAAAAAACCGCAAATACTAAAGACACTGTGAGTAACAAGCCGTACGCAACATATCGTTTCATTTATTTTTGCTCCTTTCGCAGGAATAGGTTGTATCAGAAAATAGTATCGTTTTATTTAAAGAAATATTCCTTTTTTATAGAAAAGATAAAAGAAGATATATTTTTGTAGACCTTCCATGCTCAAATTACAAGAACCAAGAGAGATTTGTATACGGCTCATTTTTAGCTGCCACTATTACTTTACTTCACCATAAGCTAAATTAAAAAAGGTTCCACTCATCAATGTTCAATGAGTAAAACCTTTTTTGCTTATCTCAGTTTAGCTGTGCCATTGCTTTTTTATAGAGGAGCTTATGATAACAAATAGTTACTTTATTACTGAAATACTGCCGTTATGAGTAGCTAGTTTAATGATATTCTTTCCTTTTCCAATAACAGCGTCCCTATCATATTTATTCAGAATATCGACTTTTCCATTGTCCACGGAAACATTAAATTGAACGTCACTTGGTTCTTTTTCTGTCGTAATTTTAATCTTTCCATTGTGGGTTTTAAAGTCAATATCTCGATCAAGTTCTTCTGTTTGAAGAGCGATGCTTCCGTTATGCGTTTCGGCTTCTAAATTACCTTCGACGTTACTCAGCGTTATTTTCCCGTTATTTCCTTTTGCTTGAACCGTTTTTGCTGCAGCATTTTTTATGCTTGTAAGTCCATTGTGTACGCTGGTGTTCAAGTTTTGTGAATCAATGTTCTCTAATTCTACACGCCCATTGTTTGCACGAATGGAAACATCTGCTGCACGTACTTTTTTAACAGACACATACCCATTGTTGCTGGAAATCCCCAATGAATTATACTGTTTTTCAGGCAGGTAAACGTTGATGGATAGCGGTTTTAATACACTAACAATGTCAAAATTAACCCAGCTGCGCTGTTGTTCATTGTAGGAGATGAAAAGCGTTGAATTTTTAACGGCAGTAGTGAAGTCTCTTTTTATATTAGGAGATGTTTCTCCTTTTAATGTTACTTTGATATTATCGCCTTTGATAGGGTACACATGAACACGAGTATTATCCGTATCGATGTTTACCATGGATACTTGATTGCTGTTGATCGTTTTTTCTTTTGAAATAGGTTCAGGATCAATAGCACGATACGTAAGGAGACTTCCTATAATCCCAACAAGGATGAGAATGCCTGCAAGAATGGAGAGTTTCTTTTTATTCAGCACGTTTTAAACCGCCTTTCACCAGTGATACATTGTATTTTAGATAACGTACAAAGCCTTTTATAGCTAGCTTCGTTACAACTAACATACCTAGCATAATAAAATAGCCAATTCCGCAAAATGCTACAGACATAAATAAATTAAAGAGAAAAAAGCCGCTCCAATGTACAATAGCCTCACCAAGAACTAGAATAGGAGATAGCAAGAAACATAGACCTATGGCCCAAGCTGACAAAATGAAGCCAGCTAATGCCACGGCGGGCCCAAGAACAATTACTACATTGAAAAAAGCTAAACCAATTACGGCCCAAGTGGCTCTTAAAATATTTTGAGTTGTTGCCTTAGCTGTTGCTTGCTCAACGTGATAATCTGCCAGCAATTCTTTAGCTATTTGATTTGGAGAACCTAGGGACGTTACAATTTCTTCTTCTGTTTTTCCTTCTTCTAAGCCGATGGAAAAATGCTCTTCATAATCTTGTAAAATATCTGCCCGTTCTTTTACGGATAATGGTTTTAAAGATTCATTTAATTGCTGTAAAAATTTACTCTTCGACATTGTTCACACCTTCTTTAATTAATTGATTAACCCCTCTTGAAAACTCGTTCCATTCATCGACAAGTTTGTATAAATAATCTCTTCCTTTATCGGTAAGCTGATAATATTTCCTTGAGGGACCTTCTGTAGATTCTTTTAGGTACGTTGTGAAGTATTCTTCTTTTGTTAATCGGCGCAGAAGAGGATATACCGACCCTTCTGATATTTCAATTTGATCGGAGATTTTTTGAACTAATTCATATCCGTAGCGGTCTTTTTTATCAAGTAACACAAGGACACAAAGCTCTAAAACTCCTTTTTTAAATTGCACGTTCATTGTTCTTCACCCTTTTCTTTTCACAGTCCACTACTGTTTATTGTATAGTACTGATTCATAATGATTTCCTAATAATTACAATATATCACCAGCTATTGTTTATTGCAAGGTACTGTTTAATATTTCTTTCAAATTTTAACCACTTTTACAGTCGTAAGGTATTTTTTATAAAGCAAGGTTCAACCTTCTTTTTCTAATTAGCTCATAGATGGAATTATTTTTAACGCGGCCAAAAGAAAAAGCAGCCTATAACTATAGACTACACAGTAGCGATCAAGCCAGGCTATTTTTCTTTTGCTTGTTGGATAAATAAAAAGAAAATCGTTATTAAGATAAAATAATTTAGCGGATTTTTGAAAATATCCCCGCCTAAAGCCAATTGCAATAAGATCCATAAAGCGAATATCACTAGTATGGCTGGTATTATAAGCTTGTTCATACATCACTCATCCTTCGTCTAAGAGTAATAAAGCAATCTGGTCTCTCCATATTTTTTATACTGTAAAATCAAATCCATAAATAGCTTTGAAAGCATACTGATTGAATATTTACAAGAATATCACTTTTAAGATAAAATTTAACAGCTGTTATCACAATTGATAGAAATGTCTTCATTGCATTTGATTTTTTTGTAATCAATTAACGAAAAAAGAAACCGTTATTTTACATTTTTATACAATAAAAAAACAACCAATTTTATGGCTGTTTTAAAGTAAAATGCTATCAAAAATTCCATTTTCTAGGTCGTGCAAATTCTTCCTGCAGTTCTTTTAAAAACACATTCGCCGCAGCTGAAAGAACATGATGCTTTTTCCACACAATATTTAAACCTGACTCAAGTCTTGGCTGTAACGGCCTGAAACAAAGATTGCTAGTAGTAGACGTATTGACTATTTTATCAAGTGTTATGGCATATCCAACGCCTTCTTCAACCATAATGGCCGCATTATAGGCAAGATTGTATGTAGTGACGATGTTTAATTTATGAAAATCTTCGCCAAACCAATCCGCAAATTCATTTTTTGAAAACGTCTGTTTCATGGCCTGTCGTGAACAAATCAGTGGAACGTTTAATAAATCTGCAGCTTGAATGCTTTCTTTGACGGCAAGAGAGCTGTCTTTTTTCATAACGACGCCCCAAACATCTTTGGCAGGCATATTAAGATAATTGTATTTTGAAATATCGGCTGGCTGAATTAAAATACCGAAATCAAGCAGACCCTTGTCTAGCCGTTCCGTTATATCTTCTTCGTTTCCGCTGTAGAGGTGATATCGTATATTGGGATAACGTACCTGTACATCTTTTGCTACTCGTGCAATGTGTTTCATCGCTTCAGTTTCCCCGCCGCCTATATAGACATCACCACCTATTGTTTCTTCCATCGAACTAAATTCCGCCTCTAATTTATCCATCATATTAACGATTTCTTCTGCTCTGTTTCGCAGAAGCATTCCTTCATCTGTCAGAATGACACTGTGACTGCTGCGAATAAATAGTTTTTTACCTAACTTTTGTTCAAGACCTTTTAATTGTCTCGACAAAGTTGGCTGTGTCACATGCAAAAAATCAGCAGCTCTCGTGATGTTTCCTTCTCTTGCAACCGTAAGAAAATAGCGCAAAACTCGAACTTCCATATACCGCTTCTCCTTTCACAAGCTTTAGTATATACATCCCAGAAATGCTTAACAAGCATATCATGATATAAGATATAAGTATTTTCTATATTTAAAAGGAGCCATTAGAATAAATAGCAACGAAGTTCATATCACGAAAGCAACACTTTTAATTATTCAAAATTGAAAGGAGCTTAAAATGAAAAAATTTTTATGTCTGTCTTCTATCTTAGTAACAAGCCTTGGCCTCTCTGCTTGCAGCAACAATAATTCATCTGCAGCGGACAGAGATCATAATGCAAGTAATCCTTCAAACCAAGCACCAGAACAAACAAAAGAAGATTCTATTTCAGATACAAGAATCAAATTAACGTTTAACGATAAAGAAGTCTTGATTAGGATGTACGATAACTCAGCAAGTATGGCTTTTCTAGCTCAATTGCCTTTAACAGTCATTTTTGAAGATTATATAGGTAAAGAGAAAATTAGTATTTTACAAAAAAGATTATCAGCAGATGATGTACAAGCTGGAGATACATCAAAAAAAGGCGACTTTGCTTATTACGCTCCTTGGGGGAATATAGCGATTTTTTATAAAGGTTTTGAGGATGCCACAAATGACCTTATCATACTAGGTCAAATTGAATCAGGAAAAGAAAACGTTGAAAGTATTCATGGTGATTTTACAGTTACCATTGAAAAAGTGACTATGTAAAAACATGACAATTGCTCGGTAAACAGCCCGCTTTGAAGCAGCTAGAACAGAACACTTTTAGAAAGAGGGAAATTTATTTTATGGCTAAACAACATAAGCTACTTATATTTGTCTTAACCTTAGGGGCTTTCGGTATTATAAATACCGAAATGGGGGTTATAGGGATACTGCCCTACATTGCGGATCACTTTCATATCAGTGTATCGAAGGCCGGGTGGCTGGTAAGTCTTTTTGCACTTACTGTATCAATATCAGGTCCAACTATGCCGTTATTATTTTCAGGAATCAATCGCAAGAAAGCGATGTTGCTTGTACTTGGTATTTTCGTTTTAGGTAACATTATCTCTATATTCACCACTAACTTTGCTGTTGCCATAATTGCGCGTGTGATCCCAGCTATCTTTCATCCAATTTATTTTTCAGCAGCTTTTACAATGGCTGCAAACTCAGTCAGCAAAGAAGACGCTCCAAAAGCTGTTTCAAAAGTCTTTATTGGCGTATCTGCAGGTATGGTACTTGGTGTACCAATCGCAAGCTTTCTTGCAAGCACAGTTTCATTTCAACTATCAATGACATTTTTCGCTGTCACTAACGCTATAGTATTTATTGCTACTTGGGTATTCTTCCCTTCTATGCCTGTTATAGAAAGACTTTCATACGGAGCACAGTTAAGCGTATTAAAAAAACCCATTACTTGGCTTTCCATTATTGCTGTCCTTTTAATGAATTCAGCGGTATTCGGGGTATATAGTTATCTTGCAGAGTATCTTAAAACCGTCACGAATATTTCTGGAAAATTAATTAGTTTTATGTTGATCCTATTCGGTGTGGCAAATATTATTGGAAACATTGTCGCAGGGAAGTTACTTACGAAAAATGCCATCAAAACTGTAGTAGTTTTTCCCTTTGCATTGGGAGTCGTTTACATCATTTTATTCTTCACCGGACAGTTCACTTGGCCTATGGCTATTATGACTGTAGTTTGGGGAATATTCGCTGGGATAGGAACGAATATTAATCAATATTGGATTTCATCAGCAGCTCCAAAAGCTCCTGATTTCGCAAACGGACTATTTTTATCATCCGTTAACTTAGGAACAACGAT
>Ga0209795_10001180_pt1 | contig 16748 bp, 18 predicted proteins | sample AgamicOrMarz_FD_187166 | JGI IMG/M metagenome (GOLD analysis project Ga0209795, IMG submission 187166) | Agave microbial communities from Guanajuato, Mexico - Or.Ma.rz (SPAdes) (version 2) | ecosystem: Host-associated > Plants > Phyllosphere > Phylloplane/Leaf | place: Guanajuato, Mexico...
CCGGCTCCATCCGCACCCTCGCCCTCAACGTCAAGGCCCGCATCACCCGCGTCGAGAACCCTTCGGAAAAAGGCCCGCAGTTCCGCGTCTTCGCGGGTCCGGTCGAGCTGGGCGCCGCCTGGCAGAAAACTTCAAACGAAGGCCGCGATTACCTCTCCGTCAAGCTCGACGATCCGAGCTTCCCCGCTCCGATCTATGCAACGCTTGCCGAGGTCGAAGGCCAGGAAGATCTGCAGCTCATCTGGTCCCGTGCGAACCGGGACTAAGCCCGTTACAGGCTCCGCTTTAAAGGCGGAGCCATCCCTAGGCCGGGGGCCGATGGTAGTTTGCAGCAAGGCGGCTCGCCTCTACACTTGCCACACGCGATATAAATGGCAAGTTCAAGTGAACAGCGCGTCCTCAAGGTCGGGAAGTGATCAATGTCTGACCGCAGGCTCTGCCGTCATCGGGGAATAGCCGCGGCTCCGCTTGCGACGTGCCAGGTCGAGGAAAAGCGATACGGCTTCTTTCTCGCTCTCGAAATAATGCACCAACTCTTGCCCTTTTGTGCCTATTCGCCCCCATCGACGGCGCAGGCAGATTTCGTCAAAGAGTGTCTTCTCGATGGCGAGGGAATAAAACCTGGCCATGTTTTTCTGTTGATCGGTGCGCTCGATATAAATTCGATAGGGTTGCGTAAACATGGCCAAGGATCGCGCGTTGCGAATCTGCTGTCCAACCAGAGTTTTGAATCGATTACGGGAGAATGATTCATTCTTGTGATGCTTCCACAGAGCCGCATAATCCCCGCCCGAGCAATTTGAGCATTCCAAAGCAAACGCGGCGCCATTCGACTTCAACGCATCTTGGTTCCGACCTTCTTGCATCTTTCTGCAATTGCGGCCCTACGGGTTGCTGCTAGAGCTTGAGTGCGATACCGAAATCGTGTTGCGACGGGCTGAGCCCCATGTCGGCGATGACAAGAGATTTGAAACTGCCATGAACGATAGCGAGCGGCTTTCTTCATCGCTCACCTTGCTGGAGTCTGTAGACCATTCCGCAAAAATGGGGGACGTATTGCGGCGAATCTGCACGTCTTTCAGGCTGAAACATATGACATTTCTGGTCGTTCGCGCTGGAGCCGCGTCACCCCGCTATCCGTATTTTTGCACGACCTATCCGAAGACTTGGACGAAGGCCTACCTTGCAGAAAATTACTTCCAAATCGACCCGACAATCGATGTGCTGCGATGGAGCAGGCGTCCCGTCGACTGGGTTATGCTTGGCTCGAACTCTTCCCGTCAATTTTTCGACGATGCGCGAGTAAGCGGCGTCGGCACGAGCGGAATGACCATTCCGCTGTGGGGGCCGGCGGGAGAGCGCTGTCTGTTTTCGATATCGTCGGACCTTTCCGGTGCCGACTGGTTGGCTTTGAAAGCCGACAGCATGCACGAACTTCATATCATCTCGCACTTTCTCCACGAGAAGGTGCTTTCGGCGCGAGACCTTGCGGTGCTAAGCGAGCGGCCGTCGCTGTCGAGGCGGGAGAGACAGTGTCTGGAGCAGTTGGCAAACGGGTTCATCCCGAAACAGATCGCGGCAAGGCTTGCTATCTCGGAAAGCGCCGTGCGGCTCTATCTTGGCTCTGCCAGGCGCAAGCTGGGCGCCAAGACAAGTCGTCACGCTGTGGCCAAGGCAAGTTTTTTCGAGGTGAGCACGATCTGAGGGATTGTCCTCGTCACGCTGGCACAGCTGTCAATCTGGCGGATTCGGCAGGTTGTCGCCTCTCCGGTAGCGTCCAATCTTACGGACTGGAGCTACGGACCGTCCTGGTGTGACGCCGACTGGTTCTCCAGCCTGAGGAGGCTTTTCGCCACACGAAGGGATCTATCAATGATTGAGAGCCATGTTATCGAGCAGTGGAGAAAGGCGCCGCGGCTGACCTCACTTGCAGAATTCTTCGAACGAACGGCGAGCGGACAGGGAGGCGCGCCTGATCGAGCTCTCCCCGCCGCCGATCTTGGCCTTCTGGATTTCGATCTCGACTGTGCGATATTTTCCGATACCCAACGAAGCTTTTGGGGGCCATTTGACAGACACTACTTCTCCAGCATTCCCTATCGGCTGGAAGAGGAATGCCGGCTCGGCTCGGCTCTTCTGGCTTTGGGTTTGCGACGGTGGGGCCAGACAAGAGTGCGGACAAAGATTTACACTCTTGGCACCGGCACTGGCTGCCTTGCTCGCACGCTTGCAGCACTTGGCGGCGGACGGGTCGAAACGCTGTGCTGTAGTCCGACCGCGGCCAACCGCACGGCGTTTTACGCTAACCGCGGCAGCGAGCATGCCCATTTCTTCCATGGACCGTTCTTTGATCTCGATAATGAACGCTATGCTGCCGATGCCGACCTTGAGCCGTTCCGTGATGGGGTCGATGTCCTTATGGAAGACACGACGTTTCAGATGTATGATCGCGACCGAATAAGCCAGCTCGCGTTCATAACGCCACGCATCCGGTCTGGTGGTCTCTTGATCCAGATACAGAAGTTGGCTCATGCCGATGCCCGGATCTATCGGGAGCACGAGCGGCAGAAGGACGAGATTTTTAAAGCGCGATATTTTTCGTCGGCGGAGATCTCCGACAAGCGAGACGAGGTGCTGGACACAATGGATGGTCTGCAGGTCGATCTGGAGACAACAGCTGCCGCCCTGCGGACCTTCTTTCGATATTCGGTCGTGGTCTGGAACAGTGGCAATTTCTACACGATCGTTTCGTCCAACGCGCGCAGCGCAGTGCTCGGGTTCTTTTCCTCCCTTATCAGGCCTGCAATCCCGCCCGCCTACTGTCATCATTCACTGCCGGCAGTACTGGGCGATACGGCGGATGACCCGATAGCAGATTCCTTAAGATGGCGCCCTCCTCGTCCGATGATGGAGTTATTGCCAGACCGGCTTGTCGCCTCATGAAATGAGGGCGGCTTATGTCTGAATCCCTCCCGACTAGCTTCGGTCCCGGCGATATTCGTCGGGCACTAACGATCCTGATGCCGTCCATCGAACCCTATTGGGAAAGATCGTTAAGGGATTATGCCGCAGCAGCCTATCAGGTTGGGCCGAAGCCAGACATAAGTGCGACCCGAACCCGCGCCATGCGATTGCTGCAGGTGGTGGTGGAGCGGGCCGCCCTCAAAGCGGGTTTTGATCGGGATGATGCAATAAGCGCCGGTGTACAGTTGGCATTGGCACCGGTCTTGCAGACCGGGCCTCATTGTCTGCTCCTTTATGAGCCCGATGCGTTTTATACCCACCTCTTCAGCCTGCTTGGTCTGCAGTCGAAAAGACGTCGGTGGCATATCACATATGCTGGCTCGACCATGTCGTTCAAGGAGTCCGCCAAGAAAGGGCCGGGCTGGCTGCGACTTGAAGGAGAGCCGCTTAATCTCTTCGGCCTGCCGCGCAGTAGGATGGATGGGCACAGCATCTGCTGCTTCGGCGGCAGGTATCGTTTCGAGCTTTCCAGCTCAACTGGAGGCACAGCTGCGAATGATACCGCCCGGCGCCTGCTGGCAGAACTCCCTGTCTCCGTTTTTCCCTCCGCAGCTGAAGCAATCCAGGTCGCCAACCGATCACTCTGGATTTCGCATTTCGGTGGTTTGGCAGACTTGGTCCAGATTGACGATTTCGATGCTGCGGATCTGATCGCCGATCATCTGGATGATCCGCAGTCCTGGCTCTCCGGATTTGTCTCCGCCGAGCAGGGCACAGCGCTTGTGCCGAAGGAAATTGAACGGCTCAACGCAGGTCCCTGGGCTGGATGGATCCGTCGGACGACAGATTTTTTCTGGTATGTCGGGCGGGAAAGGGTGTCTCCGTTGCGTCTAAACAACGGATATCTGCACTGCGCGGGCTTGGCGGATGTCATGGTCGAATTCTCGCCTGATGCGATCGCCAGCGCTATCCGAGATCGCAAACTCTTGCCGAACCTATTCATGGCCTTCCTCGTTCTGTCGATATTGCCCGGGACCAGAGCGCTAGGCGGCTGTCGGCAGCCAGTTTATCTGCCTCTCTTGCGACATCTCGCCGCGATCTGCATAGATCGATCCGGCGATGGTGATCTGCTTGATGCCTTGGCGCAGGACGATTATCCCGGCATGTGGGGGCACCGCGTGCTGAGACCGGATTTCGGCGAGCCTTTCCCGGATGTCGAGACTGTCGGGGTTTCGCAGCTGCTGGAAGCTTACGGCACAGTACCGCTGATCGAGGCGAGCGGAGATCTGGCCAGCTTTACCTCAGATAGGATTTGGGCGGAGATGTGCGGGCATCTTGCATCGGGGGTGATTCAACGATGGTCGGCGGAATGGAAATGGTCGGGCGTATAACGCCCAACTTTACGAACCATCCTATTAGGGATTTCGGAGGCGTACGCCGACGCCGCCCCCATTTGCTGCGATGAATTCCACACCGGCTGCTTCTAGCGCGCTTTTTATGCGAGCCAACGTAGGGTCGCGGAGTTGTTCCCCCTTCTCAAGTCGCGTGATGGTCTGCTGGGAAACCTTGGCAGCTCTAGCTAAATCCCGCACGCCCCAACCCACTGCAGTGCGCGCAAGTTTGCACTGAAGGCCATTCATATCATCACACTGCACTGATTTTTGTTGCGCATTTAATTCCGAGCTTGTACGTTTCAGTAACCGACGGCTGTGCGAGTGTTGCAACCACCACGCACAGCCTGACCAAACCCTAGCTGTCTGGAGCTCGGATCATGGCTGATTCTGAGAATAGCAGAACTTTGCCTGCAATCACGTGCAGAAACTCTCTGCGGACCGCGGAATGGTTTCTGTCCAAGAATTTTTGTGAGCAGGAGCAGTGGGCGCCTGACATCCGCGATGTCGCGTTGACGAAATGGAACGCCTGGAGACTGGCGTTTCAAGAGCTTGATCGCCTTGGACAAAAGCAGCAGGAGCTTGAGGCTCGAATGATGTCTGCGGCGCCGGCACCGCAGGTGGAAATCAGGCTGTCGGGCAGCGCTAGGCCTTTCGTGGTGTCATCCGTCAGGGAAATTCGCGAGGGCCTGCGTGGCGACGAGCTCGCCATTGCTCGGGCACGCGCCGAGGCAGAACTGGCTGCCAGGTGCCGACGCTGGAAAAGCATGGACAAGGCTGTCGGTTACAGCCGCGCAAAAAGAGCAGCGGACGAAGCGTCTCTCGTTGAGGAACGTCTGGCGGCGGATTTGTCCCGGGCGGCTGCAATGACCACCGTGGCCGCCGCCGGCAAACTCCACTGCATATTGGAGCGTGGTTCCCCCTCTGCGGACAGCGATGAGTTTCCCTGGCCCCAGGCAAGATCGCTCCTGGTCGATATCCTTGCGATGCATGGCGTCTTCACCATAGGAGCGCCGGCCAGATGACCTGATTTTTCATCGCCTTCCCCTTGAGTGCGTATCTGCCGCTGAGGCGATGTTCTTACCCGAAGCACTCTCAACCGAACCAACTGGAGGTTCTTGCAAGAATTTTTTGACCTGGGATGCGCGCAACGTGTCTCGGGAAGGATGACGTTTGCGGTGAATCTCGCCGCTCACAATGAAACTTACGAAAACAGAAATGAAGGGAACGACGTAATGCTATTCATACAAAGGGTCCGGCTGCCGTTTTTGGCATTGGCAATTGCCACGGCTGCAGTTTCGGGGTTCGTGGGAGGATCCGCTTCTGCGGAGGAACTGCGGGTCGGGACACAGCTAAAGCTGATGACGCTGGATCCACATTACGCGGATCTAGGCGAGAATAACGCGCTTCTCGCCCATATTTACGAGCGCCTCGTGCGTCAGGACGAGCACCTCAATCCGCAGCCGGCGTTGGCCGTCTCGTGGAAGCGTCTTTCTCCAACCAGTTGGGGGTTCAAGCTGCGCGAAGGCGTTCGTTTTCATGACGGTTCACCTTTCACCGCCCAGGACGTCGTCTACTCAATCGAGCGCATTCGTGACTTCCTGAAGCCACCAAGTGGCGGATTTCAGGGCTATACTAAACCGATCAAGGCCGTCACCGCTCCCGATCCGTTGACAGTCGTCATCGAGACAACCGGAGAGGCACCTACCCTGCCGCTGCAGATGACGACGATCTTCATCCTCCCGCACAAGGACCACGGTTTCGCAACGACCGAGGAGCTTAATGCTGGCACACCGCCCAACGGAACCGGACCCTACAGGTTCGAAGGCTGGCAATCCGGTGAGCGCCTGAGCCTGTCGAGCAATGCCGACTACTGGGCCGGTGCCCCGGCATGGTCCAACGTCACGTTCCGCGTCATCGAAAGCCCCGCAGCGCGCGTCGCGGCCCTGTCCACCGGCGATGTGGATCTGGCCGACTATATCCCGGCTCGCGATGTCGACGGCCTCAAGCAGCGTAACATCAGCATCGGTAGCGCCAGTGCATCTCGCTCGAACTTCCTCCAGTTCGACATCGGCAGCGATCAGCATCCAGGTATTACCGACAAAGCCGGAAAGCCGATCGCCAATCCGTTTCGTGACAGGCGCGTGCGCCAGGCATTGACCATGGCAACCGATCGCTCCTTCATCACCGAGAAAATTCTGTCGGGTTACGGCACGGCTGCCGCACAGCTCTTCCCGCCGGGACTGGCCGGAACGTCGGATAAGCTCAAAGTAACGGCCCCGGATTATGAGGCTGCAAAGGCATTGCTCGCCGAGGCCGGTTATCCTGCCGGCTTTAATGTCGTGCTGGCAGGGCCTGGCGGCCGTTATCCCGGCGATGCTGAATCGCTGCAGTCCGTTGCCCAGAACTGGGCACGCATCGGTGTCACCGCCCAGCCCGCCGTTGCGCCCTTTTCGGTCTTTATGACCAAACGGTCGAATGGTGAATATCCCGCTTGGTATGGCGGATGTTCCGGCGAGGCCGTCACCCTTTGCCTCGATGGTGTCCTGGCGTCCTCCGATGCCGATCTAGGGACCGGATCCCTGAACTATGGCCGCTACGAGAACAAGACCTTCGACGAAATGCTTGCAAAGGCCAAGGCGTTGGAGGAAGGCCCCGCGCGCAGCGAGGCCCTTGCCCGTGCAACTGAATTCGTCATGGCTGATTATCCGATCATCCCGCTCTACCATTTTCACCTCATTGCCGGCTACGGACCAAAGGTCGGTTCCTACACGGTGCATCCGCGTGGCTGGACAACCGCCATGCAAACCGTCCCGCCGGTGAAGTGAGGGCTGGGGACATGATATCGGCAATCGTCGGAAGGCTTGTTCAAGCCTTCCTTCTCCTCCTCGTCATGTCGCTGATCGGGTTTATCGGCATTCACAGCGTCGGAAACCCGGTTTTCAATCTGGTGAACAGCGAGACCGCGACCGTCCAGGACATCCGGAATGCGACCATCGCGCTCGGGCTGGATCAGCCTTTGTGGCAACAGTATTTCCTGTTCATCGGCAATGTCCTGACCGGCAATTTCGGGGTTTCCTACATCTACCATCTGCCCGCATTCGCGCTCGTCATGAGCAAATTGCCAGCAACCCTCGAACTTGCGATCGTGGCAATGTCGGTCGCAGCGCCATCAGGCATCCTGCTGGGACTGCTTGCCGGTCGGCGCAAAGACCAGCCGGTCGACCGCGCTGTCCTTCGGGCAAGCGTTGTCGCGCTTAGCATCCCCTCATTCTGGCTGAGCATGATGCTCATCCTGATCGGCGCCATCCTGACGGGTTGGTTCCCGTCAGGTGGACGAGGTTCGACCGTCTCCTTTCTCGGAGCCGACTGGAGTTTTCTCACGCTCGATGGTCTTGGCAAACTCGTACTGCCGGCGACGGCGCTCGCACTTCCCAACATCGCGCTGATCGCAAGGCTTACGCGATCAGGAACGATCGAGGTCGAGACACAGGATTTTACCCGCTTCTGCCAGGCGAAAGGTCTGTCACCGCGCCGAATCCTGTTCAGACATACCCTGCCCAATATCAGTGTGCCGATCGTCACAATCATCGGCATGCAGTTCGGTGGAATGCTGGCATTTGCCGTTGTGGTGGAAACGATCTTTAACTGGCCGGGTGTCGGAAAACTGCTGATCGACTCGATTCAGCTGCTCGACCGCCCGGTCGTCATGGCGACCTTGACCTTCATCTCGATCGCCTTCGTTTGCCTCAACGCGATTGTCGACCTGTTTTACGTCGTGCTCGATCCGCGCACGCGTCGCGTCGGCTGAAAGGGGATTTCATGAAAACCGTAACATTACGGATCCTGGGGAAGCGCCCCGGCGGAGTGCGCATCAACCTCCACTTGCTGATGCTCGCCACCTATATTCTTCTCGCGGTCATGGCGTCGGTCATTGCTCCACAAAATCCATATGACCCGTTGCAGATCCTGGCATGGGAGGCCTCGTCGCCGCCCAACACGGCAAGCGGTGGTGGCTATACCTATCTGCTTGGTACCGACGGGCTGGGGCGCGACATCTTCAGCACCATCCTTTATGGGTTGCGGATCAGCCTCTTCGTCGCATTTACGAGCACTGCGCTTGCGGCTTTCATCGGAGTGACGGCCGGCGTGACGGCCGCTTATTGCGCCGGCTGGGTCGATGCCCTCATCATGCGTATCGTCGATCTCCAGCTGAGCCTACCGACGATCCTGGTTGCCTTGATCGCCATCGTCACACTCGGACCCGGTATAGATCGCATCATCCTGGCGCTGGTCATCGTACAATGGGCGACCTATGCACGCGTCACCCGTGGCGTCGCGATGAGCGAGGCAGCCAAGTCCTATCTGGATGCGGCCCGTCTCCTGCGCCTGTCGACGCCCCGGATCATCCTTCGACATCTTCTTCCCAACAGTATCGCCCCCGCAATCACCCTGATCCCGATCGAGCTCGGCCATGCGGTCGCGCTTGAGGCGACGCTCTCCTTCCTGGGGCTTGGTGTGCCTATCGACAAGCCGTCCCTCGGTTCGGCCGTGGCCAACGGCTTTCAGTATCTGCTGACCGGTCAATACTGGATCAGCCTTTTCCCCGGGCTCGCATTGTTCGGCCTTATCGTAAGCATCAATTTCGTCGGCGAGGATATGCGCCGGCGGCTCGATCCAGGGAGCCGTTGAAATGGAACAGAACGACGACCACCATCACCAGAACAGCCAGCCCTTGCTCGTTGTCAGCAATCTAACCTTGAAGCATCAAGGCGTTCACGGACTTGCGACCATCCTGCATGACGTCAGCCTCGAGCTCCATCCCGGCGAAATCCTCGGCCTGATCGGCGAGTCCGGCGCCGGGAAATCAACGCTAGGCAATGCCGTGCTTGGTCTGCTCGCGCCCGGATTCAAACGAGCGGGCGGTCAGATCATTTTTGAAGGACGCGCCCTCGACGAGCTCGACGCAAAGGACCGGGCGCTGGTCAGGGGACGTCGCATCTCTGCGATCTTCCAGGATCACACGTCTTCGCTGGACCCGCTGATGTGCGTTGGTGCGCAGATTGCCGAAACCGTTCGGGCACTGGACGGCAACCTCACCGCCCGCCGTCGAACAGGGAAACACGGCCTCGATCCTCGATGCGCCGGCCGAGGCCTATACCCGTGACCTTCTACGCGCCGTTCCGCGCCTTCGTCTGACTAGCAAATCTTTGCCAATAGACCGCCCAGCGATATGCAACACCGGTTCTGTCAGCAGGGGCAAGATAACAGATCGGGATCTGCAGCCGATATTATCCGTGAAAGGCGTGACGAAGACATTTGCACGTCACGGCCTGCTCCCATGGTTATCGCGTGGTCAACCGCCATCGGCTCTCAAGGACGTGTCGATCGAGCTGTCACGCGGAACCGTTACCGGGATCATCGGGGAAAGCGGCAGCGGCAAAAGCACGATCGGGCGCATTGTCGCGGGCCTGGAGACTGCCGATCATGGAAGCCTCGAGATCGCAGGTGTTTCTTTCGATATAACCCGTTCCGGCAGGCGAAGTGGCCTGCTGGGCCAGGTCCAGATGATCTTTCAGGATCCGGCGATGTCGCTCAATCCCCGTCTGACCATTGGCTCGACGCTTGAGGAAAGTGTCCGGCTGGGTGGCCTCGGATCAGAAGCGAGACAGCACGATGTCGGCGAGATGATGGAACGGCTGGGTCTTTCCCGCTCGTTGCTGAAAAGTCTGCCGCATCAGTTGTCCGGAGGTCAGAAACAGCGCGTTTGCATCGCCCGAGCGCTTTTGACCAATCCCGGCATTATTGTCGCCGATGAACCGACCTCCGCGCTCGACGTGTCGGTTCAGGCAGAGATCGTCAAGCTTCTGAAGGAGACCGTCAGCGAGCGCGGTGTCTCGATGCTGTTCATCTCCCATGATCTTGCGTTGGTGCAGGATCTTTGCGACGCGATCTACATCTTCAAGGACGGCATCATCGAAGATGCCGGCGCCGCCGATTTCATTTTCGCACAGTCGGAAAACCCCTACACACGCCGCCTCATCGATGCGCGTCCCGGCAGGTTCACGACCTTGCCAGGCGCGACGCAACAGCCGGGACCGGAAAGCGTACCGACCATCTGCCGTGCTCAACCGTCATTCGCTTTGCAGGAAAGCAGTCATCATGCCTCGTAGTTTCACAATTGCCGTCACCGGCCAGTCGCTCATCAAGCACGATATCCGCCACATCCGGACGCCTGGTCTGGACGCTGTACGTCAGATGCTCGGTAGGTCCGATTTCGCCTTCACGAATTTCGAAAGCACGATCTTCGGCAGCCATGGCGGATGGCCACTGAAAGGCTCGTTTTTCGGAAGCAGCCAACCTGTGGTTCTCGACACGCTCCAATCACTGGGTTTCCAGGGCCTATCGCTCTCAAACAACCATGCATTCGATCTTGGCTCGCCCGGTGTGCTTTCGACGCTGGAGGAAGTGGAACGGCGTGGCTTCCTGCATGCGGGCCTTGGTCGCAACAAGACGGCGGCGGCTCGCGCAGGAAAAGCTTCCTTCGGCAGCCGCAAACTTGCTCTTGTCGCAATGGATGGCGGACCTGGCCCGGATTTCATGTACGCCTCTGACGCCTCGCCGGGCAGGCCGGAGCGCCCAGGGGTCAACCGCCTAAAGCTTACCCAGGTCATCGATGTCGACGAAGAGGCTTTCGCACAGCTCGCGGAGATCCGGGAGAAGGTCGGATATACAAGCCAGGATCTCGGTAACGATAGCCAGCCTGACGACAAGCCTGTTGTCAATGAACTGACGGAGATTGCCCTCGCCCGCGGCCTCTACAGACGCGCGCAGGGTTTTGGCCGGAACGTCAAGATCGACGAGGACGATCTGACAAGGAACCTGGACGCAATCACCACAGCGGCCAAAGACGGCTACCACGTCGTCGCGTATCTTCACCATCATCACTGGGCTTCTGACTGGCACCAGGTACCGGGATGGGTTGGTTCCGTGGCGAAACGGTGCATTGACGCCGGCGCCAGCATGTTCGTCAGCCACGGGGCACCGGTTCTACAGCCAGTAGAGATCTACCGGGGAAAGCCGATTTTTTACAGCCTTGGCAATTTCATCTTCCATCTCAGTCCAGGAAAGTCCAAATGGACGGACCGCGAAATATGGGAAAGCGTGATAGGACTTTGCAAATTCGATGAGGATGGCGCTCTGACAGCAATGGAGTTCCAACCGGTGGCAATTGGCGGGGCCACGGCATTCGATCCCGACACACTCGACCAGCGGCTCGCGCCAGAAATCGCTTTAGGCGAAGATGCGCATCGGATCCTTGAGCGATTCCAGCAACAATGCCGCAGGTTCGCCACTCATATCCGAATCTCAGACGGTATCGGGTTTTGCGATCTTAATGAGGTTGGCGAATGCGGCGCGATGACGCGGGCGACCTCGGCGTCACATATACCTGATCGTTTGTAGGGTTTCGGTTTGCTGTCCGATCTCAATCCAACGAGATCGGGAGCCTGTACCGCGAGCCGCAAGGAGGAGCGTCGTTAGATCCTCATACTCAAGGTCACGTCGCAAACCGCTCCAGCATCCTTGCCAGTTGCCGGTTCTCTATACGGAGCTTCTCAACAAGAAGCTTTTTTAGGTGACGATTGTCCAGTTCAAGGGCTGCAAGTTCGTCGAAGTGATCGACTGAAACAGCAGTCTGCGCTTCATTGTCAGGCGTGGCTTGTTTTGAATGCACGGAATTAACCGGCTTCTGGCGCCGCGGCTTGCGCTTCACGTTCGCTTTCGGGATCGTCTCGGAGACCGTTAGAGCGATAACCGGCTCGGATACTGCCTCGCTCGCCTGGGTCGCGTCAAGGCGCTCAGGTACGGGGAACGCGGCTGGGAAGGTATCTCTCAGCCGATCCTGGGCTGGGACCTGAGATGGATCGAGGACCGTCGGCGACTCCTTGCGCGGCACCGGCGCCAAGGGGACCTCCATGTCGTCAGCCACCGCCCTGGATATCGCACGCAGGTCGGTGTTGCCCCAGATGGATTTCGCTGCTTCTTTCGGCTGCCGGCGGCTCGATTTGTATTCAACGACAAAACCGCGTTGAGCTCGATTGGTGGGGTTTTTCAAATGTGTATCCCTGCGTACCGGTTACCGGCCTGATTGTCTTGCTGGCCACGACCTATAGCCGAATGACGGCACGATGAAAATATTGAAGGTCAGACCGATCACTCACGATGCGAGTGCAGTACCTGTCCCCGGTCGAATTTCCCTGCAGCCGATCGCCGCTTCGATGACGGAGGCTGCCCGATAAACGCTGAATTCGTCAAAATTCCCCCCGACGAGCTGCACCGAAAGAGGCAGGCCGTCGGCACTGAGGCCCGCCGGAACGCTCATTGCCGGCGAGCCGGTCAGATTGAACGGGGCGTTGGCAGACGGGGTGCCGTTGACAAGGGAGTTTTTTGCGACAGTTCCGATCGGTGGGGCCGGGCCGAGTGCGCCGACCACCAGAAGCAGATCGACGGAGCAAAACACCTCGGCAAGTTCACGGATGAGCTCTGCACGTCTGCGACATGCCTGGATATAATCTGTCGCCGTCAGCAGATATCCCGGCAGGAAACGTTCCACGGAAATTGCGCCGTAAAGATCCATGTTCTTCTTGAAATCATCCTCATGAACTGCCGCCGCCTCGCCATACATGATGATGCGCTGCGCCGCGAAATAATGGCGAAGCGGCGAAAGCCGAACGTCGGCAATCCTTGCTCCCGCATCCTTCAGCACCCTTGCCGCCGTCTCGAACACCGCCACGCTCTCGTCGGAAAAATACGCCGGCTCATCGTCATGGAAACCGCGCACCACTCCGATCGTCATGTCGCGGACGCCTCCCCTTACGGCTCTTGCCAATGGTTGCCAGGCAATTTCCACAGAGGACGGATCGGCGCGGTCGTGACCGGAAAGTACCTCCAGAGATGTTGCATTATCCTCGACAGACCAGGTCATTGGTCCGGCAGTCTCCAGCGTGTAGGCTTGCGGAGTGATATGCGCCGGCTGACGCGGCCATAGGTCGGCTTCATCCCGGCAATTCCGCAATAGGCAGATGGCGTTCTGATCGATCCGCCAGTATCTGTGCCGATCGCAAGCGGAATCGCTCCCGCGGCAACAGCTGCAGCCGAACCACTCGATGAACCTCCCGTAAACCGGTGGAGATCCCAAGGATTGCGCGACGGGCTGAACGGCAGGTTGAAATCAGGTCCGCCCATGGCGAATTCCTGCGTCTCCGCCTTGCCCAGAAGGATTGCGCCTGCGTTGCGCAGCCTTTCGACGACGGCGGCGTCAGAGATCGCCACATCATTCAGGGTCAGGCGTGAACCATTTGTGGTCGGTAGCCCGGCTACGTCGATGATGTCCTTCAAAGCATAGGGGATGCCGTGGAGAGATCCCTTGTAGTGCCCGGCGGCAATATCTGACTCAGCAAGCAAGGCCGCGGTCCGGGCGCTTTCATCTTCAATATGGACGAAGCAATGGAGATGAGGGTTTAGGGTATGAGCACGGGCCAAGAAATGATCCACGACCTCGACAGGTGAGATTTCACGCTTGGCAATCTTACTGGCGGTTGCCGCGAGCCCGAGCTCCCAAAGCTCGGACATTACACGTCTCCGTCCCTCTGCGGGGTCGGTCGCGCGTCAGGAGTTCCGTGACCTTGTGGCGCGGCAGAGACACGGAAAACGGAAGAGGGCTCCGCCCGGCGATCGCGCGGTACCCGCACCAGATCAGCCAGAATTTGTAGGTTCGCATAGGATCTTCGCAAAGCTTCGAACTGTTCACCGTCGAGCTTTAAGCCCGAGCGATGAATGAGGACCGAAAGGTCTTCACGGCTGATCATGTCCGGCGTCATCATCATTCACCCTCGTTAACAAGTCTGCGAAGAGCTGCCAGCCCCTTTCGCTGGGTGCTTAGTAGATTGGCTTAGGGGACGCGTCACAACCTGGCGAAATCGGCAGGGTGACGGCCAGACGTATGTCACCCTGCGAGCGGCCGGATCCGACTAGCACATCGACCACCAGCCGAAGGCGACAATACGCGGCTCGCTGGGCGCTTCGTAGCTGGACGCCGATACCTGGGCGCGACGGCCATTTGACTGAACGGGCCAGGGGCGTTGCAAACGCCCCGCCTGCGTTTCATGGAAGCAAGCCTGGGACCGAATTGCCGTTCGCTCGACTCATTCGGCGGATCGACTGCGGCGACATGCCGTGGATTTTCACAAACGCGCGTCGCATGCGCTCCGGATCGGAGAAGCCGACTGCCACGGCAATCTGCTCAACCGGCTCCGAGCCGTCCCTCAGCCTGATGTGAGCCGCCTCAACGCGAAGGCGTTCAACAGCCCTGGCGGGTGTCTCGCCGGTTTCCTGGCGAAAGGCCCGGCCGAACTGGCGCGGGCTGAGGCTGGCGGCATCGGCCAAGCGCTCGAGTGGCAGCGGCTTGTCGAGGTTCTGTCGTGCGAAGCTGAGCGCGAGCCGAATCCGATCGGACTCGGGTTCCAACTGCGACATCTCCGAGAACTGCGATTGCCCGCCCGGGCGGCGATGGTGGACGACAAGGTCGCGCGCTACCGACCGTGAAATCTCAATGCCATGGTCAGCCTCGATGAGGGCGAGCGCGAGATCGATCCCGGCCGTGCCGCCCGCCGAGGTCCAGACATTCCCTTCCGCGATATAGATCATGTCGGGTTCGACCCGAACGGCTGGCTGTCGTCTCTGCAGCTCTCGCGCATATCGCCAATGCGTGGTCGCGCGGCGACCATCAAGGAGGCCCGTTCCTGCGAGCAGCACCGCTCCTGTGCACACGCTGGCGATGCGGCGCGCCTTGCTTGCGAGGACAGAAGCGGCCATCGACGGACGGCAGATCTTTTACCGCGAAGCCGGGGCCGCCGATGCTCCGGTGATCGTGCTGTTGCACGGCTTCCCGGCCAGCTCGTTCATGTTCCGCTCTCTGATCCCGCAGCTGGCTGACCGCTTTCACGTGATCGCCCCCGACTACCTCGGATTTGGCTACTCCGACGCGCCTGCGGTGGAAGAATTTGACTACACCTTCGACGCGCTGGCCAAATTGACCGCCGGTTTGCTCGATCATCTAGGTGTGTCCCGCTATTCGTTGTTCGTCCAGGATTACGGCGCGCCGGTGGGCTGGCGGCTGGCATTACGCGATCCGCAGGCCGTCACAGCGATCATCACCCAAAACGGCAACGGATACGACGAAGGCTTCGTCACCGAAGCGTGGCAGCTGGTGTGGGACTACCAGCGGGAACAGACGCCGCAGACCACGGCGGCGGCCACCGATTTCCTCAGCTTCGAAGCAACCAGGTTCCAGTACACCGCCGGCGCCCCCGACGCGAGCGTGGTCAGCCCGGACACCTGGCATCACGAGTTCGGCCTGCTGTCGCGGCCGGGCAACACCGAGATCCAGCTGAAACTCTTCCTCGACTATGCCCAGCAACCCGCGCATGTACCCGGCACTGCACGAATACCTGCGAGCCAGTGCGGTTCCGGTGTTGGTGATCTGGGGCGACAAGAACCCGTTCTTAGGACCCGACGGCGCCCATGCGTTCGGCAAGGACGCGGTAGAGCCCGAGATCCACCTGCTCGACGGCGGTCACTTCCTGCTTGAGAGCGCGCTGTCGGACGTGGTGTCGCTGATCCGGGACTTCCTGGCCCGCCGCCTCCCATGAGACGAGCGCGCACTGCTCCTATGTCAAGCAGCCGCCAATTTTTCGGTTTGTGGGTGCAGTTGGCGAAGGTGGAGGCGGTGTGCAGGCTCCGGTAGACGGTGTGGCTGAGCTGCGCTGGAGGCTGCATAGGGCCTGCCGGGTTCCGTTTCCCGGCGGCGAGGTGACCGAGGTAGAACACCCGGCCGGCGCAGCCGGGATGCGCAACCGCGCGATGACTATGCGTGGTCCAGCGGAACCGGTTTCGAATATTGCGAATACACGGCGGGCAACCAAAGCTTTGCCGCTTCCCGATCAGCCATCCCGACCGTGACGCACCGACGGGAGCGCGCTCTTCTTCAAAAGCGGCGTTGTGTTAGCCGAAACCCGAAGACGCAAACGCATCTCTGCGGCCGTCTATGTGACGCCCCCACAAGCCGTCCTGTCATCCGCTAGATTTATAATTAAACAGGATAGTGTTTCATGGTGACGCTCACCTCATAGGGTGAGCGCACGCTCCAGATCTCTATGTTCGAAGGCGCTGGACATGCGGTTGATTTCGGCTGATCTGGCGCCGACTGTAGTGGCCCCCTAAATCCCCGGACACGATCTCCCACTTGTTAAGTGTTAGGAGTAGTGTGCCAATCATGACCAGTCATATCCCTAAGATAGAAGTGCTGTCCGGCCCTGAGCGCCGCCGTCGCTG
>Ga0209795_10001186_pt1 | contig 16695 bp, 19 predicted proteins | sample AgamicOrMarz_FD_187166 | JGI IMG/M metagenome (GOLD analysis project Ga0209795, IMG submission 187166) | Agave microbial communities from Guanajuato, Mexico - Or.Ma.rz (SPAdes) (version 2) | ecosystem: Host-associated > Plants > Phyllosphere > Phylloplane/Leaf | place: Guanajuato, Mexico...
GATGGTATTTACTATATTAAAACGGATATTAACGCGCGCGGTGAGCACATCCTTCCTACTCAGCAAGTCGCAGTAGGCAAATTATCGAAAGAAGAGTTACGTTCACTGCAGCCAGCTGAAAACGAAACGCACCATCATCACTCTCATCATTAGACATAAGCTCACGTTCAGCAGCTGTACGTGAACTTATGTTTTTCTTATGAATTCTAGCTAGTTCCATTATATGTTTTTACATTTTTTTCTTATTACTTTAAAATAAAAGTGATAAACGTTTTATAAAGGAGTTTTACAGATTGAAAAAAATTGTTTCTGGTATTTTAATTTTAGTATTAGCCGTTATTGTTATGATTGAAGGAAATCCGTTAGAGCAGAACTCTTCAACGAATACCTCCTACGATGAAGTAATTACCTTCCCTGCTGATCGTTACCCTGAAACTGCAGCGCACATTCAACATGCAATCGATAAAGGAAAATCGGCTGTTTGTACAATCGACCGAGACGGAGCTGAAGAAAACCGCCGTGAATCTTTAAAAGGCATTCCGACTAAAAGCGGCTACGACCGAGATGAGTTTCCGATGGCCTTTTGTGAAGAAGGCGGAAGCGGCGCCGATATTGAATATGTAAAGCCTTCAGACAACCGAGGCGCCGGGTCTTGGATTTCTCATCAAGTAGATGAGTTTCCAGACGGTACGAAGGTTTTAATTGAAGTGAAGTAAAAAGAATGGTCGTGATGACCTTTCTTTTTTTTATATTAAAAGTCTATAAAAAATGAAAAATTGCTCTTGCCTAAAGATACTCTTCACTTTTAAAATAAAAACGTGTGTGTTACATATATGCATCATCGTTTTATAGGAGGAATGAGTTTCTTGGACAATCTATGGCAGCAGTTACTTCCTGCCTCATGGCAATTAACTTTATTTATTTTCTTTTTTGTTTATATCTTGCGCTACAAACAAGAGAATAAATTCAGCATGCAGCTTCACGTGCTGCTTAAGTTTCTTTATGCCGTTATTTTGATTTTAAATGCGGTGTTGTTTTTAGTGGAAAGTCAGCGCGATTTTCTTTTTTATGCAACGCTTTTCATGAGTATCCTGACAATTATTTTGATGGAGTTCACGCTTTCTGCAAAAAAACAGAACGAGCTTGATTTTATTTCAGCCGTTTCTTGCTGTGTTCTTCCGATTTTTATCTCTTTACTTGAAGTTAATTAATGAAATGAAGGCCCCTGATAATCAGAGGCCTTTTTAAATTATTGATCTTTGTTGTTGCGGTCCATCATATCTTTTGGATCTTCTACAATATCTTCTCGGTCACGGTTATTGTCTTTTTCATCATCTCTATACATCTTGTCATTTTTATCTACGCCAGGTATATTATTGTTGTTCATGTTATCTAGACCTGTGTTTACAAACGCTACGTATACTTTGTCGATTTTATTATCTGCTTCTCTCACACGGTCCGCAATTTTTTGTTCAAAATCCGTTGAGACTTCATGGTAAGTATCGCCGTTAAACGTTACGTTGTTGACCTTGCCGTTATCATTGTTGTCCGCTGCGTCATTTCCAGCTAAGTCTACCGTTACATAAGCCTTATTATTATCGCGAAGTACATACGCATCATCAACTTCTTTCATATCCTCTACATTTTGCGCTGCTTCAACTGATTTCGTTGGCTGATCAGTGTTATCCATTGGGATATTGTTATCAACCCCGTCGTTTGTAGAAGTGTTGCGTAAGTCATTTTGAGTATTGTCCATTGCATTATTGTCCTTATTTCCTCCGCACGCAGCTAAGCCTGAAAGGAAAAGAACTGAAGAAGCAATGATAAGTCCTTTTTTCATTTTTTCCATCTCCTTAAATATAGTTTGCAGTCGTATTATGCTTAATTTTTGCAAAACTATTCACAGGAGACGAGACGAAGAAGTGAAAACCTTTTTTCTAAACATACTTAACGCTGTTAGCATTACTATAAGGAACATTTCAAGATTGCAACTGGACTTATTCACCTAACAGCTTCCGGACAGCTATTGACAGCGTATTTATATGACGTTCTACGTTTGCCTCCTCTGCAACTTGTTTCTGTTCATCGAGGTTGTAAACCGGCGCTGGATTTTGTGTAATTCCGTTGATTGTTGTAGCCATAAAAGCTAGCAAATCATCTGTTGATACAGCCGAAGAGAAATTATTCACTTTTATTTGTTCCGTGATAAAGTCGTGAAGCTTCTTTTGAATATATTTAAGGTTAGATACTTCAACTAGCTGATCTTCAATTTTCATAAAACGCTGAGGGTCTTTTGAATACAACGCTACTAGTTCAAAGTAAATTTCTCCTCCTGCTGTCATCGATTCTTGGATATGTTCTCCAATATACATGATGAAATCATGCAGCATTTCAAAGGGATCTTTCTTTGTCTGAAGTAGGGCTTCGATTTTATCTTTTACTTTATAGCTGACACTTTCTTGATTAAGAAGTCCGACAAATACTTCATCAAGGTTTGAAAAATATTTGTACACCCCTCCTTGACTCATTCCCGATTCCAGAACGATATCTCGCATGGCTACATCATGTACAGGTTTGTTCATGCATACTCTTTTGGCCGCTTCTAAAATTTCTTGCTTCTTTTTTTCAGCGTACCCTTCCGTTACTTTTGGCATTTTCTTTTCACGCTCGCTTATTTTTATTTATTCCAGAATGCGTGGAGTGTATTAATAATCACTTGAGCTGCTTTTTCTGCTCCCTTTTCCGCTCGAATTTGTTTTCCAACTTCTTTTGCTTTGGATCGAATTTCATTCATTTGCGTATAGGAAATAGCTGCTGATAGTTTTTCAGCCGTTAATTCTTTTCTCGGGATTGCTTTTGATCCAATCCCTAGCTCATGAATTTTTCTTCCCCAGGCAAATTGATCATTTCCATAAGGAACAATAACGCTCGGCACACCGGCTCGTAGACCTGCGGCTGTTGTACCTGCTCCTCCATGATGAACAACAGCAGACATTTTAGGAAACAGCCACTCATGAGGAACGCCTTTTATAAATAAAATATCATCTGTCATCTCTTCAGCATGGCTCATTCCAATTCCTCCTGTATTGATGATACCTCGTTTCCCGGCAAGTTTTAAAGCTTTAATCACTAAAGCAGTCGTTTCGTCTGCGTTTTTTTTATCACCAACACTTCCAAATCCAACATAAACTGGCGGCTCTCCGGCTTCTAAAAACTCTGCCAACTTTTCTTCCGGCTGATAGCTATGGTCACTTTCCATAAACCAATTCCCGTAGCAATGAACGTGTTTAGGCCAATCTTTAGATACGGGAAATACGGTTGGACTTGATGAAATAATTGTTGGATTAGCTGCTGTACGCTGCTTTGGGTAAGGACATGAAAAATCGTTTGGTCCTTCTCCATGCTGCTGAACCCAATATTTTTTTAAAGGACCACTTACGACCTTCCAAAACCCCCATTCAAAAATATGATGTGTCAGATTGTTGTATATTTTTCCAAATCGTGGTCGGTCGTAAAAAATTAGAGCTGGATAATCTTTTGTTGGTGTCATTGGAAAAGGGCTGGCTAAGATGCTTGGTATATTCATCTCTTTAGCAGCAAAATAGCCAATTGCTGCGCCTGGATGATATACAATTGCATCCGCTCCTATGCAGGCTTTGTGCAAATCTTCTTGTATATTAACCATCATACCCATCATCTTTTCATTTTTTAAACTTGAAAAGAATTTGAGCGGGCTGTCTGCATTGATAGCATCGTCTGCTGCACCGCTTTCTATAATTTTGGAAACATCACCTCGAAGCGATGCAAATTCGAATCCATAAGGTTCTATTAAATTTTGATAAGATTCAGAAGCTGCAATCCTTACGCGGTATCCTCTCTTTTTTAATTCTAATCCCAAAGCCATAAAAGGCTGTGTATCTCCGCGAGTTCTTGTTGTTAACATCGTAATAAGCATAATTTGGCCTCCTCATAAAAACGACAATATTGTCGTTTTTATAATGTACCGTTTTATAAGCATTTCGTCAATATAAAAACGACAGAAATGTCACTTTTATAAATTCCTTTATTTCCTTAAAGAGAAATCAACTCTTTAGGGAAATAGAAAAAAGGCGCTTCGCGTTTCAAACGAAGCACCTTTTTTCTCTAATAGCTATGACTTTTAATTCACTTTTTTAAGTTAAACTGCTCGCGGGGCAGCTAACTTCTCAATAGGGGCTTGTTCAATGTCTGCTGCTGGTACATTTAGTAATTTTTCTAAAACAGTCGTTAGGCCCTTATTTGTCTCATTACTTTTTTTGCAGTCATTAATATGCTGATTTAATTGATTTTTATAAGCCTCTGTATGAATGAGCCACTGACTTAAAAGCTCTTTCGTCGCCTTTCTTTCCTCTTCGCTTTTAGCGCCGAATAAGCTTTCCATATCAGGCTCTTGAATAACCAGCTTACTAAAATCTTCGGTTACTGCAAGCCAAAAATAGTTTTGTTCGTATTCGTAATATCGATGTTCTTTTAATAAAAAGTAGCCAATTTTAAATTCAATTCGATAAAATGGCTGATTTGCTTCTGGTGCATGAAGACTTTTAAAGTTAATATGCTCTGCGTCGTCTACATAAAGCTCTGAACCGTATTGGGTTTTAATAATCTTAGCGTCTACTGTATTCATGATGTTTACCTCTTTAGGGATATTATGAAAGAACGCGTGCATTCTTTTTCTAGAATGCGCACGTTCTTTATCTTTTGCTTAGTTTTGAACAGCGTTTTTCCAATCAGCCGCAAATTTTTCAATTCCTTGTTCTGTTAAAGGATGTTTGACAAGCTGCTCGATTACTGAATATGGGATAGTTGCAATGTGAGCTCCGGCAAGAGCTACGCGTGTAACGTGATCCGGGTGTCTTACAGAAGCCGCAATGATTTGAGAGTCGATGTTTTGAATGCGGAACAGCTCGGCAATTTTAGCCACAAGCTGTACGCCGTCTTCTGAAATATCATCAAGGCGACCAAGGAACGGAGATACATATGTTGCACCTGCACGAGCTGCTAAAAGCGCTTGGTTTACAGTGAAAATAAGCGTTACGTTTGTTTTTACGCCTTTTTTAGCAAGGTAGCGAGTCGCTTCTAATCCAGCGATTGTCATTGGAAGCTTAATCGTAATGTTTTGATCCCCGCCGTTAATTTTGATTAGTTCTTCTGCTTGCGCAATCATGTCTTCTGCTGTTTCGGCATCCGGAGTCACTTCTGCTGAAACGGATTCTACTTCTGGAACGGTTTTTAAAATTTCTTCAATACGATCTTCAAACTTTACGCCTTCTTTTGCAACAAGAGATGGGTTTGTTGTGACTCCAGATAAAACGCCCAATTTGTATGCTTTTTTAATATCGTCAAGGTTTGCAGTATCAATAAAAAATTTCATTTTTTCATTCCTCCATTAGTTTTTTTTACTATACCCATTATTTCACTTGTTATTTCTTTTCCACAGCATGACCGCCAAACTCATTTCGAAGTGCGGAAACTACCTTTCCTGTAAACGTATCATCTTCAAGCGAGCGATAGCGCATCAGTAAAGACATCGCAATAACCGGCGTGGCTGTTTGAAGGTCTAGAGCAGTTTCTACCGTCCATTTCCCTTCACCAGAAGAGTTCATAACTCCTTTGATGTCATCTAGCTTAGCATCTTTAGAGAATGCATTTTCTGTTAATTCCATTAGCCATGAACGAATAACAGATCCATTGTTCCATACTCTCGCCACTTTTTCGTAATCATAGTCGAACTGGCTTTTTTCAAGAACTTCAAATCCTTCTCCGATTGCAGCCATCATGCCGTATTCAATGCCGTTATGAACCATTTTTAAAAAGTGGCCGCTCCCTGCTTCTCCAGCGTATAAATATCCGGTTTCTACAGCTGTATCGCGGAAGATAGGTTCAACAATTTCCCATGCTTCACGATCTCCGCCAATCATATAACAAGCTCCGTTACGAGCGCCTTCCATTCCGCCAGATGTTCCAACGTCCATAAAGCGGATTTTGTTTTCTTTTAACTCGTTATAGCGTCGAATAGACTCTTTATAATGAGAGTTTCCCGCTTCAATTACGATATCTCCTTCAGCTAAAAGAGGCTTCACTTCACTAATAACAGAATCAACAACCGTATGAGGAACCATCAGCCATACAACTCTTGGTGTTTCTAGTGACTGAACAAGCTCCTGCAAGCTTGATACTCCTGAAGCACCGTACTCTTTCATTTGTTCTACTGCGTTTGAATTTACGTCAAATGCTACAACGTCATGACGCTGATCCAATAAGTTTTGTCCTAAGTTAATCCCCATTTTCCCTAAACCAACTAATCCTACTTTCATGTGAACAGCTCCTTCTATTTATCTTTTCATCTTCTTATTTAAGCCTTTAGCAATTCTTTTGCTTGTGCCACTACATTTTCTTCTGTAAATCCAAATAGCTTCATAACATCAGCTCCGGTTCCTGAAGCACCAAATGTGTCAACTGCTAATACTTTTCCTTTTGGCCCTACAAAACGTTCCCAGCCAAGTGAAATTCCCATTTCTAGAGAGATTCGTTTTGAAACAGACTCAGGCAAGATGCGCTCTTGATACTCTTTTGACTGTTTGTTAAACAGCTCCCAGCTAGGCATTGCTACAACTCGAACAGCTACGCCTTCACGCTCTAGCTGAGCTTTAGCACTGACCGCTAGCGCTACTTCAGAACCTGTAGCGATGAAAATCAGCTCCGGCTTATCGTTTGTTTCTGTTAACACATAGGCTCCTTTAGATAAGTCGTTGATATTTCGTTTTGTTTCTTCAAATACAGGCAAATTTTGACGGCTAAGCACTAAGGCTACAGGACCTTCCATTTGCTGAAGCGCGTAAGCCCAAGCGCTTGCTGTTTCGTTTGCATCAGACGGACGAATAACTGTAAGCCCCGGAATTGCGCGAAGAGAAGCTAAATGTTCAACGGGCTCATGAGTTGGTCCATCTTCTCCTACTGCAATCGAATCATGGGTAAACACATATGTGACCGGCAGCTTTTGCAGTGCGGCTAAGCGAATTGCTGGACGCAAGTAATCATTAAAAACAAAAAACGTGCTGACAAACGGCTTCACTCCGCCGTGAAGAGCCATTCCATTACCGGCCGCTCCCATTGCATGTTCACGTACTCCGAAATAAATATTTCGATTACCGAAATATCCAGGTGCGTAAGGGCCTTCTTCTTTAATGTCCGTCATCGTGGAATGCGATAAATCAGCGCTTCCTCCAAAAATAGATGACACAGATTTAGTGAAATAGTTAATAGCTTCTCCGCTTGCAACGCGAGTCGAAACCGCTTTTTCTGATAAAAATGTTAAAATATCATTCACTTCAATTAACGCTTCGCCCGTGATGGCACGTTCTAATTCATCTGCAAGTAAAGGATATTCTTTTCGGTAAGAAGCGAATAGTTTGTTCCACTCAGCTTCTGTTTTCATCCCTTTTTTTGCTAAGCTTTCAAAATGTTCTTTTACTTCTTCTGGAACATAGAAGTTTTCTTCAGACACCCAGCCGTAGGCTTGTTTTGTTGCTTTTGCTTCTTCTGTTCCAAGCGGATTGCCGTGTGCTTTATTTGTTCCTGCTACTTTCGGACTTCCGTATCCAATAATTGTTCTCACTTCTATGAGTGTTGGCTGTTCTTTGTGCTGCTTAGCTTTTTCGATTGCTTTTGTAATCTCATCTACGTCATTTCCATCTTCTACACGCAAATACTGCCAGTTTGCAGATTCCGCTCTTTTTTGGATATTTTCGCTAAATGAAAGATTTAATTCCCCGTCTAACGAAATATCGTTGGAGTCATATAAAGCGATAAGTTTGCCAAGCTTCATATGTCCAGCCATTGACATCGCTTCATAAGAGATGCCTTCCATCAAGTCGCCATCTCCTACTAACGTGTACGTATAGTGATCAATGACGGGGAAATTTGGCTGATTAAATTTCGCCGCTAAGTGCGCTTCTGCCATTGCCATTCCGACTGCATTTGCAATTCCTTGACCTAAAGGCCCTGTCGTTGCTTCCACACCATCCGTATGGCCAAATTCAGGATGTCCCGGTGTTTTACTTTGTAGCTTGCGGAAACTTTTTAAATCATCTATTGATACATTGTATCTGCTTAGATGAAGCATGCTATACAGCAAGCTTGAACCATGCCCCGCTGACAAAATAAAACGATCTCGGTTAAACCAGCTTGAATTTGCCGGATTATGATGTAAGTGATTCGCCCATAGCGCATAGGTCATCGGAGCAGCTCCCATCGGAAGTCCAGGGTGGCCTGAATTGGCTGCGTTCACCGCGTCAATTGACAGGGTGCGAATCGTATTAACTGCAAGTGTGTCTATGTTGGTACTCATGTGTCATCCTTCTTTCGCTTTGTTTGTATTAAACTGGCTGCACTTCGCGTGATTGGCTCGCTGTTTCTTCATCCAACCACCATTTAAAACCGTCTTTTTCTAAAAGTGCATGTGATGCGTCAGGGCCGTGTGAACCAGCAGCATATTTGTGAAGCGGCACTGTATTTTCCTCAAATGCTTCAAGAAGCGGCTGAACCCATTCCCAAGCTAGCTCTACTTCTTTCCAGTGAGCAAAAAATGTAGAATCTCCGGCACATGCATCTGCAATGAGACGCTCATATGCTTCCGGTGCACCTTCTTGCTGACCTGCAAAATTAATTTGTACAGGCTCAAGATGACCATGATTAAATGGGTTTTTACTGTTCAATTGCAGCGTAATATTTTCATGCGGGTTAATTTCAATAATCAAAAGGTTTGGAGATGGTGTTTCTCCTTTTTCTAAGTAAAGCTCTTTTAACGAGTCTTTAAATTCAATGACAATTCGGGTTGCTTTTTCCGCCATTCTTTTTCCTGTACGAATGTAGAAAGGAACGCCTTTCCAAAGCGAATTATCGATATATAATCTGGCTGCTAAAAATGTGTCCGTTTGGGAAGATGCTGAAACACCGGGCTCATTTACATAGCTCGTCACTAAAGCCCCGTTTATTTCTCCAGCCTCATATTGACCGCGAACAACGTCTAAATCCATATCTTCTTTTACAAGCGGACGAAGCGCTTTTAACACATTTATTTTTTCATTTCGAATATCATCGGCGCTAATGTGAGCCGGTAAGTGCATGGCCGTCATCATCAACATTTGCAGCATGTGATTTTGGACCATATCTCGAATGGCTCCTGAATGGTCGTAATAGCTTGCTCTTTCCTCTACTCCGACCGTTTCACTAGCTGTAATTTGTATATTCGCAATATGCTCGTTATTCCATAGCGATTGAAGAATAGGATTAGCGAATTCGAGCGCTTCTAAATTTTGCACCATCGACTTGCCAAGATAGTGGTCAATGCGGTAAATCTCTTCTTCTTTAAACGCTTTGCTTAAGTTCTGGTTTAATTGTCGAGCTGATTGTAAATCATGACCAAATGGTTTTTCAATAATTAACCGTTTCCAACCTTTTGTAGCACCTAAGCCACTGTCTTTAATATGCTCGGCAATCGTACCGAAAAATTCCGGTGCAACGGAGAGATAAAACATTCGATTGCTTGGAATGTTTAGTTCTGCTTCGCGTGCTTCTACTAGATTTAACAGACTTTTATAGTCTTCAGCATTCGTTGCATCCAATTGGCTGTAGCGAAAAGCTGAAAGAAAATGCTGCATAAGAGACGAATCCTTTTCGATGCGGCGTGAAAAAGTATGAATCGATTCCTTTACTTTCCCCTGAAAATCAGCATCGGGCATCTCCCTTCTGCCTAGGCCAATAACAGAAATTGATTTAGGAATTTTCCCGTCTACAAATAAATTATAGAGTGCAGGATAAATTTTACGTTTCGCTAAATCACCTGTTGAACCGAATAAAACAAAAGTCATCGCTTCCATATCTCTTCCTCCTGTTAGGGAAAATATAATGTTTGAAAGTAACTTTTCTTTCACTTGTTACTTTATGTAACGTATCTTAATCCTGAAATATTTTTTCGTCAAGATATTAGACTCGTAAAAAATCATTTCAATTTTCTTTTTTTCTTCAAATCTTATAACAGCTGATCTTAGATAATTTATGGGAAAATAACACAAATACTTTTTAGTTGAATTTAGAAAATAAAATTGCTTTAATGAATTTGATGGAATTGTATGAAACTAAGAATATACATATGTGTCAGGCAAAAATAACAAAAGGTGGGAGTGATATGAAAGCTCAACCAATGAATATGTTTGAAAACCTATCTGTTTTTTACATAGAAAAATTGTAAAATGATTCAAAGGAAAAAGAAGAAGTTGACCTCTTTCTTTTAAGCTACACGCACGCTTTAGCTTTAACTTTAATGCGCGGCTATAATAAGAAGTGTAAGCATCATATAGAGGTTAAAAACAGCAAGTAAAACAAGAACAGTATAGACTAGTTTTCTACCTGTTTTGCCTAAAAAGTAGACGTTGACTAAAGTAACATACACGCCTGCTGCGCATAAAATAAACGCAAGAGACTCTTTACACTCATTCAATGTCATTTGAAAATTTTGATTATAGTAAATTCGGAGATCCTTACTAACGGCGAACGGCACGGTCCACCACCTGACCAAAATTCCAATAAACATAAGTATCCCTATTGTGTTTAACGTGGACTGAAGTGTTCTCCGCTGTTTCTTTTTCATATTCACATCCGTTTGTGCGGACCTTTTGAAGTTTACTCGCATGTATTTCCCCCCATGATGTTTTTGCATACAACAAAAAAGATCATCAGCCATACGCAGGCCTCTCCCACGGCTATTTCTTACACCATCAAAAGATGCGTAATGATCATCACGCAAGGCTTCAATGAAGTTATATTCTTTATCTATATTCACTTTATGCTGCATTTGATGCTTTCACATCTTCTGAGCATACCAGCTTGTTTTTTTCGTTTCGTATTGAATTATATACATACACAAAAATAAGCCCTGGCTGATAGAGCCAAGGCTTGCTTCATGTTTTGATTAAGTTATACCCCACACATTGAAGAGCTTGTTGAATATTTTTCACGACTTTTAACTGTAAGTTTCTCAAATCATGATTTTTAATTTGCTCTTTCGCAAATGTGGGCGTTACACCTGTTATAACTGCTTGAGCGCCCATGAGCTGAAGTGCTGTAATCATTTTAAAGAAGAAATTCGGAAACTCTTTTTCTCTCAGAAGCAGCTTCGATAAATCAATGATAAAGTAATCTATTTCATTATGAGCTGCATCGTGAAGCACATCTGTCATAATCTGATCCGCACGCTCTTTATCAATAATACCTTGAAGAGAAAGAATCGAAACACCTTCTGTAATCGGAATAATTGGGACACTTAAAAATCCCATCTGATATCGTGTTTCATCCAGATCGATCATATGGGATAAGATACCTGCCATTGATTGTAAAAAAGCGATATCTTCTCCTGAAAATTCTTTTTCTTCCTTGTCCATTACACAGAGTGTTCCAAATACATTTCCTTTTAAATCTTTTAATGTAACACCTAAAAAACCTTTTACCTGCAATTGATTCGTTACTTCTAGCTGTCTGGTAACGGCATCCTTCATCAGATTTGCCGTATGCATAACGTCTCCGTCATTCATAATGATTAAGCGGCAGTATGTACCTCCGTATTCAACGCTGTATCCTTCAGGAATAATCTCTTCCTTCTCGTTATATGAGCTGAGGACCGTCATCGCTGTTTCTCCTCTTCTAGTTACGTACGTTGTGCTGACATTCAGCTGTTTGGTAATAACCTCAAATAATTTTTGCGAAACAGACCGCAGTGAATAAAAATGAGGAACTTTATTTTCTCCATCAACGTTCATCTAGTTACCTCCATCGCAACTATCATTCTCTCTGCCATAAGTGCATTCTTTCATAAAGATACGCACAGCTTGGCTATAACTTTTTTGTAGTATGAGAGAGTACGGCTATATTGCCTCTTTTCTATCTTATACATGCTAGATTTGACATATGACATGATTTCACATAAGAAAAACTTCTTCCGTTCATGAAGGAAGAAGTTTTAAATCATATAAAAATCTTACACGTCCCCGTCTTCCCTCTATTCCCCGTATTAGGATATATCAAACTAAACTGCCTAGTTCAATTATGGATAAAAAACAAACGTTTACAGGAAAACATTCTATACAATGAAAACATAGCACACAAGGTATTAGAGCTCCTGCTTCATCTTTTTGTTCCATTCTCTTCGCAGAATTCCCATTTTGACGCTATCAAAATATTCACCGTTTACGATACGTGCTTCTCTGACTCTCGCTTCTTCTTTCATACCTATTTTTGCCGCTGTTTTGATCATTCTGATATTGCCTGACCACGTAGACATGCCGAGTCTATGCAAAGGTGTAAACTCAAATAAAAAGTCGATCCACATTCCATAAGCTTCTGATCCATATCCTCCGCTCCAATAGTCTGAATCGTAAATGACAATTCCAGTTTCCAGCCAGTTTGTACGTTTGTCCACCCAGTAACAGTTCACTGTTCCCACAGCTGTTTCATCAATAATAACCGCAAGCATTCGGGGAACTGATGGATAAATCTCATACTCTTCTTCCCATGAATTCATATACTTTTCTTTCGTAAGCTTTCGATCTGGTATGTACGGAGCATTCCATTTTTTCGCTTCTTGTTTTTTCTCTTCATATTTCCAGTAATAGAGCGTATTAGCATCTTCTTGTGTCGCTTCTCTTAGCAACACTTTTTTTCCTATTAGTTTTATCATGAGAGGCATTACTCCTTGATTTATGAAATGGCTTATTAAATTCTAGAAACTTAAAGCGAATCTTAATACACATTTGTACAATCATAGCGTTGAATAATGAAGAAAAGGAGTAATTTTATAAAGAATATTATTGCTACTGCCATTCAGCAGATGAAAATGAAAAGTAACTTATCCTGCTTTGCCTGTAAAACACCGAGACAATATATATGCTCCCGGTGTTTTTTATTTTTGCTCTATTTATTATTCGTGTTTTCCATAACTGCAAAATAATTATCTTCACTGTCTGAAAAGTTAAAGACTTTTCCTGAAGGCATAGATACGATTTCTCCCACCGTTACGCCTTTAGCTGTTAAATCTCTGTATAATTCATCCACATTCTCTGTAAAAAACATCAGTGAAGGAGTCCCAACATTTAATTCTGGCTGCATTTTTGCTATTAGCTGTTTGTTATGAAGGATAACGGTTGTTTCAGCACCCGCTACCGGTGCCAGCTCAATCCACCTCATGCCTTGTTCATTATCTTGTTCAGATATAACTTGAAATCCCATTTTTTCTGTCCAAAAATTTACCGCTTGATCTTGATCGTTTACATATACCATAATTTGACCGACTTTTGTAATCATTGCTTTCACTCCTTTTATATAGATAAAATAATTTCTTCCGCTACGGTATCTGCTGACTTTTCCTTTGTGTAGATCGTTTGCTTTGCCAACTTTTGATTTGATGGATGCGTTACAAAATGTTTGTTAAGTTCAAAGACGTCTTTGTCATCCGTTACTTGACGGAGTCTTTGATGTAATATCTGTATGAACTCTTCTTTGTCAGCACTTGGAAGCAGTAAAAAAAGAGACTGGTAAGGTTTTAATGTGTTTTCCACTTGTTGAAACAGCTTTATGTCTTCATACACCGAGTGGCCGGCGCCAAAATCAATTACCGCATGTTTGTACTTTTCTAGTATTCTTTTAACGGCATAGGATTCAAACGGCTTCCAATAGGGGTACATGCCTTGAAATCCTTGTTTTTCTCGAATGTTTTGCTGTGTTTCTTTGCTAAATCCTATTTCACTGTAATAGTAAAACCGCACTTCATCCATTGAGCACTGAGGAATTTTTAGTTTTTTTGCCACCATTTCACCGACCGTCGTTTTTCCAGCGCACATAGGTCCAATGAGAATAATAGGGGTTTGCATATACTCTCTCCTTATTTCACTTCCAGCACAAACGCGTACAACGCATCTCCATTGGATACATTTTTTTGATTTTTATCCATCCACCATACTGAATATGAGTAGTAGTAAGTACCTCTTTCAGAAGGTGCTTTCATCTTATTTTTCTTTAGTGGTACGTCCACTTCATTTTTGTTTTGTATTTGTACCATATGCCTCTCGTTAGGCTGCCGCTTTTGTTTGATAATAAGCGCTAGCGGTTCATTTGCTTTAACTTCAATAGGCTTTTCTGTTTTTAACAATTCTAAAGGGCCTGCTTTATCCACACACGTCTCTCTCCAGCAGTATGTGCCAACTTTTGTTTCATAAAGGTGGTTGTTTGCTTCGAGATACGCTTTTGGCGGGGATTCTTCAAGAAATCCACTGCTCGAACATCCTGTAAAGCTTGCCATGATAAGTCCACATGCAGCTGTCTTCCATTTCTTCATCATTTCATCACCTTTTTACTATTTCTTCATTGTTCTGTTATTTCCTGTTTCTTACTTTCTTCCTTTCTAAATAGCATTGTTTTATTTTCACTACACGTTTTTTAATGAAATGGAATATGAATAACTAACTAATCTACTAACGAAGTGATGCTGCAGGGGCAGAATTGGAACATCATTAGAAACGGCAGGGGCTATGGATTGGAAACCACAGGAGAAATTAACTTATTTAACAAAGAACAAGAAAGTGTGTCTGCTTGGTACACCGCTGCTGATTTCCGTGCAAGGCTTCGCTTTCCGCGGACGGCCGATGAGCCTCCTCGTCGGTTGGGCTCCTGCGGGGTCTCATCCCTTCCGCTTTTCCCGAAGAAGTCTTCGCCCTGCCCTCCAATCAACAGCTAGAAGCAACTAAACAAATGAAAGGTCCGTTCACCATAATAACAAAAAAATACGAACTATCAATCAATAATTTTGATCATTAGTTCGCATGTCATTTCAACTAAAATATTTTGTTTCAACCTCTTTTTTTAGGCTTTTACGCTATTTGATTCTACTAATTTTCCATCTTCCATCCACACAACACGATCACATAAATCCAGCATTCTTTGGTCGTGGGTAACCATTACAGCTGACTTCCCCCTCAGCTTTACTTCATCTGCGAGCATTTGCACGACTGCTCTTCCTCGCTCTGAATCCAGGCTTGCCGTCGGCTCGTCTGCAAAGATAATTTCAGGGTTATTCATCCACGCTCTTGCAATCGCTACCCGCTGACGCTCTCCGCCGGATAGACTTTCAGGATAGTGATGTTTTCGATGAGCAAGCCCTAGTTTTTCAAGCAAATCATCCGCTCTTTTTTTCGCTTCTTTATTTCGATTTCCTTCTAGTTCCGTTACAAGAAGAAGCTGATCCCGAACCGTTAAATACGGGATTAAATTAGCTGATTGAAAGATAAAGCCAATTTTCTTCAGACGAATGCTGTTCATTTGCGCTGAAGACATTTTATTAATCTCATCCCCATCAATAATCACGCGTCCGCTAGACGCTGAAAGCAGCGCCCCTGCAATCGATAAAAAGGTACTTTTCCCAGAACCAGAAGGACCTACAATAGCCACAAGCTCTCCAGCTTTGACACGCAGCGATAGGTCATTTAACACGACTACAGCGTTTTCTCCGTCTCCAAAAGACTTGCTAACATTCTCTAAAACTAATTTTTCTTCACTCATTAAACAGCCCTCCCAATCGCTTCAACCGCATCTACTTTTGCTACGCGATACAGCGATAATAATGAACTTAGTACAGAAACAGCTACAAACAGCGCCGAACAGCCTGCGATTAGCGACAGGTCTAAGTCAAACGGCATGGAATCCGGCAATACGGCAGCTACTCCGTATGTCAGCCCAATACTAATAACAAGGCTGCATAAAGTTAAGACAACGACTTGAGATAAAATCGTTCGCGCTAAATAGCTTGTCTTTGCCCCTATGGCTTTTAACACACCAAATTGATTCATTTTTTGAAGCGTCATTACATAGAAAAAAACGGCTAATACAAAAGCTCCAATGATAAAAAGAAACGCGACCATCATTAAAAGCGAGCCTTGTTCTTCTTGATAGCCAGGAATTCCCTTTAACGCTTCATCTTTACTAATCACGTCAATGTCAGACTCCTTTTTTTGAAGAGCATGTGCTTTTTCATCGTTCATGTTTAACACCACTGCATTAAAGGCACCTGTGCTTTCAATTGTTTTCCACTCTGTAAGATTAATATGAATAACAGGCGCATGACTAAACGACTGATTTTTTGTAAAACCAACAATTGTAAAGCTTTTTCCTGAAGCCGTATCCTTTATCGTATCACCGAGCTTTACTCCTTCTTCTTTTAGCGTAGAGTCCGCCACTGCTTCATGTTTCGCATCGTCCGTAATCATCTTTCCTTCTGTTACATTCGGAGCTAAAAAGCCGCTTGTGCTTACAGCAAAAAACGAGGCGTCTATTTTTTTCTCTTTTCCTTCATTTATAACGGCCGTCATCATAACGCCAAGAGGCTCAGCATTTTTCTTGCCGCTGATTTGCTGAATATCTTTTGTTTTGTTTATGGATAAAACTGAGCGCGTCAGACGCTGATCCGCTTCTTTTTGAAGTACAACGTACTTTCCTTTCATTTCTTGAACAGCTGAAGCATTGTCAGAGGAAAGCCCCTTTGCTAAGCCTGATACAAAAAGCACAAGCCATACAATTAACACCATAATCACGCCAATGAGTAAGTAGCGCAGCTTC
>Ga0209795_10001187_pt1 | contig 16690 bp, 19 predicted proteins | sample AgamicOrMarz_FD_187166 | JGI IMG/M metagenome (GOLD analysis project Ga0209795, IMG submission 187166) | Agave microbial communities from Guanajuato, Mexico - Or.Ma.rz (SPAdes) (version 2) | ecosystem: Host-associated > Plants > Phyllosphere > Phylloplane/Leaf | place: Guanajuato, Mexico...
TACGCTGATCAAGGCGGTGCTGGATGCGTGGCCGAGCAAGGAGCCGGTGGTGGCGCCGTTGTTATAAGCGGTTTGTCGGGTGAGGCTGATGGCCTCATCGCGAGCAAGCTCGCTCCCACAATGGATCTGAGGTGTGACTTAGAACCCTGTGGGAGATTGGATCAGTGTTGTGGCATAGAACCCTGTGGGAGCGAGCTTGCTCGCGATAGCGGCAGAACGGGCAACAAAAGCCTCAAGCCTTGTCGAGCGCCTGGGCCGCCGCCAGCACGGCATCCACATGCCCGGGCACCTTCACGCCACGCCATTCCTGGCGCAGCACGCCGTCCTTGTCGATCAGGAATGTGCTGCGATCAACGCCCAGGTATTCCTTGCCATACAGTTTTTTCAGCTTGATCACATCGAACAGCTGGCAGACGGCTTCGTCCTTGTCGCTGATCAGCTCGAACGGAAACTCCTGCTTGCACTTGAAGTTCTCGTGGGACTTGAGGCTGTCCCGGGATACCCCGAACACTTCAGTGTTGGCGGCCTTGAACTGTGCGTACTGATCGCGAAAACCCTGGCCTTCGGTGGTGCAGCCCGGTGTGCTGTCCTTCGGATAAAAGTAGATCACAACCTGCTTGCCCTTGAGGGCGGCGAGGCTGACGGTTTGCCCGCTGGTGGCGGGCGCCTGGAAATCGGTAACCGGCTGGTCGACGGCAACGGCCATGAACGCTTCCTTACATTGGGTTTTGTGGGCGCCACGGTTCGATCAGGGCGTCCAGGTTCATCGCATCGGCGAAGTCCAGGAACTGATCGCGCAGCCAACTGATCTGGGTGCCGGCCGGCAGCGTCACGGTGAACGTGGCGTTGAGCATGGTGCCGCCGGTCTGTGGTGCCTGGTAGGTGTCGCAGGTCAGGTTTTCCAGTTCAACGTGGTGGTCCATGAAGAACTGGCACAACTCGTTGATGATGTCCGGGCGATAGGCCGAGCTCACGTAAGCCACGTAGGGAAGGGCCTGGGGACGGTTTTCCAGCGCGGCGCTGCGCACCACGTTGACGGTGAAGGCGTGCTTCTTGGCCAGTACCGGCAGGCTGCCTTCCAGGCGGGCCAGGGCGTCCCAACTGCCGGAAATTTCCAGCACGAGCGCACTGCATTCGCCATGGCGGGTCAGGCGTGAGGTCACGACGGCGCAGCGATTTTCATGGCTGGCGCGGCACAGGACGTTAGTCAGCTCCATGGGGTTGGCGCCAAGGGCACTGATAACAAGGAATTGTTCGCGGACTGTGGGGGTGGACATGCAGCATTCCTAAAGCGATGAGCGGTCGGTACCTTTGTCGTTCGACATGGCGCCATGCCTGGGGAAAACGAACGACTCAAGCCCTGTGCCTGGGGTTGCGCCGCATTTCGGAACGACAGGAAATGCATCAGGGCAACGCAGGATCGGGGCTCGGGGCGACGAAAACGGAGGCTGGGCACCGGCTGATGAGCGTGTCGGTACCGATCAAAGCCTGAAGGGTAGCGAAAACCGTCGCCAAGGGGAATGGGAGTTCGCTTGTACAAGCATCTTGGCGCCAGTACCATTACGGCTCTCTTTTTCCGGCAGGAGCGGTTTCATGATTGCGGGCAGTATGGTGGCACTGGTCACACCCATGGATGCACAAGGGCGTCTTGACTGGGCCAGCCTCAGCAAACTCGTGGACTTCCACCTTGAAAACGGCACCCATGCCATTGTCGCCGTCGGTACCACCGGCGAGTCGGCAACCCTCGATGTCAACGAACACATCGAAGTCATCCGTGCCGTGGTCAAGCAGGTCAACGGTCGCATTCCGGTCATCGCCGGTACCGGCGCCAACTCGACCCGCGAAGCCGTCGAGCTGACCCGCAACGCCAAGGAAGCCGGTGCCGACGCCTGCCTGCTCGTCGTTCCGTACTACAACCGGCCGACCCAGGAAGGCCTGTACCAGCACTTCAAGCACATCGCCGAAGCGGTCGACATCCCGCAGATCCTCTATAACGTTCCCGGCCGCACCTCCTGCGACATGCAGGCCGAAACCGTGATCCGCCTGTCGACCGTCCCGAACATCATCGGCATCAAGGAAGCCACCGGCGACCTGAAGCGCGCCAAGGCCATCCTTGATGGCGTGAGCAAGGATTTCATCGTGCTGTCCGGGGATGACCCGACGGCAGTCGAACTGATCCTGATGGGGGGCAAGGGCAATATCTCCGTGACCGCCAACGTCGCGCCGCGGGAAATGGCTGATCTGTGCGAAGCCGCGCTCAAGGGCGACGCCGCGACCGCTCGGGCACTCAACGAAAAACTGATGCCGTTGCACAAGGACCTGTTCATCGAAGCCAACCCGATCCCGGTAAAATGGGCGCTGGTGGAAATGGGCCTGATGCACGAAGGCATCCGCTTGCCGCTCACCTGGCTGAGCAACGCCTGTCACGAACCGCTGCGGCAGGCCATGCGCCAGTCCGGCGTCCTGGTTTAATTGAGGAAGTACACCGCATGAAGCGAATTGCCGGACTTTCCGCACTTGCCTTGATTATCTCCAGCACCAGTGGCTGCGGGTGGATCTGGGGCCCGGAAGGTTATTTCCGCGATCGTGGTAGCGATTACCTGAACGCGCAACAGACTGCACCAATGCAACTGCCGCCAGACGTTCACGTCGCCAAGCGCCTGGATCCGCTGCTGCCGATCCCGCGTAACGTGGCCGACGACACCGCCAAGGGCGAATATGTCGTTCCTCGTCCGCAGCCACTTTCGGCCGTGGCCGATGCCAGCGACTATACCCTTCAGAAGAGTGGCGATTCACGTTGGGTCATGGCCCAGCATCCGCCGGCCGAAGTCTGGCCCGTGGCGATCCAGTTCTTCCAGGACAACGGTTTTCGCATCGACGAGCAGCGTCCGCAGACCGGCGAGTTCACCACCACCTGGCAGCATGCCGATGAATTGTCTGCTGCCATGGGCAAGCGCCTGAGCGCAGCCGGTGTCGCCAGCGACAGCGAATCCCGTGTGCGTGTGCGCATCGAGCCGGGTGTCCAACGTAATACCAGTGAAATCTACGTGGTCAGCGCCGAGCGTCCTGCGGGCAGCACCGCCGATGTGGCTTTCACCAACCGTTCGGTCAACACCGGCCTCGACGCCGCGCTGGTGGACGACATGCTCGCGAGCATGAGCCGTTCCGCCGAGCAGGGTGGTTCGGTGTCGATGCTGGCTTCACGGGATTTCGATACACCGAGCCGTGTCAGCCTGACCGAAGACGGCAGTGGCAACCCGGTGCTCAACGTCGGCTCCGACCTGGACCGTGCCTGGTCCAGCGTTGGTCGTGCGCTGGAGCAGGGCGAATGGCGGGTTGAAGACATCAACCGTAGCCTGGGCCTTTACTACATCAACCTGGCTGAAAAAGCCGAGAAGAAAGACGAGAAGCCAGGCTTCTTCAGTGGTCTGTTTGGCAACAAGCCGGACAAGGAAGAAATCGAAGCCCGCGCCGAGCGCTATCAGGTTCGCCTGAGCAAGGTGGGCGAGAACGTCCAGGTGACCGTCGAGAAGAACATCAATACCGTGGCGCCGGCCGAAGTGGCTCGCAAGGTGTTGAGTGTCATTCAGGATAACCTGGGCTGATCCGATGCAGTTTGCCGTTCTCGGCAGCGGTAGCCAAGGGAACGGCACGCTGGTTTCCAGTGCTGGCACGTACGTGCTGGTCGATTGCGGTTTCTCCCTGCGGGAAACCGAAAGACGCCTGTTGCGCCTGGGTGTGCATCCGGCGCAGTTGAGCGCGATACTCGTGACCCACGAACATGCCGACCACGTGCATGGCGTGGGTTTGCTGTCTCGGCGCTACAACCTGCCGGTCTACCTCAGCCGCGGTACGTTGGACGGCCTGCGCAAGCCCCTGGAGCCTGCCGGTTTCGTGGCCGGTGGCGAGCAACTGCGCATAGGAGCCCTGGATATCAGTGTGGTGAGCGTGGCCCATGACGCCCGCGAGCCGACACAGTATGTCTTCAGCGACGGTGAGCGGCGCTTTGGCCTGCTGACCGACCTGGGCTCGTATTGCGACAGGGTCATGGACAGTTACCGGGATCTCGATGCGTTGATGATCGAGTCCAACCACTGTCGCGACATGCTGGCAAGCGGGTACTACCCGTACTTCCTCAAGCAGCGGGTAGGCGGGGAACGCGGGCATTTGAATAACCACCAGGCGGCGTACCTGGTGGCCGAGTTGGGCTGGCAGGGCCTGCAACACTTGGTCCTGGCCCATCTGAGCAGCAAGAACAACCTGCCGCAGCTGGCCCGGCAATGTTTTGTCGACACCCTGGGGTGCGACCCGGACTGGCTGCAACTGGCCGATCAAGATTCAGGGCTCGACTGGCGACATATCGCCTAGCCCACTACTTAGCAAGCGGAGCCCATCATGGAAAAACGTGAAGAACTCTACCGCGGCAAAGCCAAATCGGTTTACAAGACCGACGACGCCGACCGCTTGATCCTGCTGTTTCGCAACGACACCTCGGCGTTCGATGGCAAGCGCATCGAACAGCTCGACCGCAAGGGCATGGTGAACAACAAGTTCAACGCCTTCATCATGCAGAAGCTCGAAGCGGCCGGCGTTCCGACCCAGTTCGACAAGCTGCTGGGCGACAACGAGTGCCTGGTCAAGAAGCTGGACATGATCCCGGTCGAGTGCGTCGTGCGCAACTACGCCGCCGGCAGCCTGGTCAAGCGCCTGGGTGTGGAGGAGGGCATGAAACTCAACCCCTACACCTTCGAACTGTTCCTGAAGGACGACGCCAAGGGCGATCCGTTCATCAATGAATCCCACGTCGTGGCATTCGGCTGGGGCACCGCCGAGCAACTGGCACGCATGAAGGAACTGTCCCTCAAGGTCAACGAAGTGCTGACCAAGTTGTTCGACGACGCCGGCCTGCTGCTGGTGGACTTCAAGCTTGAGTTCGGTGTGTTCAGCGACGGTTCTATCGTCCTGGGTGACGAATTCAGTCCGGACGGTTGCCGCCTGTGGGACAAGGCCACCAAGAAGAAGATGGACAAGGACCGCTTCCGCCAAGGCCTCGGTGACGTCATCGAAGCCTACGAAGAAGTCGCCCAACGCCTGGGTGTACCGCTGTAATCGACGCAAGCATCTGATAGCACGGAAAAAAATTCGCTCGGGGGTTCGCTTCCGGCGAATGTGCTGGTATGATGCGCGCCACTGGAGAGATGCCGGAGTGGCCGAACGGGACGGATTCGAAATCCGTTGTACTGGCAACAGTACCTAGGGTTCAAATCCCTATCTCTCCGCCACTATTGAATACGACTAAGCCCCTGAAATTGTTAAAGATTTCAGGGGCTTTTTCGTTTCCGGCGTTTGGCTTAGGGCACTTCTGATGAAAAGAGGCAACCGTTGAACGAACAGACACTGTCCATGCGCCTGGAGCACGTAGCTGCGCATGTACCGGCGGGGGCGCGCCTGGCCGATATCGGTTCGGACCATGCTTATTTGCCAGTGGTGCTGATGCGCCGTGGGATCATTTCAATGGCGGTGGCCGGTGAGGTTGCGTTGACGCCGTTCCGTTCGGCTGAACGCACGGTGCGCGAAAACGACCTGGAGCAGCGGATCGTGGTACGCCTGGCTAACGGTCTGGCGGCCATAGAGCCGGGAGACGGGATCACGGCGATCAGCCTGTGCGGCATGGGTGGCGAGACGATTCGCGACATCCTCGACAGGGACAAGTCGCGGCTGAACGGCCAGGAGCGGCTGATCCTGCAGCCTAACGGTGGCGAGCGACCGCTGCGCCAATGGCTGATGGAAAATGGCTACCGTATCCTGTCCGAGGACCTGCTGCGGGAGAACCGCTTCGACTATGAAATCATCGTCGCCGAGCGTGACGGGCCGGTGATGTACACCGCCGAGGAGCTGTACTTCGGTCCCGTGCTGATGCAGGTACGCAGCCCGGCGTTCCTGGCCAAATGGCAACGCCTGCTGCACCTGAAACAAAAGACCCTGGTCCGCTTCGCTCGGGCGCGGCAAGCCGTGCCCGAGGATAGGATGGAGGACATCGTCCGGCAGGTTCGATGGATCACGGAGCTGTTGGCTGGAGGTCAGTAGCCGCCACTTCTCGGTTCGAGACGAATTCCGTTTCCAGCCCTCAATTACATGTCACTTCTTTGTGACAATGGGACTAATGGTCTATAGCTCAAGGCATGTCTGCCGATAGGCAAGTCAAATCCCGTACAAGGAGTGTCCCCATGCTGCAGTTCTTTGCCGACCTGGGCTTTCGCTGGAAAATTGCCCTGCCAGTCGCTTTCCTGGCCTTGCTGCTGGTGTTGATGGGATGGTCGGGCATGCGAGGCATCGATCAGGTTACGGACTCCAGCACCCGGTTGACCAAGCGTTATCTTCCGGCCATCAGCTTGTTGCTCAACGCCGACCGTGATCTCTACCAAGCGTTTGTCGCCGAGCGCAGCCTGCTGGTCGGCGGTACGGGTGATCATGCGCAAGCGTTGCGCACCAGCCATGCCGAGAACCTCAAGCAAGCCTATGACCGCGTGCATAAATATGCCGCCATGCAGCCGAGTGCCGAGGCGCAGGCTCTGGTCAAACAGTTCGACGATAGCTATGCCCAGTGGGCGCAGGCGTCGCGGCGGGTCGTCGAGCAGGCCGAAAGCAATCCGCAGGCGGCCAGTGCCTTGAGTTTCGGTGACGGTGAGCGCCGGTTCGATACCATGCGCGACGCCATCGACAAGTTGGGCGAGCTGGAAGACCAGGCCTCTAATCAGGAGGGGCAGGCGGCGATTGATCATGGTGAAGCGGTGGGCGTGCAGCAGGGAGGAATTCTGTTGGTCGGCCTGTTGGGTTGCATCTTGCTGGTACTGGGCCTGCCGCTGGTGGTGCTGACTCCGATGCGTCGATTGCTGCACCGCGTCGAGCAAATCGCGGAGGGCGGCGGCGATCTGAAAGGGCGTCTTGAGGTCCGTTCGGCTGACGAGTTGGGACAGCTTGGCAGTGCTTTCAACCGTTTCCTCGACAAGCTGCAGCCACTGATTGCCGAAGTAGGCCGGGTGACAGGTGAGGTCGATGCCGCCGCTCGTACCATGGCCAGCATGGCGGCGACCAATGATCGACTGATCAGCAGCGAACACGCGGCGCTCGACCAAGTCAGCACCGCTGCAACTCAGATGAGCGCGGCCGTGCATGAGGTGGCCCATAGCGCGGTGAGCGCCTCCGACGCTGCGCAGCAAGCCAGCAGCCAGTCCCGGGACGGAACCGAAGTGGTCAGCAGCACCATCGAATCGATCCGCCAACTGGCCCTTGAAGTGGAGAGCGCCTCGGGCACCATCGAGGCGTTGGCCCAGGAAACGTCCAGTATCGGTGCGGTGCTTGAAGTGATTCGCGGTATTGCCGAACAAACCAACCTGCTTGCGCTGAACGCTGCCATCGAAGCCGCGCGGGCTGGCGAGCAAGGCCGTGGTTTTGCCGTGGTGGCCGATGAAGTGAGGGCCCTGGCGGCGCGTACCCAGGACTCGACCAAAGACATCCAGGTTCGTATCGAACGGTTGCAAAGCGGCGTTTCGAAGGCTGTGCAGGCCATGCAAGTGGGCAGCAGCAAAGCCCGCGACAGTGTCGAGCGCGCTGCCGGGGTCGATCAAGTGCTCAGCGGCACCAGCGGTTCAATACAACGAATCAACGACATGGCTGCGCAAATTGCCAATGCCTGCGAAGAGCAGAGCAGTGTGACTGAGGAGATCGCTCGCAATATCTCCGACATCCGCGATTTGTCCAACGAGGCGGCGGAGAATTCCGCCCAGAGCATGCAAGCCAGCCAGCAGCTTTCCAACCTGTCGAGGAGCCTGGCCGAATTGACCGGTCGCTTCCGCGCCTGAGTCGGAGGCGGTGACCGTGACCGCGGATAAGTCCCTGGCGACGCTGACCCGAGGCCGCCTTCGAGCCTTGCATCAGAATGGATTCGTGCTGTTGCCTGCCGTGTTGGAGCCTGCGCAGATCGCTGGCCTGCGCCAGGCAATCGATCACCTCGAACCCGTGCATTGGGACTACAGCGGCGTCATCGACCATTACAAATGCGTCTTCAATCGCGATCCATCCTGGTTGCCATGCCTGGACATGAACGGGGTGATCGAGCTGGCCGAAGCAGCGCTGGGGAATGACTGTCATATCATCGGCCAGACAGCCTGGCGCTGCCATCCCGGATTTGTCGGGGCGCCGTTGCATTTGGACTACCTGGCGATGGAGTTGCCGCCAGGCCTTTTGGCGGATCCGGCCTTTGAACTGCCGATGCAGGTTTTCACCGCACAGTTTTATCTGGACGACATCGATGCCGACTTGAGCCCAACGCGTGTCATTGCCGGCAGCCATCGGGCGGGGCGGGCGCCCATGACGGGTGAGATGCAATGGGCGGGACGTTCTGCACAACCGGTTCTATGCAAGGCGGGCGATGTGCTGGTGCTGCGCAGCGAGTTGTGGCATGCGGGCAGTGACAACCGCACCACCGACCGCACCCGTTACCTGCTGCAAGTGCACTATGGCCGGCGAATGGTCGCGCAGAAGTTTTCGCCTTACCTGCACTGGCAGTTCAACCCTGCTGTCCTGGCTGCCGCAACACCTCGCCAGCGGCGCCTGTTGGGCGAGCATGAAGAAGCTGAATACGATTGATGCCTTGCCGGGCGTTCCGGTCAGATCCAGACATCATTGTCCGCGGTTCGCTCATGGGTTTCGCCTGTGTTGATGACGCCGCGAGGTTCGATCAGCAACACCTTCGCTTCCCGAGCGGCGCTGGGCCGGTGTTCGACGCCTTTCTTGACCACATACATTTCCCCCGCGCCTATCGTCACCGAGCCGTCGCGAAAGTCGATACGAAGTTCCCCCTCCAACACGATGAAGGTTTCATCGGTGTCGGCGTGGGAGTGCCAGATGAAATCGCCTTCGAGTCGGGCGACCTTGAATTGGTAGTCGTTCATTTCAGCCACGACTTTCGGTGCCCACTGATCCTGGAACAGGGCGTATTTCTGGATGAGGTTGATGGGTGAATGCGTAGTCATCGAGGCATACTCGCTTTGGACTGGGATGAAACCGCAAAAGCTGTTCCCCAGGCATAGAGTCCGGTGAGCAGCTTATGGGTGTTACAGCGCGACGCTGCTTCAGATTTCCTTCACAGGCGTCTCGCCCTGGACATTCTTGATCAACCCGATGACGTGAAGGCAGTCAGCCTTGTTCACGTAGGATTCGCCGCTGGCGATCGTTTCGTGGTTACCGGCCCTCAAGCGCCAGCGCCATTGGCCTTTTCCACTGCTATGGGTGCCTCGGGTCTGTCTGTAGATCTCGAAATACATCGGTTCGCTCCCTGCGATTAACTCATTCATGGCATGTCTTGAACATGACGTCGAAAGCCTAGCCAAGCTGACAGTTTTCGCTATTGCAAATACGTTTCCAATGGTTATGAGATATTGCTGTTCATGACTGTGTCTGGGAGCGACGGATGAACCGCAGCGAATTGCGCAAGGCCGATATCAACCTGATGGTGGTTTTCGAAACGCTGATGCTCGAGCGCAATGTGACCCGGGCGGCGGAAAAGCTCTTTCTCGGCCAGCCGGCCATCAGCTCGGCCCTCAATCGAATGCGTGCGCGGTTCAATGATCCGTTGTTCATTCGTATCGGCCATCGCATGGAGCCCACGGCCCGGGCCGAGGAGATCTTCCAGCATTTGTCGCCGGCGCTGGACTCGCTGTCGGCAGCGCTGAGCCTGACCCACGATTTCGACCCGACAAGCAGCACAATGACATTCCGTATCGGCCTGTCGGACGATGTCGAGTTCGGTCTGTTGCCACCGCTGTTGCGCAGCCTGCGCCTGGAAGCACCGCAGGTGGTGTTTGTGGTCCAGCATGTCGATTACTGGCGTATCCCCGATTTGCTGGCATCCGGTGACATAACGGTGGGCATCAGCCAGACCCGTGGACTGCCGGCCAATGCCAAGCGCAAGTTGCTGCGACAGATCCAGCCGCGGGTGTTGCGGGCCGATGCGTCGGGTACGCCGCTGACGCTGGACGAATACTGTTCACGACCGCATGTGCTGGTCTCCCATACCGCCAATGTCGCCGGTCTCGCGGATGAATGGCTGGCCGAAATCGGGCGCAAGCGCCATGTCGTGCTGTCGGTGCCGCAATACAGTGCATTGCCGGCGTTGCTGGCCGGCACCGATATGATCGCCAGCCTGCCGGATTATACGGCCGTAGCCATGGCTGCCTCGGGCCAGCTGTTCAACGAACCGTTTCCCTTCCAGACCCCGACGCTGGACCTGTCCATGGTCTGGTTGAGTCATGTCGACAACGACCCGGCCGAGCGCTGGTTGCGGTCCCGGCTGGAGGCGTTCATGGGCGATGCAGGGGTTGTAGATGTGGGAGCAAGGCTTGCCCATGATGAAGCCAACCCGATTCCAGGGCAGGCGCGCTAGCCCATCGCGGGCAAGCCTTGCGCCCACCTTCGCTCGGTCCCGCCAAAGTGTTCTGTGCTTGAGAATCAAGTCGAGGTATGGTGGCGTCGACTGGAATCCCATCGCTCATTTTCGAATCGGAGTCGAACACATGCCGCACCTGCATCTTGAGTACACCGCCAACCTGCCCGAGCTGAATGCCGATGTGGCGTTATTGCGCTTGAATAACGCGTTGGTTGCTTCTGGCCAGTTCGCGGCCGAGTCGGACATCAAGAGCCGGGCCACGAAGCTCGATCACTTCCGGGTTGGAACCGGCTTGGGCGAGCGGGGATTTGTCCATGTGAAGCTGTCGTTGCTGAGCGGCCGCTCGCCGGAAATCAAGAAACAACTTGCGGACAGCCTGCTCGCTGTAACCCAGGAACTGGGGCCGTGGCCGGCTGGCCTCAGCGTGCAGTGCAGCGTGGACATCGTCGACTTGGACCGGGGGCCCTACGCGAAAGTCGCTATCGACGGTTGAAGGTTCAGGCGTCACGTCCGGTGCAGGCCTTCATCGCCTGTTCTCGCAACCAGCATCCGGCAGGGAGGCGCCTGCACCGGCATGGCACAAGTTGATGCTTTGCAGGATGGTCCGGACATGGCCGTACATGGTTTCGGCTTTGGACGTCGGACGCATGCCGGTGCGGGTATTGATAAACAGCTCATCCTTGAAACAGGTCCGCAGTTTTTTCAGGCAGTAACTGACCGTTGACTGGCTGACGCACAATGCCTCGGACACGCCGCTGACACTGCTCTGCTCATACACGGCGCTGAACACCATGAGGTCTTGCATGTCGAGTTTTCTGAGGGCGTTACTGTTCAGCATCCAATGCTTCTCGCTGTGCTCCTTGCGCTGATCTTGCGCAAACCAGATCCGTGATCCTAACGGAACGATGGTCCCAAGTGAATGCCGTGCAGGCCGTTTCACGGTCGGGAACGGGACAGATAATGTAGTGAATACGACGGACTCGTCCTTCCTCGGCGGGCGTCAGGCATGGGGCGCTCGCAGCGGCATCAGGGCTGATTACCACTACGCTCCAGTTCCTTAAAAAATAATTTAATAGCAACTTTTTCACGAAAAATTGATGGTGGCCTACCTAGAGTTTGTGTTGCCGTAGGAAACGATTTTTTCAATTTTCCTCCAGCAATCTTTTCCAAAGCGCAACTTTCAGGACACCACCCATCATTATGCTGCCCATTAAAGCCGTGCGCCCCGAGTGGGTGACGCTGATCGCCAGTGCCTTTTTGCTGACAGGCTTCAACGTAGTTCTCTGGCAGCATCTTTTGACGATCACGGCAGCTGACGGCCGGGGCACGCTGATGTGCGTGGCATTCGGTGTAATGGTTTTCTGCGCTTTCAATCTGGTGCTGACGCTCGTGGCATTTCGCCCGGTGCTCAAGCCGCTACTGATGTTGTTATTCATGATCAGCGCTGGCGTGGCGTATTTCATGGCCCAGTATGGCGTACTGATCGACGCCGGCATGTTTCGCAATTTCGCCGAGACTAACGCCACTGAAGTGCGTGACCTGTTATCGCTTAAATTGTTTGTCTACTTGGGTTTACTTGGAATATTGCCATCCTGGTTATTGTTCAAGACCCCAATCCACTATCGCCGATGGTCAAAAGAGTTGTTGAGCAAGTTGATTGTCGGCGTGGCTTCGGCTGCGGTGATCGGCGTGGTTGCGCTGGCCAATTACCAGGGGTTGTCGTCGTTGTTCCGCAACCATCATGAGTTGCGCCTGATGGTCGTACCGAGCAACTACATCGGTGCTTCGCTCGCTTACTTGCGCGAACAGGTTGCTTCCGCCAAGCAACCCTTCATCACGGTGGGAGAGGATGCGAGTCGCAATCCGGCCTGGCAAACCCATGGCCGCAAATCCCTGACGGTGCTGGTGGTGGGGGAGAGTGCCCGCGCCGAAAACTTCGGCATCCTCGGCTATAACCGCGACACGACGCCGAAACTCAACCATGAGGCCGGGCTCATCGCCTTCACCGATGTGCATTCCTGCGGAACCGAAACGGCCGTGTCGGTGCCCTGCATGTTCTCCAACATGGGGCGCAAGGGCTACGACGCCAGCAAGGCCAAGAATGAAGAGGGCTTGCTGGATGTGCTCAAGCGCGCGGGCCTGGAGGTGATCTGGCGGGACAACCAGTCCGGCTGCAAGGGCACCTGCGACCGGGTGACAGTGCAGGATGTCAGCAACCTCAAGGATCCGGACCTGTGCGCCAACAGCGAATGTCGCGACGAGATCCTGCTCCAGGGCCTGCAGCATTTCATCGACACCCTCGACAAGGACACGGTTCTGGTATTGCACCAGATGGGCAGTCACGGGCCTGAATATTTCAAGCGCTATCCCAAGGAGTACGAGCATTTCACGCCGGTATGCGAGAGCAACGCGTTGAACAATTGCAGTCGTGAAAGCATCGTCAACGGTTACGACAATACCTTGGTGTACACCGACCACGTGTTGTCGACCTTGATCGACCTGTTGCGAGCCAACCAGGACAAAGTCGACACGGCCATGCTGTACCTGTCGGACCATGGTGAGTCCCTGGGCGAATACAACCTGTTTCTCCATGGCACGCCCTACATGCTCGCCCCAGAGCAGCAGAAACATGTGGCGATGCTCGCCTGGTTTTCAGATAGCTATCAGAAGTCCTTCTCGGTGGACACCCATTGCCTGCAACTGAGTCGGGAAAAGCCCCTGACCCAGGACAACCTGTTTCACTCGATGCTTGGGCTGCTGGAAGTCAACAGCAAAGTCTACAACCCGGACCTGGACATGTTCGCGACCTGCCGCAGCGCGGTCATCGACGGCGTGTTGGCGCGTGAATGAACGCCTGCACCTTTTTTTCACGCAGGGTTGTTTAACCTGTCATCCAACCCTTTCCAAGAGCCGTTCGTATGTCCGGGCCACCTCCATCTACCGTAGAGCTCGATTTCGCCAGGCATTGCGGCGAGGAGCATGCACAGGTCTGCCACCAGCCGGCGCCTCGTCGGCTGCGCCTCACCTTCTGGCGTGACGAGCAGATGGTGCGAAATGCCTTGAAGGTGGCCGGCGAGCCGGGGCTGGTGCTGGATGTGGCATGCGGGGCGGGGCGGTTCTGGCCAGTGCTGGCCGAGCATGCCAACCGGGTGATCCTGGCAGCGGACCCGTCGCCGGACATGCTCGAGCATGCCCTGACCCACCATGGCGGTGCATTGCTCAAACGCATCCGGACGTTTCCGAGCTCGGCGTTTACCATCGGGCTGTCGGCCAACGCGGTGGACTGTATCTTCTGTTTGCAACTGTTTCGGCACGTCAGCACCCGTGAACATCGATTGGCGCTGTTGCGCGAATTCCATCGGGTCAGTCGTGACACGGTGATTGTGTCGGTTCACCTCGAAGGTCGTCTTAAAATCGGTCCTTCATCCCATCGAAGCCTGGCGGGCAAGGCTGACATCCTGGCCGAGTTCTCCCAAGCCGGTTTCGCCGTGTTGTGGCATCAGGATTTCCTGCCCGGTTTTGCGCTGACGCGGGTTTATGTATTGCGTAAGACCGGTTAGTTTTCGGTGTAGGACTATTCTTGCCGTTGCGCAGGCGATTTCTCTCAGGCTCTGCCTCTACGGATGCTCGCAATCGCTGGCGGCGATATATACTGCGCGCCATTCTTCAAGGGAGAGCCGTGTGGCCATCGATATTCACTGGATTCGCGACAACGATAGCCTCGGTCGGTTTTGCACCGAATGGCAGCAGTTGCCATTCGTCGCCCTCGACACCGAATTCATGCGGGTCGACACCTTTTATCCCATCGCCGGCCTGCTGCAGATCGGCGATGGCACACGTGCCTATTTGATTGACCCCTTGACTATCGACAACTGGCAGCCCTTGGCGACATTGCTGGAGAACCCGGCGGTGCTCAAGGTGCTGCACGCCTGCAGCGAAGATCTGGAGGTGCTGCTGCGCCTGACCGGCAGCCTGCCCGCACCTTTGTTCGATACTCAACTGGCTGCCGCTTATCTGAACCTGGGTTTTTCCATGGGTTACTCGCGGTTGGTGCAGCAAGTGCTGGGCATCGAGTTGCCCAAGGGCGAGACCCGCTCCGACTGGTTGCAGCGTCCCCTGTCCGAGACGCAGATCAGCTACGCGGCTGAGGATGCGGTGCACCTGGCGGAGGTATTCGTACAGTTGCGTCCGAAGTTGTGCGATGAGAAATACGCCTGGGTCCTGGAGGATGGCGCCGAGCTGGTCGCCAACCTGCGTCGCGAAATCGATCCCTATGAGGTCTATCGCGAAGCCAAGCTGGCCTGGAAACTGTCCCGTGCCCAATTGGCCGTATTGCGCGAGCTGTGCGCCTGGCGCGAGCGTGAGGCGCGGGCCCGCGACCTGCCGCGCAACCGTATTATCCGCGAGCACTCCCTATGGCCCCTGGCCCGTACCCAGCCGGATAACCTCGCTGCCCTGGCAAAAATCGAAGACATGCACCCGCGCACCGTGCGCCAGGATGGCGAGTTCCTCCTGGACCTGATTCAGCGCACCGCCAATCTGCCGCCCGAACAATGGCCGCCGGCCGTGGCCGAGCCGCTGCCCATCGAGGCCTCGGCGTTGGTCAAGCGTCTGCGGGCGCTGGGGCAGGCTGAGGCAGAGCGCCTGGGGATTGCCCCTGAGCTGATGCTGCGCAAGAAAACCCTTGAGGCGCTGATCAAGAGCGGCTTCCCCGAGGGACCTTACCAATTGCCCGATTCGCTGCGTGGCTGGCGCCGCGAGTTGATGGGCCAGGCGCTGCTTGACAGCCTGGCCACTGCCGGAGAACAGCCTTGAAACGAATCTGCTCCATTTACCGCAGCTCGAAGAAAAACGAGATGTACCTGTATGTGCTCAAGAGCGATGCGCTGACGCGTGTGCCCGAGCCGTTGCTGGCTGCCTTCGGCAAAGCGACCCACGTGTTCGACCTGGTGCTGAGCCCCGAGCGGCAGTTGTCCCGGGAGGACATCAACAAGGTGCTGGAAAACCTCGATACCCAGGGTTATCACCTGCAGATGCCACCGGCTGAAGACGAGTACATCGAGCATCTGCCCGAAGAGTTGCTGCGACGCAACGATCCGGTCTGAAGCGCTCCTGAGGTGCCCGTCCTGGGGCCTCTTGAAACACATTGGATTTTCTGACGAACGCCGCATGGATGGCGCGACACCCTGTCGGCGGTCGTCTGCACTGTTTTTTGAAAGGTTTGATTCATGCGCGTTCTGATTGCCGAACACGACTACGCGGTGTACGCCCAGCTACTACGCCAGGCGGCACCCGATATCGAAGTCCTGACCAGCGGCGACTCCGCCGAACTGTCGCGGCTGGCCACCGATTGCCCGGTCTGGCTCGGCCAGCCTGACCTGTTGGCGACCCTGCTGCGCCAGGGGCATCGACCCCGTTGGCTGCAGTCGACGTGGGCGGGCATTACACCGTTGCTGGCAGAGGGCCTGACCCGGGACTACCGCCTGACTCGTGCGGTGGGCATCTTCGGCCAACTGATGGCCGAGTACGTGCTGACCTACATGCTCGGCCACGAACGCGAGGTTCTGGCGCGGCTGGTCAGCCAGGTGGAGCGCAAGTGGGACAACCGCCAGGGACAGGGGCTGGCAGGGCGCAAGGCGCTGATCGTCGGGACCGGTGATATCGGCCAGTGCGTGGCGAAGTTCCTCGTACCGTTTGGCGTGCAGCTCTACGGCATTGCCAGCGAGGCACGGGAGCTGGCACCGTTCGTCGAGGTCGGGACGATGAAGGACCTGCCACGATTGGTCGGCGAGGTGGACTACGTCATCAACCTGCTACCCAACACGCCTCACACCCATGACGTGTATGACGCAGCCTTGTTCAAGCAATTCAAGCCGACCGGACTGTTCATCAATGCCGGGCGGGGGGTGGCCGTGGTGGACGCGGACCTGGTGCAAGCCTTGAAGGAAGGGCATCTGGCCGGTGCGGTGATCGACGTCTGTCGCCAGGAACCCCTGCCGCAGCGTCACCCGTTCTGGACGGCCTGGGGCCTGCTCTTGACCGGCCACAGTTCAGCTCCGACCTCGCCGCCGATGATGGCCCGGTTGTTTTTGGAGAACCTGCGGGCTTATCAGGCGGGCGAAGCCCTGCGTGGGGAAGTGGATTTCGCCCGGGGGTACTGACGCCCCCCGACAAACCGTGGAAGCGGCCACAGAGTTTGCACTCGCCACAACTCCCATATTGTGGGGGCGAGCTTGCTCGCGA
>Ga0209795_10001188_pt1 | contig 16679 bp, 10 predicted proteins | sample AgamicOrMarz_FD_187166 | JGI IMG/M metagenome (GOLD analysis project Ga0209795, IMG submission 187166) | Agave microbial communities from Guanajuato, Mexico - Or.Ma.rz (SPAdes) (version 2) | ecosystem: Host-associated > Plants > Phyllosphere > Phylloplane/Leaf | place: Guanajuato, Mexico...
GCCATGGTGGCTGTATGTGGGAGACCTTCGGGTCTGCCGGGTGCCTATAACCGGTTCGCTAACCTGCGTACAGCCGCCACCTCACTGTTTAGCGACAGTGCCTGACGGCTCCACTTAATAGGAGCTTTACCATGATCAAACCAACACCCAACCCACCCGAAACCGACCCCACCTCCCCCTACGAATCCCTCGACTCAAAAAAACTCCACCAAGCCGCCGACCGCGCCCTCGACCACTACCTCTGCCCACCCGGCTGCACCCCTCCCCCCTTCAGCCCTCGAGCGATGTACGCCGTCACCGCCGACACGAAAAACGAAGACCTGCTGGCCAACGCCTGCGAAACCCTCGCCTCGGCCAAAACCATCGCTCAGGAATTCGCCGGGCTGGTCAAGCCATCGCAGCGAAGGACGCTGATGGGGATTGCGCAGTTGATCATGCTCGGGGAACTGGCGGTGAATCGGGTGCTGGATAATCTGGAGCTGCCGCAGTAGCGGAGCCCGATGATCGTTCCCACGCTCCTGCGTGGGAATGCCTCAACGGACGCTCCGCGTTCGACTCCCGATGGGACCCGGAGCGTCCCGTCTGCATGCCTTTGTGCATGGGAACACTCTTCATGACCGTTCATCGCAAACCCCCTCCTACCTGTCAGAGTTGACAGGTGACGGCCCGGCCGGTCTCGCATTAGATGCAGCAAGAGCGTTCCTACGTCATGCAAGGAGAATGCAATGAGCCGCGTCCGTAACTTCGTTGAACCGTTTGCACTGACCCGCCCGCAAGCCCCCGAAATGGTTGAGCTGGAACCTGCAATGGCAGACGTCCATGGCGGCGTCACCATTGTGAAAGCCAATGAAACCGAGGGCTTGTTGATCCTCATGCTGGCTTACTTGAATCAGACCAAGAACGATAAGCTCATCCTGCTGGCCAACGACAACAAAGGGCCTAGCACCACCATCGCTGAGGGCAACGAAAGCGACGATACGCCCTTGCGCCTGCCTGCCGGCTTACTGCAAAAAGGCCTTAACCGCATCAAAATTTACATTGAGCGCACGTCCGGGAATGATGAACTCACACCTGAGCTGGTGCTCTACCATCGAACCTCTCCGCCCGGTGATTTACCTCCGGTATTGAATCTCACCGTCAGCCACAAGGTCATCAACCAGGCGGAAGCTGACAAGTTCAAGGTGACTGTCACCTACGCCAACGTGCAGTGGTATGACCGGATTTTTGTGTCTTGCAATGGTGTGCATCACATATATCAGCTCACACCCAGCGTTGTGTCGCCCCTGCCTCCCGTACCAAAAAGTGTTGTGATCGACATCCCGAAAGACAAGCTGATCGAGGGTGGCAACGATAAAACCTTCGAAATCAAATATCGCGTTGTCGACTACCTGACCAACCCGTCCGGCCCTCCAACCTGGTCCGATGCCGTGTTCGTGGAAGTGGATCTGGACAAGATCTCCCAAGAGCCTCCTACACTCGTTAACGCCGTCTCCCCAATCGATGTGCTGGCAAGTGAAGGCGGAGTGAAGGTGCGGGCCGAGTTCAAAGCCGCTTTGGCAAACGACAAGGCGACGCTGAAGATTGTCGATGGCGTACCGGGATCATCATTTCCGCAAGTGGCATTCAACACCAACCAACGCGCCAATTTCACATTCAGCGTGGCGTTCCTCCTCGCTCATCAAGGCAAAACAATCCAGGTGTCGTGGGTATTGATTCGAGATGGCGTGCCCAGCGGCGAATCCCCTCCTCTGGAGGTGGTCATCGATAAAATCGCGGCGGATGACCCGCGCTTGCCGACTCCGAATATTGCGGGGGAAATGGGGCAACAGCTCAATGTTCCGGAACTACCGAATGATGTGCGGGTGCTCTCGGAAAAAATCCCACTGATGCAACAGACCCACCCGGTTTGGGTTGATTTTGAAGGCGTCGACGCGGATGGGAACCCGGTAACCAACGAAATCTCGACCGGCGGGCCTAGTGAACTGGCCGACAGGATTTCGTTGCTGGCGCAAGTCGAGTGGTTGAAAAACCTGAAAGATGGAAGCCAATTGAGAGTGGTTTGTGCGGTCAATCTTGATGGGCTTAAGGACAAGACAAAAGCGGTACCGCTTCGGGTTCGTAGTTATACGATTCGGGCAGCCGAGGACCTGTTAGCGCCAAAAATCAGACAGGCGCAAGACAACAGCCTGGATCCGTTTGCGGCGAAAGATGCGCTGACCGCTTTGGTCTTTGATCCTTCCATTCAGCTCGATGACATAATCGTCGTGACCTGGACCGGCGCCCCGGGCACTCCTGCCGATGGCTCCTACACCTCGCCGCCTCACGTGGTCAAAGTGCTGGGCACGCAGGAAATTGCGCTGGACAACAAAGTGCTTGCGTACAGTTTCGGTGGCGATGTCACTGCGAAATACAGCAAGACAACCGGGTCTGAAACACGGGATTCCCTGCCGCTGATACTAAGTGTGCAGGACATTGCGGACGGAGATCCTCGTCTGCCCACGCCTACGATAGACCGGGTGACGGGAGATGAGCTGGATCCTGCGGATTTGTTGGCGACGGATCATACGCGGACTACGGCTTGGCCGTTGATAGCTGTAGGACAGCGGATTGATTTGACTTATAGGGAGATCAAGATTGATGGCAGTACGGGAATTGTTGAAGAGGCTTATAAAGGGAAAGAAGTGACGGCGGAAGACTTGGGTGGGTTAAAACATCCTGTTCCTGTAACAAAACTGGCGTCACTGGCGAACCGTTCGACCTTGAAGGTCGAGGTTCAAGTCAATTTCGATGGAAATGAATCGGGCAGAAAAACTGCACTCCCAAACCGCGCTTATCACATAAGCAAAGGGTTCGATGACCTAACAACTTTTACAGATTACGACTGGAACAACTGGAAACTTCGTTATGGCGGGGGCGCATTCGTCGAATATAAAGAAGGAGAATATTTTCTTGTTTCAGCTCAAGACTCCAACCAATATTACTCACTTAATCTGACTAAATCCTATAACGAAATTCCGGGCCGTCAATTATTCGAATTTAGCTTTAAATATCGATCGATCCACAATCTAGGTTTCGAGTTTGATTACAGCGGAATTGAAGGCCCAATCGTACAGCTACCTGGAGGAAGTGACTGGCAATATCACAGTGCAATATTCAGCATACCCAAACCGCTTAACGTCTTTAATTTATACATCGTAACACTTAACGGTGTATTCAGTATTGACAACATCCGTTTAAGGCAAGTCAATAACTAATAACGCGCGTCGGTGCGGGCCATTGACTTATCGGGGCGGATTCATCCGTAATCACCGAGGTATAAGCCAGCCTGACGCGGCCGGAATATTCGAGGAACTGAAAAAGTTTCCAGCGATAGAACGTCTTCGCGCCCAGCAGAGCCTACGACTACGGAGACTGCGCAACTGATCATGCTCGGGGAACTGGCGGTGAATCGGGTGCTGGATAATCTGGAGTTGCCGGGGTAATGCGGGCCGGCTGAATTATGCGTTGCCGCTGTTGGCCCCTTCGCGAGCAGGCTCGCTCCCACATTGATCCTGGTGGGACACAAATCCTGCGACGTTTGAAGATCCTGTGGGAGCGAGCCTGCTCGCTAAAGCTGAATATCAGTCACTGAGATGTCGACTGAAAAACCGCATTCGCGAGCAGGCTCGCTCCCACACGACCTGCATCCGCAGCGACCTACCATTCGTCGCTTAACCACCCTCCACTGTCAGATCTGACAGTAGCCAACTTCCCCCACCCGGTATCTGATATCTCCATCCCGGCCAGGGCTCTCTGGCCGCTACATCAGGAAGGTGTGCGATGGACAACGCTCAACCCGACAACGCCATCATGGCGCTGCATCCCGTGCAAATTTTGCAGGCGACGGGGGGCGTTATCATCGACCCGCCGCCGCCCGACAAAGTATCGGTGCTGGGCGTGCCATTGGGGATTTTCAGGGAGGTCACGCGCAACGGCGTCCTCGCTGCGGGCGTGCAGGTAGTGGTCGATCCGCCACTGGACGTTGGTCAATATGTCGACATCAGACTCTTCGTCAACGGTGAGCAGAGCGGCGTTCCACAGCCAGTCATCAACGAGCGAATGACCTTCCCCGTGTTCCAGAGGGCACTTCACGACGGCGTCATCAACAAAATCCAATACATGCTGAAAAGCATCGCCGGCAATGAAAACAAATCCATCGAAGCGTGGGCGCTCTACAACGACACGTTGCCCGGCGGCAATGATGTGCCTGGCACCGGCGATCATCCGGGGCTGCTGATCAGTCTGCCCGAAGGGCTCGGCAACCCGGCGGTGATTGGCAAGGATCAGGCCGAGAAAGGCGTACTTCTGACGTTCGATTACCCTTATTGCCGGGCCTACGACAAGGTGAAATACGAGATCAACCGCCAGCCCTTCACCCACACGGTGACGCCGGAACAAGCGGGCAACGCATTCTCGGTGCTGATCGGTCCTGACACCCTTAAAAAAATTGGCAGCATGAACAACTGCCCGTTCTCCTACACGGTGGTCGATCAACTGGCCAACGACACTCACCGGAACCGCTGGTCGAAGTACATTCATGCCAACATTGATCTTGAGCGAAACTTCCTGCCCCAGCCGATCCTGCGCGAGGATCCCGACGATGACATGGACGATCCAGCGATTGTGGATCTCGATAAACTCGACGGCCGGCCGCTACTGATCGTCGTTGTTGCCACCGCCCCTGATTTTCAAAAGGGCGACACGGTGAAGGGCTTCTATCGGCTGAACGATTCAGCCGAAAAATCGACTCAACCGGGCGTGATCACCGACAAGTTCGGGGCGCTGCTGCCGTGCATTCTGGAGCTACCCAACGATCAGCTCACCTCCGGCGCACGCCTACAAGTGCGATTTGAACTGGAACGGCCGGCGGGCAACGTCATTGGGCACTCCAGAACGGCCGAGGCCGAGATCATCGGCGAAGCGGCGCCAGATCTGGTAGCGCCCATAATCAAACAGGCACTAGGCAACAGTCTGGATCCGCTTGCCGCGAAAGATGCGCTGACCGCTTTGGTCTTTGATCCTTCCATTCAGCTTGATGAAGTAATCCAAGTGTGCTGGATCGCCGCCCCGGGCACTCCTGCCGATGGCTCCTACACCTCGCCGCCTCACGTGGTCAAAGTGCTGGGCACGCAGGAAATTGCGCTGGACAACAAAGTGCTCGCGTACAGTTTCGGTGGCAATGTCACTGCGAAATACAGCAAGACAACCGGGTCTGAAACACGGGATTCCCTGCCGCTGATACTGAGTGTGCAGGACATTGCCGACGGAGATCCTCGTCTGCCCACGCCGACGATCGACCGGGTGACGGGAGATGAGCTGGATCCTGCGGATTTGTTGGCGACGGATCATACGCGGACGACGGATTGGCCGTTGATAGCTATTGGGCAGCGGTACGATTTGATTTACAGGGAGATTAAGAGTGATGGCAGTACAGGGTTCGTTCATGAAGCTTATAAAGGGAAAGAAGTGACGGCGGATGATTTGGGCGGGATCAAGCATCCGGTTCCGTTGGCTGGGCTTGTTAGGATGGAAGATGGATCAAAACTATTTATAGAAATGGCTGTTGTATTTGATGGAAGTATCGACGACACCAAAAGAATTTTATTTCACCCTCTAATACTCAATATCGACACTGGCATTGATGACTTAACTACCTTTACAAACTATGAGAGTAATGGCTGGCAATTTGAGCAAGGAGCAGGATCAGCAATCAAAGAGAACGATGATTATTATGCAATATCTCAACTAGGCCAAAGCTTTCATGCCTTATACATCTCAAAATCATATGAACACCTTGAAAGGGGAGTGGCTTGCGCTCTCAGCTTCGATTACCTGAGCTCACGTCCAGTAACATTCCGTCTTATTATGACACCAGCTTTACTGGATGGCGATAGAATAACTCTGCCGCAGCAGGAATTATCTGCAACTAACAGTTGGGGCAAGGCCTTCATAAGTTTTTTTCTTGGCTCCCCTCAAACAAAGGCATTCTCAAAAATCTCCATAGTATTATATGCGGACGCAGTAATTAAGCTAGACAATATCCGCCTAAAAAAGATACCGAGAAGCGAAATTGAAAATAATTCTTAGCCCCTTTCATTAACTCCTTAGGTCATTTGCTAACCGAAGACACCGATCTTTTGCTTTTCCAATGATGGCGGAAGACAGCCGGAGTCGAACCTGCCCGGGAACGGATGCCGTCCCCAACCGGGTTTGAAGCCCGGCCGCGCCACCGGGCGCGATTGTCTTCCTGAACTCAGGGTGCGCAGGCGTTGGCCAGCGCGTTGTCTGGGCGGATCTGGCGGGATTCGCCGAGGCGGCGGGTCAGGCCGAGGCGGTCGAAATATTCCAGATACTGAATACAGCGTTTGCGTCCCAAGCCTAGCGCATCACGGAAAGTTGTCACCTCAATCACGGGATTTTCTTCGGCGAGTTTCAGCAGCAGGGCTGCCATTTGCCGCAGGACGATGTCGCTGATGAACAGGTCGCGCACAACCTGGTGCATCAGGCCCAGCCGTGCCAGTTTGCGCAGGAGCAGGCGGATGCTGGCGTCTTCTTCGCCGAGCATTTTCGCCGCGTCGCGTACCCACGGCGGGTCGAAACCGGCCTGTTCGAATAACGGCTGTAATTGCTCCCAGAGGGTTTCGTCGTCGGCATTCAGGCGCACCTGATGATCGGACAGGTGCAGCCAGGGGCCGCTGGCGAGGATGGAGCCGGCGTTGAGCAATTCGTCGAGCAGGCTGATGAAGGTCGAGCGCTCCAGCGCCAGAGCGCTGAAGCGGCGCAGGCGATCGCGGTCCGGGCCCATCTGGTCGGGTTCCTGTTCGTGGAATCGCGCCAATTGTTCGAGCAAGGTGAATTTCAACTGGCCCCAGCGCTGCACGTTGAACAGCAGCGGGCCTTGGCGGGTGTCGACCAGGCGGATGTTTTCAGCCAGCGTCCACTGCGCGCGCGGGCGGTTGAACTGGCGTTCCAGGCGTTGCGGGTCGAGGCCGCCGGGGCTGTGGTTGAGCAGTGCCGGCAGGGCCTGTTCGAGGCTGACGCTGAGGGCGAGGGTTTGCAGTTGGGCGAGGCGTTCCGGGCTGCGGCGTTGGCGCGCCGGGGCGAACGGGTCGAGGACAACGCCGCCGCCAAGGGTGCGCTGGGCACTGGCGTTGCGCAGGATCAATCGATCGCCTTTCACTGCGTGAGCCGGCGCGTTGATCAGCAGTTGCGCGAACATGCGCTCGCCGGGGCTCAGGCGCGGGCCTTGCAGCAAGGCGACGCGGGCGATGACATCTTGCGTGCCAAGGTGCAGATGTACCGGGTGAAAGTGTTCAAAGGTGCGCTCGCCGGGCAACAGCTGAAAGTCGATGTCGATGCGCTGGGTCGGGGCGTGCAGCCAGTCCGCAAGCAGCCAGTGACCACGGTGGATCTGCGCCAGTTCCAGACGATCGCCGCTGAGGTTCAACGCCACGCGTTGGCCAGCGAAGGCTCGTTCGGCGGCCTGGTTTTGCGCGTGCAGGCCACGGATGCGCACCGATTTGCCGGCAGGCCCCAAGACAAGTTTGTCGCCCACCGCAACCGTGCCCGACAACGCCGTGCCCGTGACCACAATCCCCGCACCCGCGACGCTGAACGCCCGATCGATCGCCAGACGAAAGCCGCCCTCACAACCGTGCGCCTGCACCTCGTTGTGCGCCTGCAATAACGCCGCGCGCAACTCATCGACGCCCTGCCCGTTCAAGCTCGACACGGTAAAAATCGGCGCATCAGCAAATGGTCCGGGCGCGAGCAGGTCGAGCACCTGGCGCTGCACCTCTTCCACCCTGCCCGCTCCCGCGCGGTCGCATTTAGTGATCGCCACCAGCGCGCGGGGAATGCCGAGCAGTTCGACGATTGCCAGATGCTCGCGGGTCTGCGGCATCACGCCGTCGTCGGCCGCGACCACCAGCAACACCAGATCGATGCCCTGCGCACCAGCGAGCATGTTGTGGGTAAATTTTTCGTGGCCGGGCACGTCGATGAAGCCGGTCAGCCCGGCGCCCGCTGCGAGTTCGGCGTAGAGATAACCAAGGTCGATGGTCATGCCGCGTTCGCGCTCCTGCGGGCGGCGGTCGCCGGTTTGCCCGGTCAGCGCTTGCAACAGCGAAGTCTTGCCGTGGTCGATGTGCCCCGCTGTGCCGACGATCACGAATCGACCTGCAATTGCGCCAACTGCGCCAACCACGCTGGCTCATCGTCGAGCTGGCGTAGATCCAGCCACAGCGCATCGTCGCCGATTCGCCCGAGCACCGGGATCGGCAAACCGCGCAACGCCGCTTCGAGATTGAGCAGATAACGCCCGCGCCAGCGCTTGGACACTTGCGGGCGACAACACAGCGCCGCGCTCGGCAGACGCGCCACCGGTTGGCTGCCGCTGCCGATCATGCCCAACGCCTCGACTGCACTGACCTGCCAGAGCTCGCCCAGCACATCGGCGAGCAACGGTTGCAAACGCACAACCTGAGCATGAATTTCGGCTTGCGGACGGGTCAGCAGACGCAGACTCGGCAGACGCTCGGCGAGGCGATCAGGGTCGTGGTACAGACCGAGCACCGCTTCCAGCGCGGCCAGGGTCAACTTGTCGACCCGCAGCGCGCGTTTCAACGGGTTCTTCTTGATCTTCGCGATCAGTTCTCTGCGCCCGACAATCAATCCGGCCTGCGGCCCGCCAAGCAATTTGTCGCCGCTGAAGGTGACGATGTCGGCGCCATCGAGCAAGGCCTGACGCACCGTCGGTTCCGCCGGCAGGCCCCAGCGCGTCAGGTCGAGCAGACTGCCGCTGCCCAGATCTTCCAGCAACGGCAAGCCATGAGCGTGAGCCAACTCGGCCAGTTCCGCAGTCGGCACCCGCGCGGTGAAGCCTTCGATGCTGTAGTTGCTGGCATGCACGCGCATGATCAAACCGCTGCGCGGGCCGATTGCCGCTTGGTAATCCCTGGCATGGGTGCGGTTGGTGGTGCCGACTTCGTGCAGGCGCACGCCGGCCCGGGCCATGATGTCGGGGATGCGGAAGGCGCCGCCGATTTCGATCAGCTCACCGCGCGAGATGATGCCTTCCTTGCGCGCGCCGAGGCTGTTGAGGGTCAGCAGCACGGCGGCGGCATTGTTATTGACCACGGTGACGGCTTCGGCGCCGGTCAGTTCGCGGATCAGGCCTTCGATCAGATCGTCACGATCACCGCGCTTGCCGCTGGCCAGATCGAATTCGAGATTGAGCGGATAACGTGCAGCAATTTGCACCGCTTCGATGGCTTCCTCGGGCAGCAAGGCGCGACCGAGATTGGTGTGCAGCACCGTGCCGGTCAGGTTGAATACCCGGCGCACCTGGCTGCGTTGTTGTTGCGCCAAGCGTTCGCCGACGCGGCCGGCGAGCACTTCGGGGCCGATTTCCACAGCTGCCAATTGCCCGCTCAACACGCCGGGCCGCAATTCATCGAGCAACTGACGCAGGCCCGTCAGCAACGAATCCCGGCCGTAACGCTCGGCCAACGGCGCGCACGCCGGGTGACGCAACAAGCCATCAATGGACGGCAACCGCAGGGCAACGCTGGAAGACATCAGCCACTCCTGATTTCACTGAAACAATCCCTTTTGGGAGCAAGCTTGCTCCCAAAAGGGTTTCAGAAGTGTAGACGCACTGCCGGAGCTAGCTTGCTCGCGAAAGCGGTAAGTCATTCAGTGTGGATGTGGCTGACCTGACGCTTTCGCGAGCAGGCTCGCTCCCACAGAGAAATCCGGGGCTGACCGGGCTTTGTGATTCGGCACACAAATCTGTGGCTGGCTTGCCAGCGATTGCGGTGGGTCAGTCAAAGAAGGCGGTGAATGTGCCGACCGAATCGCTGGCAAGCCAGCTCCCACAGGGATTCGGGGTGGAATGAACATTGTTGGTCACCACAAAAAACCTGTGGGAGCGAGCCTGCTCGCGAATGCGGTGTGTCAGCTAGTGTGGTTGTCGCTGACCAGACGCCTTCGCGAGCAAGCTCGCTCCCACAGAGAAATCCGGGGCTGACCGGGTTTTGTGATTCGGCACACAAATCTGTGGCTGGCTTGCCAGCGATTGCGGTGGGTCAGTCAAAGAACGTGGTGGATGTGCCAAGCGAATCGCTGGCAAGCCAGCTCCCACAAGGATTCGGGGTGGAATGAACATTCTTGGTCACCACAAAAACCTGTGGGAGCGAGCCTGCTCGCGAATGCGGTGTGTCAGTCGGTGTGGATGTGGCTGACCTGACGCCTTCGCGAGCAGGCTCGCTCCCACAGAGAAATCCGGGGCTGACCGGGCTTTGTGATTCGGCACACAAATCTGTGGCTGGCTTGCCAGCTCCCACAGGGATTCGGGGTTGAATGAACATTGTTGGTCACCACAAAAACCTGTGGGAGCGAGCCTGCTCGCGAATGCGGTGTGTCAGTTGGTGTGGATGTGGCTGACCCGCCGCCTTCGCGAGCAGGCTCGCTCCCACAGGGAAATCCGTGGCTGACCCGGCTTTGTGATTCGGCACATAGACCTGTTGGAGCACACCCCTCTCCCACAAGTTTGCGCTGGTCAGTCGTCTCCCGGCGCCAGCAGCAGATTGGGCGCCAGACGCTGATAACCGTCCTGGGCCAGGCGCATGTCCAGCAGCAAACTGCCGAGATCTGCCGACAACGCCTCGGCTTCGGCGTCGTTCTCCAGGTAGAGCAATTTCAGGTAGCTGTTGCAGCTTGAGCAGACTTCGGCGCGCAGCGGGGCCTGTTCGGCGCTGTGCCGGTCGTCTTCCTGGCTCAGATATTCAAGGCCTTTGCTCTGCTCGCAATACACGCACTTGACCCGCACCACGTGCCATTCGCAGGCACACAGCGAACACACCAGATAACGCAAACCGTTGTGCTTGCCGCGATGGCGAATCACCCCGGCCATGGCCGGTGAACCACAGGCCGGGCATTGGCTGAGGCTGTCACCGGGTTTGAGTTGCAGCTGGGGCACGCTCAGCAGCCAGTGGCTCCAGGCGGTTTGCAGCGCCGCGCCGAGAAACGGCACCAGCGCCGCTGGCACCAGCGAATATTGACCGCTGACCAGCGCCACTGCCCACGCGCGCAACTGGCCGGGACTGGCGCCGCGCAAAGTATCCAGCGCGTCGATCACCGCTGGCTGATCCGCAGGCGCATAGCGCTGCAGCAAGGCATTCAGCCACGGCTGCCAGGCATCCTCGCGCACCAAGGTGTCTGCGGCGAACGGCGGCAGACCGTGCTGCTGACAGGCTTCGAAACGCTGCGCATCAAACGGCGCGGTCAGCGGCGGATCGTCGAAGACCTGCTGCTGCGCCCGGCACAACCCGGCCATCAGCTGCAGATAATCCGCCAACCCGTTGCCCTCGGCCAGACGCTCAAGGCGCTCAGCGCGCAGGGCAAACAGGTTACGTGGCGGCAGATACAGAAACGGCGGCGAACTGGCCGCCGCCTCGATTTCCCCAGGTTCAAGAATGCTTGGCAAAAGTCAGCCCTTTTTCGTCAGCGGTCGCTCGGGCACGTCCCGAGGCTGTTCGTCGCGGGTCACCTCGCGGTACCACAGTGCATGGTGTTTCTTCGCCCACGGCCGGCTGACCCAGCCATGCAACATGGCGTCGACCGAACCCTTGATCCACAAACCAGCGTAGATGTGCACGATGATGCTCAGCACCAGCACGAACCCGGCCAGCGCATGCAACAGCATGGCCCAGCGGATGGTGGTGATGCCGAAGTACGCGCTGAACCACGCGCGCCAGATCACCAGCCCGGTGAACAGCAACGCGAGCATGCACAGCAGTAAAGTCCAGAACAGCAGTTTTTGCCCGGCATTGTATTTGCCCACCGGCGGTACGCTTTCTTCGTCGTTGACCATCACCCGATTGATCCGCCGCAGCCACTGGCGGTCATTGGCGATGAAGAAGTTGGTGCGCCAGAAGCTGAACACCAGGCCGAGGAACAGCACGAACATGGCGATGCCCATGTACGGGTGCAGGATCCGCGTCCAGGTGCCGCCGCCGAACAGATTACTGAGCCAGAACAGCGACGGATGAAACAACGCCAGCCCGGACAACCCGGCCATGAAAAACAGGATCGCCACCAGCCAGTGATTGGTGCGCTGGTTGGCGCTGTAACGCAGGATCGTCTTGTTGCTCATGGCCGCTCCTCCCCGCGTGGATCGAAGGTGTGCACCGCCGGGTCGACCACGTGCACCGAGGTGTCGGGTGGCGTCGGATGCTCGTCCTCCTCGACGCGATTCGGGCCGATGCGCACGTAGTGGAAGAACCCGGCCAGCACCGCCGCGCCCATCGCCAGCAGGCCGAGGGGTTTGCTGATGCCTTTCCACAAACCCACCAGCGGACTGATCGCCGGATGGTCCGGCAAACCGGCGTAGATTTTTGGCGTGTCGGCGTGGTGCAGCACGTACATCACGTGGGTGCCGCCAACGCCTGCCGGGTCGTACAAACCAGCGTTTTCAAAGCCACGGCTTTTCAGGTCGACGATGCGTTCGGCGGCGTGTTCTTGCATGTCTTCCTTGGTGCCGAAGACGATGGCGCCGGTCGGGCAGGTTTTCACGCAGGCCGGCTCCAGCCCCACCGCCACGCGGTCGGAACACAGCGTGCATTTGTAGGCCTTGTGATCCTTCTGCGAAATGCGTGGAATGTTGAATGGGCAACCGGTGATGCAATAGCCGCAACCGATGCAGTGGTCCTGATCGAAATCGACGATGCCGTTGGCGTGCTGAATGATTGCGCCGGGGCTCGGGCACGCAGCCAGACAACCGGGTTCGGCGCAGTGCATGCAGCCGTCCTTGCGGATCAGCCATTCGAGGTTGCCGGCTTCGGTTTCGTGCTCGGTGAAGCGCATCAGCGTCCACGAATCCGCCGTCAGATCCTGCGGATTGTCGTAGGTGCCGTGGTTGTGACCGACCTCGTCGCGCAGCTCGTTCCATTCCGAGCATGCGACCTGGCAGGCCTTGCAGCCGATGCATTTGGTCGTGTCGATCAGCTTGGCAACGCCCTGCTGAGTCCTCACCGACGGCGGCACAGTGGTGGTGGCCGAGCGGGCAATGATGTCTTGGCTGGCCATTTACAGTTTCTCCACGTTGACCAGGAATGACTTGGATTCCGGGGTCTGAGTGTTGCCATCGCCGAGGAACGGCACCAGGGTGTTGGTCAGGTAACCGTGGCGCGTCAGGCCGGTGAAACCCCAGTGCAGCGGGATGCCGATCTGATGCACGACCTGGCCGTTGACCTGCAGCGGCCGGATCCGTTTGGTCACCACCGCCACCGCCTCGATAAAGCCGCGCTTGCAGCTGACCCGCACGCGATCACCGGCAGCGATGCCCTTCTCGTTCGCCAGCACCTCGCCGATTTCGACGAATTGCTCGGGCTGAGCGATCGCGTTCAGCTTGCAGTGCTTGCTCCAGAAGTGGAAATGCTCGGTAAGCCGGTAGCTAGTGCCGGCGTAGGGGAAGTCCTTGGCTTCGCCGAGGGTTTCCCAGACCGAATCGAAGATCCGCGCCGCCGGGTTGCTGGTGGCCTTCTTGTTCTGCGGGTGCAGCGGGTTGATGCCGATCGGCGTTTCGAACGGCTCGTAGTGCTCAGGGAATGGGCCTTCGTTCATCTTGTCGACGGCGAAGAACCGCGCGACGCCTTCGGGGTTCATGATGAACGGATTCATCCCGGCTTCCGGCGGCACGTCGGCCTTGTAGTCAGGGACGTCGGTGCCGGTCCAGGCCTTGCCGTTCCACCACACCAGCCGCTTTTTCGGATCCCACGGTTTGCCCGCCGGGTCCGCCGAAGCGCGGTTGTAGAGAATCCGCCGATTGGCCGGCCAGGCCCACGCCCAGCCCTGATGCTGGTGCATGCCAAATGGGTCGGCGTTGTCGCGCCGCGCCATCTGATTGCCGGCTTCGGTCCAGCTGCCGGCAAAAATCCAGCAGCCAGACGCGGTGCTGCCGTCATCCTTGAGCAAACCGAAGCCGGCCAGTTGTGTACCGGCCTTGACCGTAACGCCGCTGGCATCGGTGAAATCGCTGACCGCGCTGCCGTTGATTTCCCGCGCCAGTTCTTCCGGCGAAGGCTCGTCGGGGATCTTGTACGGCCACGACAGTTTCAGCAGCGGATCAGGAAACTTGCCGCCCTCGCTCTGATAACGCTGGCGCAGGCGCAGGAACAGTTCGCTCATGATGCGAATGTCGGTCTGCGCTTCACCGGGGCCATCGGCGCCTTTCCAGTGCCATTGCAGCCAGCGGCTGCTGTTGACCAGCGAGCCGTCCTCTTCGGCAAAACAGGTGGTCGGCAGGCGAATGACTTCGGTCTGTATTTCGGCGGTTTTCACGTCGTTGTACGGCCCGACGTTCTGCCAGAACTCCGAGGTTTCCGTGGCAAGCGGGTCCATCACCACCAGCCACTTGAGCTTGGCCAATGCGCCCATCACGCGGTTCTTGTCCGGCAACGCAGCGATCGGATTGAAGCCTTGGCAGAAGTAACCGTTGACCTTGCCCTGGCTCATCAGGTCGAACATCTTCAGCACGTCGTAGTTGGGGATGTCGAGCTTCGGCAAATGGTCGAACAGCCAGTTGTTCTCGGCGGTGGCATTGGCGCCGTACCAGGATTTCATCAGGCTGACGTGGAATTTGCTGTAGTTCTGCCAATACGAGAGCTGCCCCGGTCTTAGCGGAACCTGTGTGCGTTTGAAGATGAACTGACCGTAGTCCTGCTCGCTGTCGCTGGGCAGCGTGAGGTAGCCGGGCAAGGCGTTGGACAGCAGACCGAGGTCGGTCAGGCCCTGGATGTTCGAGTGTCCGCGCAGCGCATTGACGCCACCGCCGGGCATGCCAACGTTGCCCAACAGCAGTTGCACCATCGCCGCGCTGCGGATGATCTGCGCGCCGATCGAGTGCTGCGTCCAGCCGAGGGCGTAGAGAATCGTCATGGTCTTGCCCGGTGTCGAGCAGGTGGCGATCTCTTCCCAGATTTTCTGCATCGCGTCGACCGGCATGCCGCAGATCTGGCTGGCCAGGTCGATGTTGTAGCGGCTGTAATGCTGCTTCATCAGTTGATAAACGCAGCGCGGGTCTTGCAGGGTCGGGTCGACGCGGACGAAACCGTCCTCGGCGAACTCGTAGCCCCAGCCGGACTTGTCGGTATAGCTGCGTTTTTCCGCGTCATAGCCGCTGAACAGGCCGTCTTCGAAGCCATAGCCGGCTTTGACGATGAACGACACGTCGGTGTAATTGCGCACGTATTCGTGCTGGATCTTGTCCTCGGTCAGCAGGTAATTGATCAGCCCGCCCATGAAGGCGATGTCGGTGCCGGTGCGGATCGGCGCGTAATAGTCGGCCACCGAAGCGGTCCGGGTAAAACGCGGATCGACCACGATCAGCCGCGCAGCGTTATGCGCCTTGGCCTCGGTCACCCATTTGAAGCCGCACGGATGCGCTTCTGCTGCGTTGCCGCCCATTACCAGGATCAGATTCGCGTTGGCGATATCGGTCCAGGTGTTGGTCATGGCACCACGGCCGTACGTCGGGGCAAGACTTGCCACCGTCGGGCCGTGTCAGACACGCGCCTGGTTATCGAACCCCAGCAGACCGAGGCTGCGAATCACCTTCTGGGTGATGTAGCCGGCTTCGTTGGATGCCGCCGACGCCGCAAGGAAACCGGTGGTCAGCCAGCGATTCACCGTTTGCCCGTTGGCATTTTTCTCGATGAAGTTGGCGTCGCGGTCGGCCTTCATCAGGTCGGCGATGCGATCGAGGGCTTCGTCCCAGCCGATGCGCGTCCATTCATTGCTGCCGGGCTTGCGCACTTGCGGGTACTGCAAGCGGCCGGGGCTGTGAATGAAGTCGAGCAGGCCCGCGCCTTTCGGGCACAGCGTGCCGCGATTGACCGGGTGGTCGGAATCGCCTTCGATATGAATGATGTTTTGCGCCACGTTCTTGCCGGCATCGCCCTGGCTGTACATGATCAAACCGCAACCGACCGAGCAATACGGGCAGGTGTTGCGGGTTTCACGGGTGTGGGCGAGCTTGAAGTGACGCACCTGCTCGGCGAAGGCCGCCGTCGGGGCCATGCCCAACGCGCCCAGGCTTGAGCCTGCAAGGCCGATACCGGCGACCTTGAAGAACTGACGACGGCTGAGATCCATCGTGCACTCCTGATCAGGTGGAACCCGGTACTTGCGCCGGGCTTTATCTGGACAATCACGGTTGCGACGCCTTGGCGCCGACTTTTTCACTGTAGACAAAGACCTTGCCGATTGTGTGAAAACCGACCGTCGGGTGTTTCATCTGCAATCTCGAGGTATTGATCGTTCCTACGCTCTGCGTGGGAATGCCTCAAGGGACGCTCCGCGTTCCACTGGCACGCAGAGCGTCCCGGGCTGCATTCCCACGCGGAGCGTGGGAACGATCAGTCAGATCGCTATTGCGAGCAGGCTCACTCCTACAGGGAACGAGTTGCGCATAGAATGGCCGGCAGAACCAACTCCGCCTTGACGAGACCGCGCATGACTTTCGATTTTGATCAGCTGTTCGACCGCCACCACACTGGCAGCACCAAGTGGAGCCGCTACCCGGCCGATGTGTTGCCGATGTGGGTCGCTGATATGGATTTTGCTGCGCCGCCGGTCAT